>Ga0137391_10000626_pt1 | contig 24746 bp, 21 predicted proteins | sample 15con2h24BmetaG_FD_101399 | JGI IMG/M metagenome (GOLD analysis project Ga0137391, IMG submission 101399) | Vadose zone soil microbial communities from Angelo Coast Range Reserve, California, USA - 15con2h2.4B metaG | ecosystem: Environmental > Terrestrial > Soil > Vadose zone > Saprolite...
CCCAGCGGTTCTCCACCGCCGGAAGCAGCGCGTCCTGCTGCGCCTTGTTGAACCTGTGCACCTCGTCGATGAACAGCACGGTCTGGGTACCCGTCATGCCCAGCTCGCGGCGGGCCGCGTCGATGGCCGCCCGGACGTCCTTGACCCCGGCCGTCACCGCGGAAAGCTCGACGAACCGGCGGCTGGTGACCAGGCTCACCACATGCGCGAGGGTGGTCTTGCCCGTCCCTGGCGGCCCCCACAAGAGCACCGACATCGGGGCATCGTTGTCGGCGAGCTTGCGGAACGGGGTACCGTCACCCGTCAGGTGCCGCTGGCCGATTACCTCGTCGAGCGTGCGCGGCCGCATCCGGACCGCCAGCGGCGCGGCCGCCACGGCAGCCTGCTCCTCGGCGTCGTCAAACAGGCTGTCCCGCTGCCGCTCCGCCCTGGCCACAGGCTGACACTACCCAGAGGAGGGCGGGCCAGAGGAGGGCGGGCCAGAGGAGGGCGGGGCGGCGTCGATGCCGGCTTCCCTGCGCTGCGGCGCCGTGATCGGCGTCGGCGCTCCGGTCAGCGGATCGAGCCCGGACGCCGCCTTCGGGAACGCGATCACGTCACGGATCGTGTCACGGCCCGCGAGCAGCATGAGCAGCCTGTCCCAGCCGAACGCGATCCCGCCGTGCGGCGGCGGGCCGTACTTGAACGCCTCGAGCAGGAAGCCGAACTGCGCCTGCGCCTCCTCCCTCGACAGCCCGATCACGTCGAAGACCCGCTGCTGCGTATCGGACTGGTGGATACGGATTGACCCGCCGCCGATCTCGTTGCCGTTGCACACGATGTCGTATGCGTCGGCGAGCGCTCCCGCGGGCTCGGCGGCGAATTTGTCCGCCCATTCCGGCAGCGGGGCGGTGAACGGGTGGTGCACCGACGTCCAGCCGCCGCGGCCGTCCTCCTCGAACAGCGGCGCGTCCACCACCCACGTGAACGCCCACGCAGAGGGATCGATCAGGCCGCGGCGCCGGCCGATCTCCAGCCGCGCCGCGCCGAGCAGTGAGCGGCTCGCCGCCGGGCCGCCCGCCGAGAAGAACACGCAGTCGCCGGGGCCGGCGCCCGCGGCGCCGGGCAGCCCGCCGCGCTCCGCGCCGGACAGGTTCCTCGCGACCGGCCCCGACATCGACAGCGAGCCGTCGGCCTCCACCAGCGCGTAGGCGAGCCCGCGCGCGCCGCGCGAGCGGGCCCACTCCTGCCACTCGTCAAGCTCCCGCCTGGACTGCGCCGCGCCGCCAGGCATGACGACCGCGCCGGTGTACGGGGCCTGGAACACGCGGAACCCGGTCCCGGCGAAGTACCCGGTCAGGTCCGCGAGCTCACAGCCGAACCGCAGGTCCGGCTTGTCCGAGCCGTAGCGGGCCATCGCCTCGGCGTAGGTCATCCGGGGGACCGGCCTCGGCACGCGGTGCCGGGCGATCTCCCCCCAGAGCCGCTCGACCAGGTCCTCCGCGACCTCGATGACGTCTTCCCTGGTGACGAAGCTCATCTCGATGTCAACCTGGGTAAACTCCGGCTGCCTGTCGGCGCGGAAATCCTCGTCGCGGAAGCACCGGGCGAGCTGGTAGTACCGCTCGAGACCGCCGACCATGAGGAGCTGCTTGAACAGCTGCGGTGACTGCGGCAGGGCGTACCAGGAACCGGGGCGCAGCCGCGCGGGCACGAGAAAGTCCCGCGCCCCTTCCGGGGTCGACCTGGTCAGGTACGGGGTCTCCACGTTCACGAACCCGCCGGCCGCCATCACGTCACTGACCAGGTAGGCCGCCTGCGACCGCAGCCGCAGCGCGGCGGCGGTCTCGGCTCGCCGGATGTCCAGGTAGCGGTAGCGAAGCCGCACGTCCTCGCTCAGCTCGCCGGTGCCCTCGACGGGGAACGGCAGCGGGTCGGCCTCGCTGAGCACCTCCACCTCGTCCGCGGCGACCTCCACCGCGCCGGTGGAAAGCTCCGGGTTCTCGTTCCCTTCCGGCCGCAGGCGCACCTCCCCCGCCACCCGCACGCAGAACTCGGCGCGCAGGTCGCGGGACTGACCGCTGTCCGCTTCCTCGCGGATCACGACCTGGATGACCCCGCTCGCGTCCCGCAGGTCGATGAAGACCACGCCGCCGTGATCCCGCCGCCGGGCTACCCATCCAGCCAGGGTCACCCGGTCACCGGCGTGCGACGCCCGCAGCGCCCCTGCCGCATGGCTGCGGATCATCCGGTTCCAGTCCTTCCATTTCAAGATCTTTTATCCGAACGGAAGCGTCGTGGCGCTCCCCTGAACGCTGCGGTCTCCTGCCCTCACAGTCCTCTGCCGCGCGGCGCGGGTGGCGTCGCCGCGAGCCTCGACAGCCAGGGATTCGCCGCGCGCTCGGCGCCGATCGTGGTCTGCGGGCCGTGCCCGGCGTGCACCACGGTCTCGTCCGGCAGCGGCAGGCAGACCCTGGCGAGACTGTCCAGGATGGTCGGATAGCTGCCGCCGGGCAGGTCGGTCCGCCCGATCGACCCGGCGAAGAGCAGGTCGCCAGAGAAAAACGACCCGGCGCCGCCCGCACCGTCCGGGTCCGCTGGCCGCCGGAACGTTACAGAGCCGGGCGTGTGGCCGGGCGCGTGATCCACGACGAGCTCGACCCCCGCCAGCCGCAGCGTCACGCCGTCGGAGAGCTCGACGACATCGTCCGGCTCGGTGAACGTGAGCCCGCCCCAGAGTTGCGCGCCCGCGCCCGCCGGCAGCGCGCGAGCCGGGTCGCTGAGCAGGGCCCGGTCACCGGGATGAATGTAAGCCGGAATGTCCTTCGCCCCGCAGACCGGGACGACAGACCAGATGTGATCGATGTGGCCGTGCGTGAGAAGCACCGCGACGGGCTTGAGGCGGCGGGCCGCCAGGATCTCGCTGATCCCTCGCTCAGCGTCCTGTCCCGGATCGATGATCACGCATTCCTCGCCGGGGCCGGGCGCCACGACATAGCAGTTCGTGGCCCACGAACCCGCGGGGAACCCAGCGACGAGCACAGTCGTCCTCTTTCACACGGTGCTTATTCATGCGGTGCGTGGCAGTGCGTCCGATGCGCGCGGCCATGCGAGGGTGACTGCCACAGGCTACCGAGCGAACCCATCACGCGGCGAACCGGCAGCGCCCGCCCCGGGGGTCCAATCCCCGGGCCCCCGGGCAAAACCAGCTCCGGGCACCTTCCGGTGCGGCGAACCGGCTGTACTTACCCGGGGGACGACCCCCGGACCCCCGGGCAAAACCAGCTCCGGGCACCTTCCGGTGCGGCGAACCGGCTGTACTTACCCGGGGGACGACCCCCGGACCCCCGGGTAAAACCAGCTCCGGGCACCTTCCGGTGCGGCGAACCGATAACGGTGGTGTCACTTTCTCGGCTGCCCCGGTACGATTCGCGAAGTTTCGCTGATCACGGGGAACGACAAAAGCTGTAAGGAGGGCCGTACGGGTGGCGGGTAAGAAGGAGCGTCAGCGGAAGCTCGCCCGCGAGCGCCTGGAGCGCCAGCAGCAGAGGCGGGCGCAGCGGGCACATCGGCTACAGCAGCGCGCGGCAATCGGGGGGGCGGCAGTCGCGGTCGCCGGGATCGCGGTCGGGATCGTATTCCTCTTCGGCGGCTTCGGCAGCGGCAAATCCGTTGCCGCGTCGCCCACAACGACCCCGAGTGCTACCGCCACGCCGACTCCCACCCAGCCGGCCGAGCCGGCCACGCGCTGCACCTACACCTCGAACCCGCCCGCGTCCCGCAGTGTTGGCGAGCCGCCGACTGCACCTGTCTACACGGCGACCTACCAGGCGACAATCCACACCAATCGCGGAGTCGTCGTCATCAACCTGCTGAACAGCAAGGCGACGTGCACCGTCAACTCGTTCGTCTACCTGGCCGGGAAAAACTACTTCAATAACACTCAGTGCCACCGGCTGACCACTAGTGGTATCTACGTGTTGCAGTGCGGGGACCCGACAGGAAAGGGCACCGGCGGCCCCGGCTACGAGTTCGGCAACGAGAACACGGCCGGGGCCTCGTACCCGCAGGGCACCGTGGCGATGGCCAACACGGGAGCGGCGAACAGCAACGGCAGCCAGTTCTTCCTCGTGTACAAGAACACGAGCCTGCCGGCCAGCTATACGCCGTTCGGCACAATCGTCGCGGGTCTAGATATCGTCGAGAACGTAGCGAAGGCAGGAAGCGACAACTCCAACGGATCCGGTGACGGTCATCCGAAGGAGAAGGTCGTCATCGAGAGCGTGGCCATCAAGAAGACCTGAGCAGGGCAGCGCAGCGGAGATCGGACTGGGCAGGAGGTTCGCTGTGAGCACCGCCAACGATCCGTGGGGCAGGGTAGACGCCGACGGTGCGGTTTACGTGCGCACCGCCGAGGGCGAGCGGCTGGTTGGCTCATGGCAGGCAGGCAGCCCGGAGGAGGCGCTCGCCTTCTTCAAGCGCAAATATCAGTCGCTGGAAACCGAGATCGCCCTGCTCGAGCAGCGGGTCACGACCACTGATTTGTCGCCGGGCCAGGCGCGGGCGACCGTCGAGCGGCTGCTCGCGGCAGTCGCCGACGCACATGCGGTGGGAGATCTGGACGGCCTCCGCACGCGGCTCGATGCTGTCAGCGGGCTCGTCGATCATCGGCGCGATGAGGTCAGGGCCGCCCGCGAGCACGCGCGCACCGAGGCCAAGGACGTCAAGGAACGCATCGTCGTCGAAGCCGAGCAGATCGCCGCCGAGGCCACCCACTGGAAGATCAGCGGTGAGCGGATGCGGCAGCTGCTCGACGAGTGGAAGACCGCGCCCCGCGCGGAGCGCGCCATCGAAGCGGCCCTGTGGAAGCGGCTGTCCTCGGCGCGCAACGCGTTCACCAAGAGGCGGAAAGCCTACTTCGCCGGGCTCGAGGAGGAGCGCGAAGGCGCCAGGGACCGCAAGGAGAAGCTGGTACTCGAGGCCGAGGCGATCGCGCCATCGACCGACTGGGGCTCGACGGCCTCCGCGTTCCGCGAGCTGATGCGCTCATGGAAAGCCGCGGGGCGGTGCGCCCGCGGCACGGAGGAAGAGCTGTGGAGCCGGTTCAAGGCCGCACAGGACGCGTTCTTCCAGGCACGCTCGAATGTGTTCTCCGCGAAGGAGTCTGAGCTGCGCGGGCACGCCGACCTCAAGCAGCAGCTGCTCACGGAGGCGCAGGGGCTGCTCCCTGTGACCGATGGCCGCGCCGCCCGCGCGGCGCTGCGCGCGATCCAGGAGCGGTGGGAGCAGGCAGGCGCGGTGCCGAGGGAGTCCCGCGATCCGCTCGAATCGGGCCTGCGCCGCATCGAGGAAGCGGTACGGAAGGCGGAGGACGCGCAGTGGCGTCGTACCAACCCAGAGGCGCTCGCCCGCGCGGAGGGGACCGTCGCCCAGCTGCGCTCGGCGATCGGCCAGCTCGAAGAGCAGCTGCGACGGGCAGCGGAACGCGGCGATACCGGGGCCGCGCAGCGCGCCGAGGAGTCCCTGGCGGCGCGGCGCGCCTGGCTCGAGGAAGCCGAGCGTACCCTCGCGGAACTCTCCGGCTAGGGGCCTGGCTAGGGCCTAGTTGCTGACGCGGTAGACGTCGTAGACGCCGTCGATGGAACGGACGGCACGGAGCACCTGGCCGAGGTGCTTGGCGTCGCCCATCTCGAAGGTGAACCGGCTGACCGCGACCCGGTCCCTGGTCGTGGTGACCGAGGCGGACAGGATGTTGACGTGCTGGTCGGAGATCGACCTGGTGACGTCGGAGAGCAGCCGGGTGCGGTCGAGCGCCTCCACCTGGATGGCCACGAGGAACACGGAGGCCTCGGTCGGCGACCAGCGGACGGTGACCAGCCGCTCGGGCTCGGCGTCGGCGAGGTGGACCAGGTTCACGCAGTCGGAGCGGTGCACGGACACGCCGTTTCCGCGGGTGACGAAGCCACTGATCTCGTCGCCCGGCACTGGCGTGCAGCACTTGGACAGCCGGGCCCAGATGTCCCCCGCGCCCTCGACCACGACCCCCGACTCCCCGGGGGAGCGCTGCCGCGGCGGCCTGGTCGGCACGGTCGCCTCGGCGAGGTCTTCCTGCGCGCCTGCCAGCCCGCCAGCGGACCGCACGAGCTTGGTGACAACCGACTGGGCACTCACGCGCCCTTCGCCGACGGCGGCGTACAGCGCGGACACGTCGGCGTAGCGGAGGTCGCGCGCGATGGCGAGCAGCGCGTCCGCGGTGGCGAGCCGCTGCAGCGCCAGCCCCTGCTTGCGCATGGCCCGCGCGATGGACTCCTTGCCGGCCTCGGCGGCGGCCTCCCTGCGCTCCCTGGAGAACCAGTGCCTGATCTTGTTGCGGGCGCGGGCGCTCTTGACGAAGTTCAGCCAGTCCCTGCTCGGCCCGGCCTCCTGCGCCTTCGACGTGAAGATCTCTACCGTGTCGCCGTTGTCGAGCGTGCTCTCAAGCGACACGAGCCGCCCGTTCACCCGCGCGCCGGTCGTCCTGTGCCCCACCTCGGTGTGAATGGCATAGGCGAAGTCGACCGCCGTGGAGCCCTGCGGGAGCCCGATCACCTCGCCGCGCGGGGTGAACACGTAGACCTCGGACGAGGCGAGATCGAAGCGGAGCGACTCGAGGAACTCGGCGGGATCCGCGGTCTCCCGCTGCCAGTCGACGAGCTGGCGGAGCCAGGCCATGTCCCCCGCGGCGTCCTTGCTGTCCCTCCCCCTGCCGCCGAAGATCGTCTCCTTGTACTTCCAGTGCGCCGCGACCCCGTATTCCGCTCGCCTGTGCATGCCCATGGTGCGGATCTGCAGCTCGACGGGCTTGCCCTCCGGGCCGATCACCGTCGTGTGCAGCGACTGGTACATGGTGAACTTCGGCATGGCGATGTAGTCCTTGAACCGCCCGGGCACCGGGTTCCACCTCGCGTGTATCGTCCCGAGCGCCGCATAGCAGTCACGGACCGAGTCGACGAGCACCCGGATCCCGACAAGGTCGTAGATGTCGTCGAAGCCGACGTTCCGCGCGATCATCTTCTGGTAGATCGAGTAGTAGTGCTTGGGCCGGCCGGTCACCGTCGCCTTGATCTTGGCCTCGCGCAGGTCCGTGGAGACGTTCTCGATCACCTCCTGCAGGACCACGTCACGCCGGGGAGAGCGCTCGGAGACGAGCCGCGCGATCTCGTCGTACCGCTTGTCGTACAGGGTCGCGAACGCGAGATCCTCTAGTTCCCACTTGAGCGTGTTCATGCCGAGCCGGTGCGCGAGCGGCGCGTAGATCTCAAGCACTTCCCGCGACTTGCGCTCCTGCTTGACGCGGGGCAGGTACCGCAGCGTCCGCATGTTGTGCAGCCGGTCCGCGAGCTTGATCACGAGGACCCGGATATCCCTGGACATCGCGACCACCATCTTGCGGACGGTCTCCGCCTCGGCGGACTCGCCGTACTTGACCTTGTCCAGCTTGGTGACCCCGTCCACGAGCGCGGCGATGTCCTCGCCGAACTCGCCGCGCAGCTCGCCAAGCGTGTACGCGGTGTCCTCGATCGTGTCGTGCAGCAGGGCGGCGCACAGCGTCTCGTAGTTCATGCCGAGCTCGGCGAGAATCGTGGCCACCGCGAGCGGATGGGTGATGTAGGGGTCGCCGCTCTTGCGCTTCTGGTTGCGATGCCAGTGGGCGGCGACCTCGTAGGCGCGCTCCACGAGCCTGACGTCAGCCTTGGGATGGGTCGCCCTGATCGTCTTGATCAGCGGTTCGAGTACGGGGTTCACGGTGCCTCCCCGCTGCGCCCCGAGCCTGGCGAGACGCCGGCGTACCCCGGCGGCCGACGGGGAACCCGGCTGAGCTGACGTCAGCTCTTGCGTCGGCCTCTCATCGGACGACGCCTTGCCATTGAACGGCGGCCCAAGGCGGTCGGGCATGGCGTGATCAGGCGCCGCCCCGGCCACTGCCACGCGGGGCGTGCCGGTTGCGATCACGTCACCAGCCACTCGCGCTCCTCACGTCCGCCTGAACACACGCAGTCTATCGGCGGACACCTCCTGACGTGCCCGTCCTCATAACGGCGGCCTGGGAAACGATCCCGGCAACCCCCAGAAACCCCGCTGATTAGGGCACGCGGCCCTTCACACACTAGATACAAGCGCGCAACATCCCGAAGTGTTCCGCACAAGAGCGCCCCGCGTTGAACCCCCATGAAACTTTCCCGGCCCCGAGGCTGAAGGTGCGGGACGGGCTAGACCGCGAGGAGCGCCCGGACCTCGAGGTCGCCAAGCGCGGACCTGCCGCCGAGGAACGCGAGCTCGAGCAGGATCACGACACCCGCCACCTGGGCGCCTGACCGCCGGACAAGGTCGGCGGTCGCCCGCGCCGTGCCGCCGGTGGCGAGCACGTCGTCGACGACGAGTACGCGGTCACCCGGCGCGAAGGCGTCCTGGTGCACCTCGATCGTGGCTGTCCCGTATTCGAGCTGATAGGTCTGCGCATAGGTCGCCGCGGGAAGCTTGCCCTGCTTGCGGACGGGAACGAACCCCGCGCTCAGGCGGCAGGCCACCGGCGCCGCGAGAATGAATCCCCGCGCCTCGATCCCGGCGACCTTGTCGATGGGTCCGTGGCCCGCCGCCAGCGCGTCTATCACAGCGGCGAACGCACCGGGGTCGGCGAGCAGCGGCGTGATGTCCTTGAACAGGATCCCCTGCTGCGGATAGTCGGGGACGTCGCGGATCAGGCCTCTGATCTGCTCAGCAAGCGCAGCGCTAGCCTGGGGGGACGACGCTTCGCGCCCCCCAACACCCCCCGCAGCGCTAGCCTGGGGGGACGACCCCCCAACACCCCCCGCTGTGCCTGCCCCATCCATCACACGGCCATCGCCTGGGCCGCTGGCCGCCACTGACTACTTCCTCTTCTTCTTGCCGCTGGGACGGCGCCTGCCCGAGCTGCTCGTGCGCCGCGGCTGCTGCCTGGGCCCTGGCCGCGCCGCCCCGGTGCGCGCGCCAGCACCCTGCGGGGCACCCGTTCCGGCAGGGACCCTCGCCACGGGCGGGCCCGCATCCTGCTCCGCCGCCTCCAGTGGCTCATCGTCATAGTCAGCTGCTCCGCCGCCGGCCTCGACCGCACCGCTCGTGCCGAGCGTTCCCTTCGGCGACTTGGCCGTCGCCCGCTTCGCCGCGCGACCGCCGGATGCCCGCACCGCCACGCGCTTGGCCAGCGCCACGTACTGCGGCTCGCGCTCTTTCAGGGCGGCGAGCACCGGAGTGGCGATGAAGATCGAGGAGTAGGTACCCGACAGCATGCCGACGAACAGTACGAGCGACAGGTCCTTCAGCTCGCCGGCGCCGAGCAGCCCGGCGCCGACGAACAGGATGGCGGCGACGGGCAGCAGCGCGATGATCGACGTGTTGATCGACCGGACCAGGGTCTGGTTGAGCGCGAGGTTGGCCGCCTGGCTGTACGTGCTTCGCGCGCTGCCGAGCAGCCCCGCGGTATTCTCCCTGACCTTGTCGAACACCACCACGGTGTCGTAGAGCGAGTAGCCGAGGATGGTGAGCAGGCCGATCACCGAGGCCGGGCTCACCTGGAAGCCGGCCAGCGCGTAGACCCCGATCGTGATCACGATGTCGTGCGCGAGCGCCACGAGCGCGGCGGATGCCATCTTCCACTCGAACGCGATGGACAGGTACAGCACGATCACGATCAGGAACGCGACCAGCGCCTGGAGCGCCTTGGTCGAAATCGAGCTCCCCCAGGTGGCCCCGACGACCTGCTCGCTGAAGCTGTCCGGCTTGGTGCTTGGCACGTGCTGCTTGATCGAAGTCTCGATCGCGGTTACCTGGGTGAAGCTGAGCGGCCTGGTTTGCACCTGCCAGCCTGTGCCGAGCTTCTGCACGGTCGCGTTGACCCCCCCGCCGCCCGAGGTCACCGCGCTGCGCACCTGGCTGATCGAGGCCGAGTGCGCGGTGAACTTGATGACAGAGCCGCCCTCGAAGTCCACGCTGAAGTTCAGCCCTCGGGTGAGCAAGGCCACGATGCTGATCAGCAGGATCAGCCCGGAGATGGCGTACCAGCGGCGCTGCCTGCCGACGAAGTCGACAGAGACCTCGCCGCGGTAGAGCCGGCCGCCGATCTCGCCAACGCGCGACATCATGCCTCCTTCACGCTTCGCGCGCTTCGCGCGGTGGTCCGTGGCCGGGGCCGGACGGCACCGCCCGGTGACCGCCACGGCGCGCGGGCGCCGAGCCGCCCGGGATCCAGGCCGGACAGCCGGTGGCCGCCGCCGTAGAACCTCGTCCCCGCGAGCAGGGTCACCATCGGCTTGGTGAACAAGAAGACCACCACCACGTCGATGAGCGTGGTAAGGCCGAGCGTGTACGCGAAGCCCTTGACCTCCCCGATGGCGAAGTAGTACAGCAGCACCGCGGCGAGGAACGACACGGTGTCCGAGACCAGGATGGTCCGGCGGGCGCGTTTCCACCCGCTCTCGACAGCCGGGCGCAGCGAGCGCCCCTCCCTGACCTCGTCACGCAGCCGTTCGAAGAACACCACGAACGAGTCCGCCGTGATGCCGATCGCCACGATGAGCCCCGCCACCCCGGCCAGCGACAGCGCGAAGCCCTCGTACTTGCTGAGCAGGACGACCGCCTCGAAGGAAAGCAGCGAGGCGATCACCAGGCTGGAGACCGATACGAGGCCGAGCCCGCGGTAGTAGAGGAACGAGTACACCACGACAAGCGCCAGGCCGATCGCGGCGGCGATCAGGCCCGCGTCCAGCTGGTCCCTGCCGAGCTGCGCGGAGACCGACTGGGTGTACCGGTTGGTGAAGGTCAGCGGCAGCGAGCCGTACTTCAGCACGTTGGCGAGCTGAGTGGCCTGCGCCTCGCTGAAGCTGCCCGTGATCAGGGCGCTGCCGCCCGTGATCGCGCCCTGGTTGATCTGCGGCGCGGAGACGACCGCGCCGTCGAGCACGATAGCGAATTCGTCGCGCACCGAGGTAGGCGTGGCGTTGGCGCCGGTGCAGCCGCTGCAGTACTGGGTGAACATCTGGGAGGTCAGGTTGCTGAAGAGCCTCGCGCCCGTCCCGTTGAAGGTGAGGTTGACCTGCCAGCTCTGGCTCAGTGAGGCCCCGTTAGAAGGCAGCCCCGCCGAGGCACCAGTGATCATGGTGCCGAGAATCTGCGACTTGTCGAGCACGTACTTATAGCCGGTCCCGTCGCAGGAAACGATCTGGACGTCCTTGTTGTCGTACGCGCTGGCCGTGGTGTAGCCGATGAGCTGCTTCCAGTTGCTCTTGGAGCAGTCAAGCTTGTTGAACAGGGCGAGCACGCTGGGATCCACCCCGGTCGTGCCTCCCTCGGCGGCAATGGCGGCCGAAGCCGACGATGAGGGGCTCGGTGACGGGCTCGCGCTCGGCGTGGCCGAGGCGCTCGCGCTCGGACTCGCCGATGCGGCGGCAAGGACAGCGGAACTCGCGGCCAGGCCCTGCCCGGTCACGCCCGACGCGGGATCGCCCGCCGCGTGCGCGGACGAGCTGGCCGACGGGCTCACGGTGGGCGAGCTGCTGGCGCGCGGCGTGACGCTGGCCGACGGCGTCGGCGTCGCCGCCGGAGCGGGAACGCCCTGTGCCTGCATGAGCACCTGGCGGAAGAGCATCTGCGCGGTCGTTCCCACCAGGCTGATGACCTGCTGCGCGTTCTTGCCGGGAACCGACACCACGATGGTGTCCGTTCCCTGCTTCTGCACCGAGGCCTCGGTGAAGCCGGCCCCGTTGACCCGCTGGTTCATGATCTGGACGGCCTGGTCCATGTCCGAGGCCGGCGGGGCGCCGCCTTTGAGCGTGGTGGCCCCCAGGGTCACCGCGGTGCCGCTCGACAGGTCGAGGCCGAGCTGGACATGGAAATTCCGCGACCAGTGGGCCGGCTGGAACGCGTCCTTGCCGAGGATTCCGATGAGCAGTACGACGATGATCGCGAGCAGGGTCGCGAGCGCACGCGCCGGTCTCGGGGCGTTACTGCTTGGGGGAGCCACTTCTGCCTGTCCTTAGCTCGGTCGTGTCCTGCCCTGGCCGGACCCTAAGTTCTTCGGGCCGCCCGGTTCCGGCGTGACATTCTCCCCATGCCCGCTGATTCCGTCCGGCTCCGACGTGACGTCCTCAGAACGAGGGAGGCCGCCCTCCGGTTCCGCGGCGTCAGCGTCCGCAGTGACATCCTCCGGCTCCGCGGCGTCAGCGTCCGCGTCGTCAGCGTCCGCGTCGTCAGCGTCTGGCTCCCCGGTGCCCGATTCCTCCGGGGTCTCGCTGTAGGCATCGTCATCGGAGAGCACGTCCCTGATGGCGGCGCGCATGTACCTGACCTCGACCCCTGGCGCGACTTCGAGTATCACGTCGTCGCCGTCCACCCCGACCACCGTGGCGTACATGCCGGCGGTCGTCCGTACCCGCTGACCGGGCGTGGCCGCGCTCTGCATCTGCTGGGCCTGTCGCTGACGGTTCCGCTGCGGCCTGATCATCAGGAAGTAGAACACTCCGATGATCACCACGATCAGGATCAGGAACGTTGACGACGAGCTGCCCTTGCTAGTAGCCGCCGCGGCCGCTATAAACATCTTCCCCATGAGAGGGGGCATCCTTCCGGTTGACTGTCTGCGTGTGGCCAGGCGCTCATCGGGGGCCAGGACCCGGCGGGACCGCGGCCCGTCCCCGGATGGCGATCGGTGGCCAACTGCCGAAGTGTAGCGACGCATTGGCGACGCACCAACAGGCTACGGGGTTCCCGCGACGATCGTGACCTCGCCGCGATCAGGGCATCTGGCAGCGGACCAGCCCCTGAGGGCTACTCGAAGAGAGGCAGGGGGCCAGCGGCCGCTGGCGGCTGCAGGCCGAGATGTGCCCATGCGGCGGGGGTGGCGACCCGGCCGCGCGGCGTCCGGGCGAGCAGGCCGGCCCGGACGAGGAACGGTTCCGCCACGACCTCGACGGTCTCCGGCTCCTCGGCCACCGCGACGGCCAGCGTGGACAGGCCGACCGGGCCGCCGCCGAACAGCCGGACAAGGGCGTCGAGCACGGCCCTGTCCAGCCGGTCCAGGCCTTCCTCGTCCACCTCGTAAAGCTCAAGCGCGGCGCGGGCGAGGTCCCGCGTCACCACCCCGTCCGCGCGGACTTCCGCGTAGTCGCGGACCCTGCGCAGCAGCCGGTTGGCGATCCGGGGGGTGCCGCGGGAGCGGCCGGCGATCTCCGCGCCGCCGTCGTCGCGCAGCGCCACGCCGAGCAGTCCCGCCGACCTGCGCACGATGATCTCGAGCTCGGCCGGCTCGTAGAAGTCGAGCGTCGCGGTGAAGCCGAAGCGATCCCGCAGCGGCGCGGGAAGCAACCCGGCCCTTGTGGTAGCCCCGACCAGGGTGAACGGCGCGATATCCAGCGGGATCGCGGTCGCACCCGGGCCCTTGCCTACCACCACGTCCACCCGGAAATCCTCCATCGCGAGGTAGAGCATCTCCTCGGCCGGCCGCGCCAGCCGGTGGATCTCGTCGATGAAGACGACCTCGCCCTCACTGAGGGTGGAAAGGACGGCGGCGAGATCACCGGACCGCTCGATCGCCGGCCCGCTGGTTATCCGGAGAGGCACGCCCAGCTCGGCCGCGATGATCATGGCCATGGTGGTCTTGCCGAGGCCGGGCGGACCGGACATCAGCACGTGATCCGGCGGCCTGCCGCGGCGCACCGCGCTCTCGAGCACCAGGGAGAGCTGCTCCCGCACCCGTGCCTGCCCGACGAAATCGGCCAGCCGCTTGGGCCGGAGCGCACTCTCGATCGCCCGCTCGTCAGCCTCCGCGAGGGGCGATACCAGGCTCTCACCGCCCCCGCCAGGAGACCGGCGGGCAGCATCGCCTGTCTCCTCGGGGGGTTCCGGGGGGCGCGAAGCGTCGCCCCCCCGGGGGGCATCGCGGACAACGGCGAAGTCGGCCGCAGGCCGATGAGCAGCGTCGCCCGTCTCGTCCTCGCTCATGGCCTGCTCAGCTTCTTAAGCGCGGCTCGCAGCGCCACGGCCACGTCCACTGCCTGGCCCTGCGCGCCGTCCGCGCCGTCGGATGTCAGCTCGGGCTCGACGGCCGCGATCGCGTCCTCGGCGTCGCGCGCCGACCAGCCCAGGCTGACAAGGCCCGCCTGCACCTGGTCGCGCCACGAGGACACCGCACGCGGTCCGCGCACCGGACCGCCGCCAGCGTCCCCGGGCATCCCGAGCCGGTCCTTCAGCTCGAGGACGATCCGCTGAGCGCCCTTCTTGCCGATGCCGGGCACCATGGTCAGCGTGGCGAGGTCCTCGGCGGCAACGGCCCGGCGGAGCGCGTCCGGACTGTGCACGGCGAGCATGTTGAGCGCCAGCCGCGGCCCCACCCCGCCGGCGGTCTGCAGCAGCTCGAAGACATTCCGCTCGTCCTCCGCGGCAAAGCCGTAGAGGGTCAGGGCGTCCTCCCTGACCACGAGTGCCGTCGCCACCCGTGCGCGCTCGCCGATCCGCAGCGTGGCCAGCGTGCCCGGCGTGCACTGCACGGACAGCCCGACCCCGCCGACCTCAACGACGGCACCATCCGGGGCGAGGGCGGTCACCGTGCCGTCCAGATGGGAGATCATTTCGTGCCTCCTCGCGCGGTGCCTGCCTGGGGGGGCGACCCCCCAATACCCCCCGCAGAGGGCACTGCCTGGGGGGGCGACCCCCCAATACCCCCCGCGGTGCCAGCCCGGGGGCGCGACCCCCCAGCACCCCCCGCGGTGCCAGCCCGGGGGGCAGCGGCGAGGGCGGCGGCGAGCCGCAGTTGCGCGCCGCCGCGCCACACGTGGCATATTGCCAGGGCGAGCGCGTCGGCGGCATCGGCGGGACGCGGCGGGTCGGCCATCCGCAGCAGCCGCGTCACCATCGCCGTCACCTGTGCCTTGCCGGCCCGGCCGCTGCCGGTCACCGCCGCCTTGACCTCGCTCGGCGTGTGCAGCGCCACCGGCAGGCCGCGCCGCGCCGCGCACACGATCGCCACCGCCCCCGCCTGAGCGGTACCCATGACCGTACTCACGTTGTGCTGACTGAACACGCGCTCAACGGCCACCGCGTCGGGACGGTACGCCGTGAGCCAGCGCTCGACCTCGCGCTCGATCGCGAGCAGCCGCGCGGCGATGTCATCGCCTGCCGGGGTTCGCACCACACTCGCCTCGACGAGCGTGAGCGTCCGGCCCGGCGCGCCATCGACCACGCCGAGGCCGCACCTGGTCAGTCCCGGATCGACTCCGAGCACGCGCATGCGGCCCACCGTTCTGGTCCTGGCGAACACCTGTTCGCGATGACGGTACCGGCTTGCGGGACGGAACACGAAGAGGACAGCCGCGTGTCGCCAATCGCGTGCTCGCGATGCTGCCACCACGGCGGCAGCCGTTAGATAGGAAGTAAGTGAGCCCCCGCCCCGATACACGTCGCTCGATCGCGAGCGGCGGACCGCTCAGCCGAGCTTTTCCATCACGTCGTCGGAGACCGAGTAGTTCGCGTACACGTCCTGCACGTCGTCGGAGTCGTCGAGGGCATCAATGAGGCGGAAGACCTTCTTGGCCTGGTCCTCGTCGAGCGGTACCTCCATCGTGGGGAGGAACGCCGCCTCCGCCGACTCGTAGTCGATCCCCGCCCCCTGCAGCGCGGTGCGCACGTTGACCAGGTCCGTTGGCTCGCTGATCACCTCGAACGACTCACCGAGATCGTTGACCTCCTCCGCGCCCGCGTCGAGCACGGCGGCGACCACATCGTCCTCTGTCACCCCGGCGGCCTTACCGGCGATGACCACGCCCTTGCGGTGGAACAGGTACGACACGGAGCCTGGATCGGCCATGGATCCGCCGTTGCGGCTGAGGGCGGTCCGCACATCGGCGGCGGCGCGGTTCCTGTTGTCGGTGAGGCAGTGGACAAGGACCGCGACCCCGCCCGGCGCGTACCCCTCGTAGGTGATCGGCTCGTAGGCGGCGCCGCCGGCCTCCAGGCCCGCCCCGCGGCGGAGCGCGCGATCGATGTTGTCCGCCGGCACCGAGTTCTTCTTCGCCTTCTGGATGGCGTCGAACAAGGTCGGGTTGGCCGCCGGGTCTCCGCCGCCGGTCCGCGCTGCCACCTCCACGTTCTTGACCAGCTTCGCGAATAGCTTGCCGCGCTTGGCGTCGACGAGGGCCTTCTTGTGCTTGGTGGTGGCCCACTTGGAGTGGCCGCTCATAACTGTCCCTTCACGAGGTCGACGAAGAGCTGGTGGACGCGCGTGTCCGGCGTCAGCTCAGGGTGGAACGCCGTGGCGAGAAGAGGTCCCTGGCGGACGGCGACGATCCTACCGGTCCGCTGGTCGGCACCAAGGATCTCGACGCCCGCCCCGGTCTCCTCCACCCATGGCGCGCGGATGAACACGGCGCGCAGCGCCGGGCCGTCGATGCGGCGCAGCCTCAGATCGCTCTCGAACGAGTCCACCTGACGGCCGAACGCGTTCCTCCGCACGGTCATGTCGATCCCGCCGAACGTCTGCTGGCCGTCCGCCCCGTCGAGCAGGCGGTCCGCGAGCATGATCATCCCTGCACAGCAGCCGAACGCGGGCAGGCCGCCGGCGATCCGCTTCCGCACCGGCTCGAGCAGCTCGAAGATGACGGCGAGTTTCCACAGCGTGGTGGACTCCCCGCCAGGAATCACCAGCCCCTCGACGGCGTCGAGTTCCTCCGGCCTGCGCACCGCCACCGGGCGCGCGCCCGCGGACTCGAGGGCACGCAGATGCTCGGCGATGTCGCCCTGCAGCGCCAGGACTCCGATGACCGGGGCCGGGAGCACGGAAAACCCTCCAAGACAGATACCTAACGGGAGCGTGGTGGCACACGCCCCGCGGAGCCGGCCGCGACCCGGGGCTCGCTACCAGCCGCGGCCTGAGTAGCGCTGCTCCTGCGGGAGCGTGTCCAGGTTGATGCCGACCATCGCCTCGCCAAGGCCGCGGGAGACCTTGGCGATCACGTCGGGGTCGTCGTGGAACGTGGTGGCCTTCACGATCGCGGCAGCGCGCGCGGCCGGATCGCCGGCCTTGAAGATTCCCGAGCCGACGAAGACGCCTTCCGCCCCGAGCTGCATCATCATCGCCGCGTCCGCGGGGGTGGCGATGCCGCCCGCGGTGAAGAGCACGACAGGGAGGCTGCCGGTCCTCGCGACGTCCGCGACCAGCGCATACGGTGCCCGCAGGTCCTTGGCCGCGGCGTACAGCTCGTCCCCGGGCAGCGAGGCGAGGCGGCGCATCTCCGCGCGGATGCCGCGCATGTGCCTGGTCGCCTCGACAACGTTCCCCGTGCCCGCCTCGCCCTTCGACCTGATCATGGCCGCTCCCTCGGAGATCCTGCGCAGCGCTTCGCCAAGGCTGGTCGCGCCGCACACGAACGGGACGGTGAACTTCCACTTGTCCACGTGATGCGCCTCATCCGCGGGGGTGAGCACCTCTGACTCGTCGATGTAGTCAGCACCGATCGCCTGGAGCACCTGGGCCTCGACGAAATGACCGATCCTGCACTTGGCCATGACGGGGATCGAGACGGCTTCGATGATGCCGTCGATCATGTCGGGGTCGCTCATCCTGGCGACACCGCCCTGCACGCGGATGTCGGCGGGCACTCGCTCTAGTGCCATCACCGCGACAGCCCCGGCATCCTCAGCGATCTTTGCCTGATCCGGGGTAACCACGTCCATGATCACGCCGCCCTTGAGCATCTCGGCCATGCCGCGCTTGACGCGCGCGGTGCCGGTCTCAGCGGTGCCGGTCTCAGCTGGGCCGGTCTCAGCTGGGCCGGTCTCAGAAGTGGTCGCGGACACTCTCACACCTCACCTGATCGATAGGTGTCTGTTCCTGCCATGGTAGGACTCATCCCGTCAGGCGTGGCATATCGGCTCCGTCCCCCTCCCCGCCGCTTGCCACCAGCGAGTCATCGATCTCGAAGAACTCGGGCAGCGCCGCGTTGCCGGCCAGCCGGAGCAGGCGCACCAGCCGACGGCGGCGGGCCGACAGGGTCACAGCCACCGCGTCGTTGTAGAACCTGCGGGCGAGAAAGACCTGATGCGCCGCCGCCTCGAGCTCGGCGAGCAGCTCAGCGGCGCCGCCCTGGCCGTTGAGCGACGTACGGAAATCCGGCTGGGCGAAGGCCGCGCGCAGCGCACGGGACAGGTCGCTCTCAGCCAGCTCCCTCGGAAGTTCCTGATCGGCCTGCCCGTGCCCGTGCTGCCCGTGCCCGTGCTGCCCGGAGTCGAGCCGGGCGGAGCCGAGCCGGGCGGAGCCGAGCCGGGCGGAGCCGAGCCGGGCGGAGCCGAGCCGGGCGGCGGCCCTGGCGTCGTGCCCGGCCTGGGCAAGCAGCAGGCTGGTGGCCGGGTCGAGCAGCCCGGACGAAGCGAGCTCGAGCGCCACCGAGCTGCGCCTTACCAGGGCGGCGTCAAGCGCGCCGCGCGCCGCCTCGACCCGCGCGTGCAGCCGGTCGACGCGGCCCGCCCGCCACGATACGTAGACGCCGACGATCGCGGCGATAGCCACGATAATGATGATCTTGGTCAGCAGCGGAATACACCCCCGCCACAGTGCTTCCTCATAGGTCCGGGCTTACTCATAGGTCCGGGGCCTCATGGTGCCACAGCCACCCGCCCGGGCACCACGGCCTGGTACACGCTTACCACGTCACGCGCCACCACTGACCAGTCATAGGCGCGCACCGCCGACGACGCGGCGGCGGACAGGCTGGCCCGCCGCTCCTGGTCATCGAGCAGGCGCCCGGCGGCGCGGGCGAGATCGGCGGCATCACCGGTCGCGAACAGTTCCCCGGCGCGGCCACCGCGCAGTACCCGGCGGAACGCGTCCAGGTCGCTGGCCACGATCGGCGCGCCCGCGGCCATCGCCTCGGCCAGCACCAGGCCGAAGCTCTCGCCGCCGGTGTTCGGCGCGCAGAAGACGTCCACGGAATGGTAGGCGCGGATCTTGTCGGCCTCGCTCACCTGGCCGAGCATCACCACCCGGTCCCGAAGCCGCGGCGGCACCCTGGCGAGCGCCTCGTCGGCATCCCCCGGCCCCGCGATCAGCAGGCGGAGCCCGGGCCGCCCGGCTCCGAGCGTCTCGAATGCCCGGAGCAGCACGGGAAGGCCCTTCCGCGGCTCCTCCATCCGGCCGAGAAAGCCGATCGCCCCGCCAGGTCCAGGCCACCCCGGCAGCGGGTCGGCCTTACCGTACTTGTGCACGGCGACCCCGTTCGGTATAACCACCGCGTCACCGCCGAAGTGCTCGACAAGCGTTGTGCGCGCCGCCTCCGATACGGCGATCCGGCCGCTTATCTTCTCGAACGCGGGCTGCAGCGCCGTGTTCGCGGCGTGCATCACCCGCGACCTCGGTATCGCGGTGTGCACGGTGGCGACGATCGGGCCTGCGGCGACCCAGCAGGCGAGCAGCGACAGGCTCGGCACGGCCGGCTCATGCACGTGCAGCACGTCGAAGCCGCCATCCTTGACCCACCTGCGCACCCTGCTCGCCGACAGGAAGCCGAACGCGAGCCTGGCCACCGACCCGTTGTACGGGACAGGAACCGCCCGGCCGGCCGGGACGACATAGGCAGGCAGCGGGCTGTCGTCATCAGCGGGCGAGATCACGGAGACGTCGTGGCCGAAGTCGATAAGCGCCTCGGCAAGATCCCTGATGTGCTGCTGCACACCACCAGGGACATCCCACGTGTACGGGCAGACAATACCTATTTTCATGAGCCGCTCCCCGAGGCAGGGCCTGTCTTCATGAGCCGCTCCCCGGGGCAGGCGCGATTCCGTTGGACGCGATAGCCGCGTCGGCGGCATTGCTGGCGGCATTGATCACTGGGGTAAGCCGGGCCGGATCCAGATCCGCGACGAATACCCGCTGAAGCATGTGCCAGTCCTCGGGGTGCTCGGCGATGCCCGCCTCGATCACGCGCGCGAGCTGCTGGGTCATCGCCGCCACCTTCCCGCGCCGGTCCCCGTTCGCGGGCACCGGGATCTCCTTATGGATGTGAGCACCCCAGTAATCACCCTCGTACCACAATGTCACAGGCATAAGCGCGGCACCGGTCTGCACGGCAAGTGCGGCCGGGCCGGCGGCCATCCTGGCCTTCTCGCCGAAGAACTCCACCTCGACGCCGTTGGCCGTGAGGTCACGGTCGCAGGGCAGGCAGACCAGGCGCCCGGCCCGCAGGCGCTGCGCGAGTATCCCGAACCTGCTCCCGCCACCGGTCGCGGGCAGCACCTCGAAGCCCAGTCCCTCGCGGAAGGCGACGAACCGCTCGTACACGGACTCCGGCTTGAGCCGCTCGGCGACGGTGGTAAACGAGCCGGCTCCGCGGGCGATGATCCAGGCCCCAGCGTGCTCCCAGTTGCCCATGTGGGGCAGGGCGAAGATCACTCCACGGCCCGCCGCCAGGTGTGCGAACGCGGTCTGCTCCTCCCCGCCCGCGCGCATGTCAGAGAGAATCCGCTGCTGGCTGATGACCGGCAGCCTGAACACCTCTAGCCAGTAGCGCGCGTACGAGCGCAAGGCCGCGCGGGACAGCGCGCGCAGCTGCTTACCTGTTGCTTCCTGGCCCGTAACGCGGCGCAGGTTCGCCTCGAGTACCTGCACCCCCGGTCCCTGCCGGCGCCATGCGATATCCGCGACGAGCATGAAGGCCCAGCGCACCCAGGATTCTGGCACGCGGCACACCAGCGTCCAGCCCAGCCCGAACCCCATGTCGGTCAGCCGGTCCTTCGCAGACACCATACCTCCCTTAATGACCCGTGACCTCCCTTAATTTCCCGTGTCCGGCGTGGCAGCCGCCTGGCGCACCGCGAGCACCCGCTGCCCGAACGTGAAGGCGCTCCCGACGGCGAGCGCCCAGAGCCCGACGGGGAGCACGTACGGAACGCCGAGCCCGGAAAGACCGGCGGCGACGAGGCCGATGAGCAGACGCTCCGTACGTTCCACCAGGCCCACGTCGCAGCGTAGCCCGAGGCCCTCGGCGCGCGCCTTCGCGTACGACACAAGCATCCCGGTCACGAGGCAGGACAGCGCCACGCCCGCGAGCAGGGCGTTATGGCCGCCGAGCATGAACCACAGGACAAGGCCGCCGAAGACCGAGGCGTCCGCGACCCGGTCCAGGGTGGAGTCGAGGAACGCCCCCCAGGCACCGCTCGTCCCCTTCACCCGGGCGAGCACCCCGTCCAGCATGTCGGCGAAGACGAACACCGTGCACACCACCGTCCCCGCGAACAGGTGGCCCGTCGGGAAAAGCGCGAGCGCGCCCGTGGCGACGCCGAGCGTGCCTGCCGCCGTCAGCGCGTTGGGCGTGACCGGGGTGCGGGCGAGCGCCTCGGCCACCGGGGTAAGCAGCCGGCCGAGCGCGGGTCTCAGGGCATTGAGCATGGCCGTCCGATCTTACTGTCGGCGAAGTCTCTCCTCTTACCGCGTGCATTACCGTGTGCGAAGGTCCCTGCACGCTGCGGAAACCTGAACGACACTTCCCGGCAACCTGGGCGATTCCGGGCCGGGGGGTTGTCGTCAGGCGGCCGGCAGGTAAAGGCTGGTCGCAGGCAGCCGGAACGGACGCACAGGAGGCGATGCGGGTGTCAGACAAGACAGGCCCCTCGGGAGCCGCGGGCAGGGCGCCCGCGGCCGGCCAGCCCGGCAGTGTACGGAACGTTGTGCTGGTCGGCCACTCTGGTGCCGGCAAGACGACGCTGGTAGAAGCGCTGCTCGCGGAAACGGGGACCATCCAGCGTCCCGGCCGGGTGGAGGACGGCTCGACGGTGAGCGACTTCGACGAGATGGAAGTCAGGCAGCAGCGCTCCGTCAACCTCACCCTCGCGCCCGTCACGCATGACGGGATCAAGGTCAACCTGCTCGACACCCCCGGGTATGCCGACTTCACCGGCGATCTGCGGGCCGGCCTGCGGGCAGCCGACTCGGCGCTGTTCGCCGTCTCCGCGGTGGACGGGGTAGACGGCCTGACGCGGATGCTCTGGGAGGAATGCGCCGCCGTCGGCATGCCGCGTGCCGTCGTCATCACCAAGATCGACCACCAGCGCGCGGACTTCGACGACGCGCTCGCCGCCTGCCGTGACGCGTTCGGCGACGCGGTCGCGCCGCTGTACCTGCCAGTGGGCGGTGGCCAGGACGGCCCGGTCCGCGGGCTGATCGGGCTGCTGTCCGAGCGCTTCTACGACTACTCCGGCGGCGCGAGGGCCGACCGCGAGCCCGACGCCAGGTACGGCGACCGCATCGCCGGGCTCCGCGGTGAGCTGATCGAGGGGATCATCCAGGAGAGCGAGGACGAGACCCTCATGGACAGGTACCTGTCCGGTGAGGATATCGATTCCAAGGTGCTCGTCGAGGACCTCGAGAAGGCGGTGGCCCTTGGCAGCTTCTACCCGGTGCTCGCGTCCTCGGCGCCGCACGGCGTCGGCCTGACCGAGCTGCTCGAGGTGATGACCCAGGCGTTCCCCGCGCCGGACGAGCACCCGATGCCGGATGTCACCGCACTCGACGGCAGGCCGGCCAGCGGCCTGTCCTGCGATCCGAAGGGCCCGCTGCTCGCCGAGGTCGTGAAGACCGCATCCGACCCCTACGTGGGACGGGTCAGCCTTGTCCGGGTGTTCTCCGGCATGCTGCGGCCGGACAGCGTGGTGCACGTATCCGGTCACGGGCACGCGGAGCGAGGGCACGCGGACCACGACGTGGACGAGCGGATCGGCGCGCTCACCTCCCCGCTTGGCAAGCAGCAGCGAACGGTCGCGCAGTGCGCCGCCGGGGATATCTGCGCCGTCGCCAAGCTCGCTACCGCGGAGACAGGGGACACTCTTTCCGACAAGGATCACCCGCTGCTCATGGAGTCCTGGGTGATGCCTGAGCCGCTGCTGCCTGTCGCGATCGAGGCGAGGTCCAAGGCCGACGAGGACAAGATGTCGCAGGCGCTCGCCCGGCTCGTGGCCGAGGATCCGACCCTGCGCCTCGAGATGAACGCGGAGACCCATCAGCTCGTGCTCTGGTGCATGGGCGAGGCGCACACCGACGTGCTGCTCGACCGGCTGACCAACCGGTACGGCGTTGCCGTGGACACGAGGGAGCTGCGGGTCCCGCTGCGCGAGACCGTGGCGGGCAAGGCGCAAGGGCTCGGCCGCAACGTGAAGCAGACCGGCGGGCACGGCGAGTACGCCATCTGCCAGGTGGATGTGGAGCCGCTGCCATCCGGCTCGGGCGTCGAATTCGTAGACAAGATCGTTGGCGGCGTGGTGCCCAGGCAGTTCATCCCCTCGGTCGAGAAGGGCGTCCGAGCGCAGACGGAACTCGGCGTGCTGGCCGGCTATCCCATGGTGAACATCAGGATCACGCTCTTCGACGGCAAGGCGCACGCGGTGGACTCTTCGGACATGGCGTTCCAGAAGGCGGGCAGGGCCGCGCTCAAGGCCGCGGCCGAGAAGGCGCACGTGCTGCTGCTCGAGCCGGTCGATGAGGTCTCGGTGCTTGTCTCGGATGACTACGTAGGCGCGGTCATGTCAGATCTGTCCACCCGGCGCGGCCGGGTCCTCGGCACCGAGCCAATTCCTGGCAGCGCCCCGGGTAGCGCCGGGCGAACCCTGGTCAAGGCCGAGATCCCGGAACTCGAGATCACCCGGTACGCGATCGACCTGCGGTCCCTGTCGCATGGCACCGGCTCGTTCAGCCGCTCCTACCTGCGCCACGAGCCGCTGCCCGCGCATCTCGCCGACAAGATCGTGACCGCGTCAGGCTCGGGCTGAGCCCAGCGCTCAGGGCCACGCGTCCGCGATCACCTTGCGCGTGTCCCTGAGCAGTTGCGGCAGGACCTTGGTGCGGCCGATGACCGGCATGAAGTTCGTGTCGCCGCCCCACCGGGGCACCACGTGCTGGTGGAGGTGGCCGGCGATGCCCGCGCCCGCGACGCCGCCAAGGTTCATCCCCACGTTGAACCCCTGAGCACCTGACGCCTCGCGCAGCGCCCGCATCCCGCTCTTGGCGTGCTCGGCAAGCTCGGCCGTCTCTGGTTCGTCGAGCGCCGTGTAATCAGCGACATGCCGGTACGGACAGACCAGCAGGTGGCCGCCGTTGTACGGGTAGAGGTTGAGCACCGTGAAGACCAGCCTGCCGCGCGCGACGATCAGGCCTTCCTCGTCGGGAAGCCCGGGGACGCGGCAGAACGGGCAGCCCTCCCCGGGCTCCGGATCCGCGGGCGAGTTCTCGCCCTTGATGTAGGCCATCCGGTGCGGCATCCACAACCGCTCGATCCCGTCCCGCACGCCGGCCCCGTCCTGCTCGACCCGTACCTCGCGAGGCTCGCGTTCGCTCTGGCCGGACTCCGGCGGCCTGGGGTTGGACATGGATGCAGCATAGGGGCGGCCCCGGCGACGCCGGGGAGCCGGCTGCGCGGCTGCTTGCCACCGCACGCTTTCGTAACCGCCTGAAGTGGACAATCTCCCCAAGACAGGCGCTCTAGAGCGCCCGGCAATAGGGCGCTGGCAGCGCTCTCCGTCGCCGAGCCGGAGGTACCAGGCAGCCACCCGTGACTCTCTACATATTCCGTGACCACATTTCGCCCATACCGGATGCGATCATGGTCGGAGCGTGTAGAGAGCCATCTCACCCGGGGGATGGTCGCGGCGCGTGAAAGTCGGGCGGGTGCGGGCGGGTGGTCGCTGGCTGGGGTCGCTGCCGCGCGGTGGCTGGTGATGTGCGG
>Ga0137391_10000628_pt1 | contig 24712 bp, 18 predicted proteins | sample 15con2h24BmetaG_FD_101399 | JGI IMG/M metagenome (GOLD analysis project Ga0137391, IMG submission 101399) | Vadose zone soil microbial communities from Angelo Coast Range Reserve, California, USA - 15con2h2.4B metaG | ecosystem: Environmental > Terrestrial > Soil > Vadose zone > Saprolite...
CGGCCAGTCCTTCGATCTGATTATTCTTGATAGTCAGATGCCCGGAATGGACGGGTTCTCGGTTCTGGAGCGTATTCACCAGGCCCCGGGTCTGCGCGGTGCGTGCGTCATGATGCTGACCTCCGCCGACTATTCCGACGACCAGAATCGGTGCCGCGAACTTGGGATTTCCGCTTATCTGGTCAAACCCGTGAGCCAGGCCGGCCTTTTGCAGGCCACCCTCGAAATCCTGGCGAAGGAAGACGATCCCGGAGCGAAGCCCGAGCCGCCCGCGACGCTCTCTTCCGTCGCCCCGGTTTCCGCCGGTCCGTTGCACATTCTTCTTGCCGAAGACAACTCCGTCAACCAGGTAGTGGCGCTCGGCATGCTTGCCAACCTTGGTCATTCCGTGGTCACTGTCTCCAACGGACGTCAGGCGACGGAGAGGTTCGCCGTCGAACGCTTCGACCTCGTGTTCATGGACATCCAGATGCCTGAAATGAACGGATACCAGGCTACCGCCCTGATCAAAGAACGGCAGCGTGCGACCGGGACTCATATCCCGGTGGTTGCCATGACCGCGCACGCCATGCATGGAGATCGGGAACGCTGCCTCGCTGCCGGAATGGATGACTACATCTCCAAACCCATCAGCCAGGACCGGCTGGCCGCCATCATCGCGCACGTCTCCCCGGGCAGAAACGGCGCGCAGGCGCAATCCGGGACAACACCAGCGGTGGAGACCGCAGTGCCCGCCGCGGCCTCAACCCCCGGCGTTTGCGTCGAAAATTCCCCTCAGGAATCGGCGCCACCGCCGGATCTGGATATGGATGTGGTACTGAAGCGGTTCGGCGGAAACACGCGCCTGGCCCGCAGGGCCGCCGGAATGTTTCCCCAGGAATGCCGGCTGGCGCTCTCCTCGATCGATAAGGCCCGTGAAGCCGGAGATCTGCCCGGCCTTGAAACCTCAGCGCACACCCTCAAGAGCATGTGCCGGATGTTCGAAGCCAACGAAGCCGCCAAGATCGCTTTTGAAATAGAAATGGCGGCGCGTGAGGGAAATCCGGTGACCGATCGGCAGGTGCAAATGCTCAACGCCGAGATTGTCACGGCCACCAACAGCATCGCTGAGATGGAAAGCCGGCTATGAGTTTGGCCAAAACCCTGCCACTGATGAACACTGATAAAAGCACTGATTCACACGGATAAAGATAAAAAAGCCGCCGCGCGGATTTTGTGCCGATGAACGCAGGTCGCAGTCGGTAATCTCCCTGCTCTTTATCCGTGTAAATCAGTGCTTTTATCAGTGTTCATCAGTGGCAGGGTTTTGGCCGCGGCTGCGCCGCGCTGTGCCCCCGCTGTGGATTTTTGAGTTACGATTCCTCACCCACCAGATTGGAGACCTGCTGCAGCTTCCCGCTGATCTTGAGTTTCGCCCTTCCGGCGGCCCCCATGTTCAAATCGATTTTGACCCTCACGTCTTCAATCCGCAGATCGGCCACGCCGCCTTCCTGCGCGAAGGAATCGAAGTCCGCAACCGTGAACACCGGAGCGTCTTTCACAGCATTCACAATGGCCGAGGCGCCTCGCTTCTCGGATTTTCCGATGAAGGCAATCTGACAGGCGCGCAACGCTCCCGCGTTGTCACCCTTCAAACGCCGAATCTCCAGGGGCCTTCCGTCGCCGGCGGTCTTGCCCGCGACCGCCTGCTCCAGCCGGCCTTCAAAAGGATCTTTTCCGACAATGCAAATCACCAGCGGAGCCGAAGCCGAAGAGAACGTTCCTTCCGGCCATGTCACATATCTTGTGAGGTTATAAAGATAGCCGGCCTTGATGCTGTATTCGTCCATTTGTGCGGTTGCGGGAATAGCGGAAAGCAGAAACACGCACGCCGGCATCAGGACCAGGCGGAGCAGGCGCTGAGCCGCCGTCTTCCCCGTTCCGCTGCCGCCGTGATGTTTGCCGGTCAACAATTTCTTCCCTTAGTGTGACGACGTTTCCACGGGTTTCGACTGCCATGAAAGCTTCACGGTCAGCGAGCGCGGTACTTCTCCCGCCGCGCCGGCAAAGGTCGCGTCCGGGCTCTCTCTGTGCCTCGTGGATTGCAGGTTGCGCCCCCAAACCGACGCGGTCCATTGCTTCGCCGGACGCCACGACAACCCGGCATCCACCCGATTGAGCGTGTCGACACCCTGGGTCGGCACCACCGAGAGCACATTCGACAAGGGCCGCAGAGCGCTTGCATGATAGAGCGCGGAATCGAATTCGATGTGGCGCGGCAGATCCAGTCTGGATTGTATTGTAAAAATATGAGCGGGGCTGGCTGCCGTCGCGATCGAACTGCCCCGCAACTCGGTAATGCCCGAAGACAACGTCCAGCGATGGAGAGGTCGCCAGCTCATATTGAGTTCGGCTCCGTGAGTTTGAGCTGCGCCTCCGTTGACCAGGCTGCTCCTGATCACAGTCAGGGTGGGAAGCACTTCTATCACGGGGGTGGCCGCTGTGATCAATCGGCTGTAATCGTTGTAAAAGACGGAGAGGTCGAAGGACGCCTTTTTCCCCGCCTGATAACGGTAGCCGGTCTCATAGGCCTTCAGACGCTCGGATCGCAGTTCCTCGCTTCCGGTGAAGCTTAAAGCAACCGGGTTCTGGTTCGGTACCGGCAGAACAAGCGTAACCAGCAGATCGTCCTCGGTGCGAGACGGGACACGCACGGCGCGGGAGATGGCGGCCCAGAACGCATTCGCCTTGTTCGGTGTCCACTCGGCGCGGGCCTGCGGCTGATATTCAAACCCTGAAAAACCATTGTGCTCGAATTTCGAGCCGGCGAGAACGCGCAGGCGGTCGGGAATCAGCACAAATTCATATTGGAGAAACCCGCTCACGGTCTCGTCACGGCGATGCCCCGGAACCACCGACTGCGTCACATCCGCGGCGCTGAGAAGACTGCCGCCCCAGATCAGCGAACTCCTTTTGGAGAAATCGTAATCGTGCTGGAATTCGAGCGCGCAGGTGTTCCGCATTTCAGCGGCGACGCCCTCACGCGTATACCAGTCGCAATAGCCGCTTATGTCGAACCGGGAACGATCGGACACGGAATGCTTCCAGCGCATCGCGACATCGCTGCCTTTGGAAAGCGCAATCGTGTCGATGGAAGAGCCGAGCGGCGTCTCGCGAAACCTTCCGTCATAGGTTCCTCCTTCCAGCGTGATCGAATCCTTTTTGGACGGCTCCCAGTCCGTGCGGATTCCCCCTCGGAACATCCGCGACCGGTCAGGCAGGCCGATACCCGAAGCTGAAGTAAGGGGCTCAAAGTACGAGGATTTGCCGAAAGCCCGGTACGTGAGCGTATCGCCGGCCCGTCCCCCGTACTGCGTCAGATTTGTGTAGCCTTCCTGAACATCGGCGGTGGTGGAAACCGTTGCGCCCTGGGTCTCCTTTGAAGATTTAGTCACGATGTTGATGACACCATTCACGGCGTTGGCGCCCCACAATGTGCCGCCCGGCCCGCGAATAACCTCGATCCGGTCGATATCTTCCAGCGGCAGATCGATCGTGTCCCAGTTCACTCCGCCGTGAAGCGGCGTATAGGCGCTCCTTCCATCCACCAGCACCAGCATCTTGTCGTTGGCAACGTCGGTGAATCCGCGCGCGCTGATGTTCCAGTCGTGAGGTGTGATCTGGGCTACATAGAGGCCTGGGACCATGCGCAGCGCCTCCGGCAGCGTGGTAAAGCCGCCCCGCCGGATATCTTCCGCGGTCAGAACAAAAATGGCGGCGGGAGCGTCGAATAACGCCTCGCTCTTCCTGGTCACGGAGGTCACGTTCATGGACATGTTCGCGAGCTGGTCCAGATCGAGTCCGGCAGCCTGGCGGGCTTCCTGCGCCGCCTTGTCATCCTGGCTGGTCCCGCCTGCGGCGGCCTGATCTTTGCTGTTCACCTGAGCTTGCGGCGAGGCCGGGAAGAGAAACGGAGCCGCGAGCAGCAGGGGCAGAATCACGGATCGCGTTCTCAACAGGGCTCGCCAGGAAGTTAAGCGGCGATGTGATGTCGAGAGAGTATTCATGGAGAGTATATCGGCTAAAAGAAGGACATTCTTAAAGCCGGTCTGGTCGGCCTTACCGGAAGCGCCAGGTAATCCTGCCGTAGGCGCTGCGCTTGATCAGGGATGCATTCACCAGGGTCAGCTCGTCCAGTGATTCCACGTGATGATCCTGAACCAGGTTCTGTCCTGCGACACTCAGAGTCAATTTCTCCCTGATCTGCCAGGTTAACTGCGTGTCGACGCGGGTATAACCGGAAACCTGCTGAACTGGAAGACGGTCCGTGAAATACGCGGCTGCATCCCAGGCAATACCGTGGCCCAGTTCCAAATGCGAACGGAGCTGGGCCTGATGCCGCGGGCTTGAGCCCTCGATGTCGGGCGCGGAACTCGTATCCAGGCTCGACGGATCGGCATGAAGGTGCATGGTCAGGAGCGCGTAGCCGGGGCTGAGAGTCCAGCGACGCGTCACCTTCCAGTTCGCGGACGCTTCCGCTCCGGCGGTTTCCCCGTGCAGTTTGTTTGCGAACGTGAGTGGGAAAACAATGTGGATCGGAGGGCCCGGGTCAGTAAACGGAGCTTGCGGTTCCACCGAGAACAAGTGGTCATAGACGTTGAAAAATGCCGCAAGGTCGAGAGAAACTCGCCCGCCTGGCTGGGCACGATACCCGGCCTCCCAGGCCACAACATGCTCCGATTTGATTTTCGGAGCCCCGAATAAAACGGCCTCGACCGGAGTGCTTGAGCCCGCGGGGTCTGGAAATGCCGCCAGCCCCACATCCAGGTCGGTGTCCCGCCGCGCCGGGGTCCGGCTGGCCCTCGACAAAGAAGCCCAGAAAGTGTGTCGTTTGGAAGGGGTCCAGGCAATACGCACATTCGGCTGAAATTCGAAACTGCCAAGCGTGCTGCGCTCCAGTTTGGCGCCTGCGGTCAGGAAGACGCGATCGGGTTTCAGCGTAATCTCATCCTGCGCAAAAAAGCCGAACTGCTGCAATGTTCGGTCGGCCGGAATGAAGGCCTGGTCGATCGTGCCCACGGTATGATCGGAGCTTCGGCGATAACCCGCGCCCCAGATCAGATCGTGACGCCTGCTGAGCGTCAGGTGATGGTCGAAGTCGATATCGAAGGTATCGCGGCTCTCGAAGGCCTCCGGGCCTGACCGGGTATAGTTGTCAAAATAAAGCTGCAATGTGGTGTTTGAACGGTTCGATTGCTCGTGGCTCCAGCGCCCCAGAACGTTTCCGCCTGCAAGGCGTGAGCTGGTAAACAACACGTCTGTATCGGGAGGATCCACGGAGAAGATATGGATGATCGAAGCGCCTTCACGTCCGGTATAGAGGTCCCCCTGTACGGTAAGGGCATCTTTCTTTGAAAGAGTATCGTCCACGCGGAACCCGCCGTGCAGAAGGTGCCATCCATCCCGCGCATTCTCTCCATTGAGGTTGGGTAAATGACCATCGTCCAGGTATTTTGTGAAGACCCGGTAACTGGCGTCTTTACCTATTTTTCCGCCATACTGGGCCAGTGCCATGGCCTGCTGCTGTGTTCCGCCTCCGGCCGCGATCAGGCCGCCCTGCGTCTCCGATGCTTTTTTAGTGATCACGTTGATGACGCCGTTCACCGCGTTCGATCCCCATAAGGTCGCGCCCGGTCCGCGGATCACTTCGATACGCTCGATGTCTTCGAGCGGAACATCCTGTGTGTCCCAGTTGACTCCGCCCAGAAGTGGCGTATAGACCGCCCGTCCATCGATCAGGACCAGCAGTTTGTTGGCGAACTGCGAATTGAAACCTCGCGCCGAAATGGCCCAGTTGTTGGCATTGATCTGCGCGACATCCATACCCGGAACCATGCGCAGCAGATCGGGGATGTTCGTCGCCCCCGACCGGCGGATGTCTTCCTGCGTGATCACAAATATCGCCGCCGCCACCTGCGACATGCTCTGCTCGGTCTTCGAAACGGAGGTGACCTTAACGTTCATGCTCGCCAGTTGTTCAAGATCGAGGCCGGCCGCATCCTTGGCTTCCTGGGCCGCTTTATTGTCGGAGGCGGCATTCTCACCGGACTTGGCGCCCGTTCCCTGCTGACACCTCGCCGGCTGGGGCAAAACAGCCAGCACCGCCAACATTGCCGTCAGCCGGACATTCCGGACGAGGCACTCCCACCTCAGCGCTGCTGAAATATTCATGACCGTTACATCGGCAGAAACCAGCCGGAGTTTACGGGCGTAAAAACCCGTCGCAGAGGACGCGGGAAAAACCAAAAGCAAAACCAGAAATCCTGTAACACGGAGGGAACGGAGGAAAAATCGGAGGGAACGGAGGAAGGCGTAAAAGGTGCATGTCGCTGAATCGATAATGTTCCGGATGGCAAGGCACTTCAATCAGACGAGGAACCCATTAAAAGCTTTCCTCCGTTCCCTCCGGTTTTTCCTCCGTTCCCTCCGTGTTTCAAGCTTTCTGGTTTTGCCTTTGATTTTCCAATCTACGAAGATTTTCGTTGACAATACGAAGCTCTTCGTATTACATTCCCGTCATGGCACATATCACACAGCCCCGGCCCACCGATTCCGAACTGGAAATCCTGCGTGTGCTCTGGGCCGGCGGTCCCTGTACTGTCCGCGAGGTCTGCGAGCAGCTCAACCAAAAGAGGGCCATGGGTTACACCACGGTGCTGAAACTCATGCAAATCATGGCGGAAAAACGCCTGGTGCGCAGAAACCAAACCCAGCGCGCCCACATCTATGAAGCCATGCTGCCCCGCGAAGCCACACAGGGGCAACTGGTGCGCGATCTGGTGGAGCGCGCCTTCAGCGGCTCGGCCGCCGGACTGGTGATGCAGGCCCTGGCCGCCAAACCGGCCAGCCGCGAAGAACTGGCGCAGATACGACAGCTACTCGATGAATACGAGCGAGGCAAATCATGAGTCTTACTTATACACTCGGTTTAACGTTGCTCCATTTTCTCTGGCAGGGCGCGGTGATCGCGCTGCTGCTGGCAGTGGCCAACACGGCGATGCGCCGGGCTTCGGCTCGCAGCCGCTACGCCGCCGCCTGCATCGCTCTGGCCCTGATGTTCGCCTGCGCCGTCACCACCTTTCTTAGTCTGAACGCGCCGCAAATGACTTCCGAATCCGCCGCCGCTCCCTTGATCGCGTCCGCAGTGGATACCACGGCAATCGCCGCGCCGAAGCCACAGGCGCAATCTTCTATTTCATCCCTGAGCGGCATGCTGCCCTGGTTCGTCTATTTCTGGACCGCCGGCGTCTGCATTCTCACGACCCGTTCCCTCGGCGGATGGATCGCGGTGCGGCGCTTCGCCCGGCACAACGCCCGGCCCGCTGACGCCGGCTGGCAGCAGCGTCTCTCGCGCCTCGCCCGCCGCCTGGAGATCTCGCGCGTCGTCAGGCTCTGTGAGTCGGCGATCTCTGAAGTTCCCGCCGTCATCGGCTGGCTGCGTCCGGTGGTTCTGCTGCCCGTCAGCGCGCTGAGCGGACTCAGCCCCGAACAGCTTGAGAGTCTTCTGGCCCACGAACTGGCGCACATCCGCCGCCACGATTATCTGATCAACCTGGTGCAAACCGGTGTGGAAACTCTTTTGTTCTATCATCCCGCGATATGGTGGGTGAGCGCGCGCATCCGCGCCGAGCGCGAGAACTGCTGCGACGATCTGGCGGTACAGGTATGCGGCGACCCGCTGGTCTATGCCCGCGCCCTGACCCAGCTCGAACAGCTTCGCTGCGGCGCGCCCCGGCTCGCCATGGCCGCCACCAGCGGCCCTCTGCTCAGCCGCATCCAGCGCCTTATCTCTTCGCGCCAGCCCGCGCGCACCGGCTTCAACGGATGGTTCCCGGGCGCGCTGCTCGCTCTGATTCTGATCGCCGGATGGGCATCGCCGCGTGTCGTTCACTCAAGCGTCCATTCCGGCGCCCGCACCACGCAGACTCCCGCGCCGATTTCATCGGCAGCCACACCTGAGGCTTCCGCTTCGCAGGAAGCGGTTCGGCCGGCGCAGGCAGGTTCAAAAGCACATCCAAACGAAGTCCGGCCCTCGAGCGTTCACACCGACATCCATTTAGCTGTTGATGCAGCGCCGTCGCTCCATATCGATGCTCCGCACATCGTGCCGGCCTCTGCGCAGGAAGCACAACCCGCCGGCGCCCATGAAGGCTCCGGTTTCATGGATGAGATGAACAAGGCTGGCTACCATGACCTGACCGTGGACCAGATGATTGCCCTGAAAATCCACGGCGTCAGTGCCGACTACGTTCGCCGGATTCGCGCTGAAGGATACGCGCCCACCGTCGATCAGCTTCTGGCCATGAAGATTCACGGCGTTACACCGGAATACATCGCCCAGATGAAGAGCCAGGAAGAGAAGCCCACCATCGACCAGATGATCGCCTTCCGCATTCACGGGGTAAATAAAGACGATCGGGACAAAATGGCCTCCCTCGGCTATAAGCTCAATGGCGATCAGGCCATCGCCATGCGCATTCACGGTCTTACTCCCGACTCCGTTCAAAAAATTCGGGATGCAGGCTTCGGCAACCCCACCTTCGATCAGCTGCTGGCGCTGAAGATTCACGGCGCCGGACCCGAATACATCGGCGGCATGAAGCAGACCGGCCTCAGTGGCCTGGACTTCGACAAGCTGATCGCCCTGAAGATCCACGGCGCGGACCCGGCGCAGGTCAAAGAGATGCAGTCCCTGGGCTTCAAAGACTACGACGCCGATCACGCGATCGCCGCCCGCATCTTCGGAGTCACGCCCGATTATGTCCGCGAGACCCGCAAGCGCGGCTTTAAGGACCTCACTCTCGAACAGGTGATCAAGCTGAAGCAGTACAACCTGCTCGATCGGGACGACTCCAAATAGGGTTTGACCACAATTTCATAGCGTTTCACATCACTGCCTTACAAGGAGACATTCATGAAGTACCTTCTTCTTACGGTTGTCGGAATTCTCGCGCTCGTTTTCATCGGCACTTCCACCCCTTCCCTCTCCGTGGCCGCCATGCAGGGCGACTCTCAGGGAACCCTGCAGGGAAGCTGGACCATCTCGCCCCTGCCGGTCAGCGATCAGGTGGAATTCACCCTGCAGATGAGCGGCGAGCATCGTCACATGAACAGCTCGTCGGCCGCGCCTCTCAGCCAGTTTCGCGGACTCACCGCGGCCCAGCTTCAGAATTCGCCCGCGGCCCGCTTCGAACTGGTGCGCGACGCCGGGACCTTTCAGCTCGAAGGCTATCTGAAAAACGGCAGCGGCGGCGGCACATGGACGTTCGCGCCCAGCCGGAAATTTACCGATGACATGCGTTCGCTCGGCTATAACGATCTCTCGCCGGAAATGGTGTTCTCCATGGCCGTGCACGATGTCAGCATCGCATTTGTCCACGACCTGAATTCCGCGGGCATCGGGCACGTATCCGCCGATCATCTGGTCGCCATGCGCATTCACGGCGTCAGCATCGACTTTATCCATCGGATGCAGGGCCTCGGATACAGCGAACTCTCCGCCGACAAGCTGATCGCCATGCGCATCCACGGAGTGACACCGGAATTTGCGAAGGAGTTGAAAGACCAGGGCTCTTCGCCCACCCTCGATCAGCTGGTCGCCATGCGTATTCACGGCGTGACCACCGCTTCGGTGCGTGAATACAAAGATCTGGGACTATCGCCCAACATCGACCAACTGGTGGCCATGCGCATTCACGGCGTCACGCCGGAATTTGTGAAGGAAGTGAAGGGCCTCGGCTACGATCATCCCACGATCGATCAGTTAGTGGCCATGCGCATCCACGGCGTCACCCCTGAATTCATCAGGAAGGCCCAGTCGAAGACATCCAATAACGTCTCCATCGATCAGCTGGTCTCTCTGAAGATTCACGGCGTGCTGGATTAGCGAGATCAGGACAAAAGCAAAGGCAAAACCAGAAAACCTGAAACACGGAGGGAACGGAGGAAAAAAATCTGAGGAAAAATCTGAGGATTTCATATGGGTATGTCGTGGGATCGGCGGCAATCTTTTAGGCGCGCTAAAATGTCTGATCAACGTCACAACCCCTGAAGTCCTCAGATTTTCCCTCAGATTTTTTTCCTCCGTTCCCTCCGTGTTTCAGGTTTTCTGGTTTTGACTTTGATTGTATCGCCAGTTCCTACGGAGGCGGCAGCCTCTGCTCCTTGATCTCCGCTTCCACCTTCGATCTGTCAGGTATGTCCAGGCCTTCGTGTTTTGCCTCGCTTTCAAGAAGCTCGTACAGTTCCGGCGCGTAATAAAGGAGGCGGCCCTGGCTTGATATATTGTTGCTGTGGAAGACGCTGTAGCCCTCCGCGTAGAACTCGCGCGGCGAAGACTTCGAGTACCCTTCCCGCGTCGAGGGATTGTCGAAGGATTGCTCGCGCAGCTTCCACTGCTTGTAGCGCGCCAGCATGTCCGAAATCGTCAGTTTGACGGCCTTCGATTTGCCGTCCTGCGTTTCCAGTGTTGCCCGCTTTTCATCGGTGGCCGATAACAGCGGAGGCGGATTCTGGACCGCCTGCTCGAATTCCTTATCTTTCAGCTTTCCCAGCGGCTTGACCTTGCCCGTGCGGGCATGGTCCCAGGAATGGGCCATTTCATGGCGTATGGCATCGGTCGAAGCATTCTCCACCATCCGGATCACATGAATGGCATCGAGGTATTCGGCGGGCGTCGAAATATTCTTTCTCTTCACGCGGTCCGCAAACTCCGGCGGAAGGCTGTCACCCGGCCAGAACCGCAGCCCGGATTTTTGCATGGCATGAAGCTGGCTCAGCGAGAAAGCGCTCATCGCCGATTGAATCCTGCCCACGATCTTGTCGGAAAGGCCGGCCCCGTCGGTAAAATCCGTCAGCAGTTTCGCGCGTTCTTTTTCCTCGGTCTGATCGCCCGGCTTGCGGCTCACCACCGCCTGTGCCTGGGATGAATGCTGCGCCACGTGCGCCAGCTCATGCGCCAGCAGCCGCTTTCCATCCGGAGAGCCGGGAGCATATTCCCCCTCGCCAAACACAATATCTCGTCCCACGGTGTAGGCCAGTGCTCCCACCGCCCGCGCCGAATGTGCGGCCTCGGCGTCGGTGTGCACACGCACATGACTGAAATCGCGGCCAAAGCGCGCCGCCATCGAGGAACTGGTTGCATCCTCCAGAGGGCGTCCCGGAGAACGCAGCCCGTCATAGACCGACGCGGACGATTCTCTTCTTTCTCTGCCGCCCGTCGCCTGGGTCTCGGGCATTCCGGTTACCTGCTCAGCGACGCGTTCCGCATGGCGCTCACGCGGATCGTCAACCGCGGATATCTCAAGCCGCGAAGGAATCGACGGCCGCGACGATTCGTCCGCAAAGGCCGGTATCGTGCTGAAGTCAGACCGGGAATCGAAAGCCGGTCCGCTTCTCCGGTCCGCGGCCGACGGCCCCGCGGGCTTCGGTACGGGCCGGGCAATGGATACTGCCGGCGACGTCTTTGGCTTCGATCTGGCAATTGGCGGAGTGAACATGAGGCAAAAAATCCGGTAGCCGAAATTATACCTTTAGTGCGTCCACGAACCGGATTTCAACGTCACTGACTGTCATTCCGCATCATGAAAGATAATCCCCGGCGAATGCCGCCGTCGGCGGATACTCAGTTTTCGAAGTCCGCCAGCCGACAGATAAATCCCCACCCGCCGCCGAGTTCGCTGACCGTCAGCATGAGTTCATTGCTTCCCTTCTTCAGCGAAAGATAGACAGCGTCGTTTTCCGGGTTCACGATGCCCAGAAAACCGGGGTCGCGGAAGTTCTGCGCGCTTCGTCCGCGGTAGAGGATTTTTCCGTTCAGAAACACGCTGACATCGTCGCTGTAGCCGATGTAGAGCTTCTTTACCTGGTCGCGGTCGGAATCGATGTTTGTTCGCGCGTATACGACCTTCATTCCCGGCTGGAGGTCCAGGCGCTTCGAAAAGTCCGTCGCAAACGAAACCCTCGGGTGCGGACTCTGACGATAACGATTGATCGCCACAATGCCCGGCGCCTCCGCCTCCACATTCTGCCAGTGGATCGCGGCGCTTTCAGCCGACGAGAGCGGACTTTCCAGCCTGCGTTCCAGCGCATCGTACGAAGGCGACAGGCTCCATTGGGTCAGAGTGCCCGGCGGCATCGGCGGCAGCCGCCGCTCCCATGCCGCATCGGGCGTCGGACGTATTTCGAAATTGGAGAAATAAACCGCGCCCGTCAGCGCCGCCAGCGCCACCTGACCTTTCCGCACTCCGCTTTTCAGATCGTTCATCACCAGTACAGGCTTGTCCATGTCTTTGACGTAAAGCTTTGCCTGCGCGCCCGTGACCTCCAGGCGCATGTGAAACCAGACGTCTTTCGGAATGTCCACCGCGCCGGTGAAGCCCGGCCCGTTATAAAGCTGCCAGTTGAGACCGGTGTTGAGGACCGGCGTATATTGCATGGCGTCCGGCTGCCCTGACTTGTGCTGGCGCAGATAAACCCATTCGGCGTTAGCGCCGCCGCCGTCGATCCGAAACTGAATGCCGAAGAACCCGCGGCTCGCGGGGGTTGCGACATCCACGTCGATCACGGCGTCGCGCATTTCAAAATCCTTCAGCGACGCCGCGCCGCCATCGAGAAAGATGCTCTTGCGGCCCTGATAGTCCGCCGGCCTGGCCTGCCCTTCAAACTCCCAGCGCGGAGAATCAGGCGGAACAGAAATCGTCTGTGGCACCTGGGGATAAGCGGCGCACACAAAGAGAAGCGCGAGAATAAAAAGAGCGAGATATCGCATTGGTTCCTGTTCCTTGTCGAGCAGCGGTGTCAACACTAAGACGCGCGGGCAGAAGGTTGGTGAGCGCAACCTTCTTTTGCTTTTCTCCGTGTCTCAGTGCCTCCGTGGTGCAAAGGTTTTTTGTTATCCTGACTGCTAACAATCAGAGGCTCTCCATGTCCTTTTCTCGCAGCTTCGTTTCCAGTGTTCTGGTCGGCATCCTTACTCTGGGCGCAGCCACTGCCCAGGTCGCGACCGTGGACCCCGCGGTCGAAAAGAAAATCCAGCGCATACAAGACGGGCTTCTGCCGGCGGTGATCGTCAAAGGCGGCCCGGCGCAGTCCTCCAAACTGGCCGATCGCATGGCGGCGCTGCATGTCCCCGGAGTCAGCATCGCGGTCATCCATAACGGACGAATCGAGTGGGCGCGCGGCTTCGGCGTAACCAAAATCGGGGGAGACCCGGTAACGCCGGCAACTCTGTTCCAGGCCGCATCCATCAGCAAACCTGTAACCGCGATGGCCGTGCTGCATCTGGTGCAATCGGGCAGGCTCAGCCTCGATACCGACGTGAACCAATATCTCAAAACCTGGAAACTGCCCGAGAACGAGTTCACGGCCAAAACCAAAGTGACTCTCAGGCAGTTGCTGACCCACACGGCGGGCATGACCGTTCACGGATTTCCAGGCTATGCCGCCGGCGCTCCTCTGCCGACGACAACCCAGGTGCTGAACGGCGAAAAACCCGCCAACACGCCCGCCATCCGTGTGGATACCGCGCCCGGAACCATCTGGCGATACTCGGGCGGCGGGTACGTGATCACGCAGCAGGTGTTGGAAGATGTCACAGGTAAAGCCTTTCCCAAACTCATACAGGAGATGGTGCTGGGCCCGATCGGCATGTCTCACAGCACCTACGAACAGCCTCTGCCCAGGAACCGCTTAGGCGAAGCCGCAATGCCCTACGGTCAGGATGGCGCGGCCATCGCCGGCGGACCCCACACCTATCCTGAGATGGCGCCCGCCGGTCTGTGGACAACTCCTTCAGACCTGGCGCTCTATGCCCTGGAAGTACAGAAGACCCTGGCCGGAAGCCCGGGCCATGTCATTTCATCCACCACGACCCGACAGATGCTGACGTCCGGCAAAAATAACTGGGGGCTGGGTCCGCAAACCGGGGGCAATCCCGCGCATCCCTGGTTTAGTCATGGGGGATCGAACGAGGGCTTTAAATGCAATCTTATCGCGTATGAAAACGGCGACGGCGCAGTCATCATGGCCAACGGTGACAATGGCGGCCAACTGGCGGAAGAAATCCTCCGCACCATCGCCTCCGAATATCAATGGCCGGATTTCAAGCCCGCGGAACGCACCATGGCCAAAGTGGCCCCCGGACTCCTCGATGCATACCCCGGCAGCTACCGCTTTCAGCTCATGCCAAATATCGTGATGACCATCACACGAGATGGCAATCAGCTTTACTCGCAGCTCAGCGGACAGGACAAACTGGCGATCTTCCCCGCCGGTGATCGCGACTTCTTTCTAAAAGAAGTGGATGCGCAACTTACCTTCGACGTCGGCGCGGATGGCAAGGCGACCAGGGTGACCCTTCATCAGAATGGCAACGACAACCTCCTGGCGCGACTGTCTGACAGTGACGCAAAACGGGCCGCCGAATTGCAGGCCCGCGTCGCCAAAAAATTCAAAGATCAGACGCAGGATCCCAGGACCGAAGCCGCACTTCGGCGCTTGCTGGAGGAGGTCCGAAGCGGCCGACCGGACTACGACCGGATCGCGCCGGAATCTGCAGCTGCAATTCGCCAGCGTCTGCCGGAATTTCAATCGACCATCACGAAACAGGGAGCAGTGCAACAAATGACGTTTAAGGGAGTCGGCCCGGCTGGCGCGGACATCTACGAAGTACACTTCGCCAACGGCGTGCTGGAATGCCGGATCATGTTGAATGAGGATGGCAAGGTGATGTTTTTGAATGTCCGGTGAACAAATGCTGCACGGTTCCGCGAGTAACACGCGGTTCCGAAGGGAGTCCCGCAGGGACGAGTGATAGGTCCCCAATACGGTTCACTTAAAAGGCGTTCGAATCTACTGAGTCTGCATAACTTTCATCGCATCTGAAGCAATATGCTGCATAAATGATGGGTAAATGATAGAGGGGGGTGGGCGGTGCATCTGCCGGCCCGGAAAACACACTTCAGCGAATGCACCCTTCCCCTCGATCTGCATGGGAACCCTTATCATCGTTTTCAAGTTTTCAAAGACCAGTAACCCAGCCCAGGCACCTGGGCACCGGGCGCCTTAATTATGCATAATGAAGAAGCCTCGTGGCGGATTTGCTGTCGAATCGACAGCCACCGCTTCAACTCGAATCGCGGAAGAGTTTCAGAGTCCGCCTGAAGTCGCGAAAAACGAACAAACCTGAAAGTCGTGGTCACCCTTCGGCTTTTTCCTTTCTGCTAATTTAGTTGCGGTTCCAGACCCAGATTTCCGCCTTGGTCTCTGTTTCGGTATGTGTCTCTACCTTGATATCTGTCTCTGGCTTGGTGTTCGTCTCCGGCTTGGTATCTGTTTCTGTCTCGGTATCTGTCGGTGTCTTGATCAAGGCAAAGTCAGCTTTATATTTAGTGATATTAAGAAGCGTGGGTTCCTTCTCTCCCAGTTTGCTCTGGCCACAACGGTAGAGAATCCTTACAACAATGTAGGCCACAACGCCGGTCACAATCATCGCTGGAATGACCCAATACTTACTCGCCGGAAGAGTCGGCCACCACCCGATGGAATGCAGTAGGGCTGTCAAAAATGTCATGAAAGCCAGCAGAATGAATGCGCATATGGTCACCAGGCTCAGAATCTGATTGATCTTCGATACTGAAAATGGATACGACTGCATCATGCTCCAAAAGCGGGGGGAATCATTACTCAAGACCGTTTTGTACAGAGGCCCGTGTACCGCGTCTTCTAACAAATCGACATGCTTCTCCCAGTTTTCTTGCCAGAGTTTGCTTCCGCGATTGACGAAATACCAAGCCATTGAGAAAACGATACCGAGGCACGAAATGATAAGGAGTGCTTCCGCTTTGAGAACGGGATGGCATTCGAGCTCTTTAGCAGTAGAAGTGAGCACTCCGAAGTAACTACCCAGTATAAGGGCGAGGAACGCCCAGAAATACGCTGCACGCTTCCAGTACAGATCGATCTCAAATTTTCGGATATCAAGTGCGACAGTCAAGGCCTTCTCGGCCTTTGTTTTTTCGTCTGTCGTGACTTTCGAATTGGCTGGCGATTCCTCGCCGCCTGGTTTGTTTTCTTGCCTATCGGCATGCTGTTCCATGGTATTTTTATACCGGAAAATCGTCCAAGACACCTATACTTTTGTTGTTGCGCGGGCTATTGGCGAGCCCCTACCGAAATTGCGATGAAGTCCGGACTGCGCAGGCTCAAGAGATTGTGCGGTCAATTGGTGTAGACTGATTCGGGGGTTTAGAAAATGGCTGGTTTGTCAGTTCTACAGGACGGAATATTTGTGTCCTGCAAACCCTATCTTCCCTCTTTCTGCCTCGGGCGGTGCGTTCGTATTCGAGGTATTTGAAGACGATGCAACCATGCTGAAGCGTCGCTTAGGAGAAATTGCGGGTGAATCGTTTTCGGGAAAATTGGCAAGCCTAGAGGTATGCCGCAGCACTCACCCTGGCCTCGCGTTATTACAGCACAAGCCAACCATGCGCGCAGTGATTATGGTTCACAAGCTGCTCGATGCAGTAATCCAGTGAGGATGGGCTCCCTTTTGCCTAGCTTTCAGAAACGCAAAAAGCGCGCCAAAGCTATGATGAAATCGTCACGCAGCCTGGACAAGAACACTTAGTCGACGCTCTGATCATTTGGAGACTTTGAGTTGGATACTGGATCGCATTTGATCCACGCATATGGCAGGTCCAGCGTGGCGTCGCAAGCAGCCTCGTTTTAAATCCGAAGCAAAGATCATGGTCATGTTTTGGTGCTCATGGAGTGCAACGCCGCAAGCCATTCGCGTTCTGCCGCCGTCAATTTGCCATGATGCCGTTCCGCAAGGACGAGGAATACGCCGGAGAGCCCATCCCACGCCTGTGGTTCACCATATTTGCCCTTGATGGCTGTGCGCTGATCTCGTTTGTTCCACTTTTTCAGGGGTGCAGAGCTCTTTCGCCCATTGCATTTCGAGCACGCGGTGCACAGATTGTTCTCAGTGCAAGCTCCTCCTGCGGAAAATGCCTCCACGTGATCGATGACCGCACCAAGTTCATCGAGAAGGGGTGCCCCATTGCGAGTCCAGTGCGCGTGGTAATACGCGATCTGGCCGGCGTAGCCGGCTGATCTCAACTCGAGTTCAAGGTACTTCATGGTTGGAGCGAAAATCACTGGTTTTTTACACCAGCAACAAAGCCAGCCGTCACGGGCAAAAATTTCCAACTGGCGCATCTTAGAGAGTGCTATTCGCTGGCGCATTGCCGCCTTCCATCTTCATCCAAGCTATGGCTTATATGGACTCTTCTGAAATCGCCTGCTTCAAATTTTTCTCCATTCGCTCATGTCCCCGCCTTTGGGGTTCGGAACCGTTCTAACCTTGCCCGTAAGATGGTGAAATCGGTCGTTCACCGTGTGCATGAGCTGGCTGTTCACGATCTGAATTGCATGTGGCTGGTCATGACCGCGCGCCGTATATAACGATATAAACTCCTTATACTTCTTGGAATAATTCTCAGCAAATCCCTCGCAGAACTGGCGGCTGTCAAAATGATCAGGCATTGCCCTTATATGGGCTTCGATCTCGCTACTTGCAATTATCAAGAACTGCTTGTTGTACACACCGCACTCCGATCAGTCTTATCAAAAAACTTCGATTCGGCAATCCAGTGGAGTCGCCGTGCCAGTAAATGCTCAGGCTGGATTCTCTCGCAAATCGTTCTGCAAGGCCTTCATCTTGGCGATTATTGCTTCAACCCTTCGCATTTGCTGCTGTTTGACTTCATAGCTCGGATATCCCTGATAATTCTCAATATGGGTTTTATAGTGTCCAAGTGATTCAATCACAAACGCTACATCCTCAGTGCTTACCTCATCCTTCATTTTGCTCTCCAGTTTGACGAATTATAGCAGTGACAAAGAGGCGTCGGAATCTGGGGACATGTCCTGATCATTCAAGAGAGGAAACCTAGGGGAACCTGGGGAAACAGGAAACCCGGGGACAGACAGAAGCGTTCCCCCAATCAGCCAGGAAAAGAAGCGGTCAGTTGCCTGACTTTGCCTGCCGGATTACCAGAATGTAGGTATACGCTCCGGGCAGCGTCAGCCAGACATTGGCATCAAGGAAATCCAACGTGTTCATAGACATGCTCATTCGTCACATTGACCTTGGGGCCGTCGGAAGCGATGAGTGGAAACCTAACTCGACGCCGGCGCGGCCGTTGCGCCTGCAGAAGCACAGTTCGCACACCCGCGAGAACCAAGTCGCGAACAGACGAACCCCGAATGGCCGCCTGCTCCTCGAGCTTTCGATAGAGCGGACGCGGAATATCGATTTTGGTCCGGACAGATTCTTCTTTCATTTCGACGATTATTTCACGTGGCCACCAACCGTTCGTTAATATTGTGAAGTGAAACAATTGCTCTTGGGGATGAATCCCTTTTGTTTCATACAGATATCAGCTTTTGCGAAAGAAACGGCCCGCTTTCCCATCTGACGATGCTCCGGGGCGCAACGACTCAAATACCTTGTGCAGAATTTTCAGTTGACCAAGTAGCATTTAATTATTATATAATTAATCTGTCAACCGAGGTTCCCATGCTGACTGTTTCCGAACATCCCGAAACTCTCGACCAGATACAAGAGACCATTCAGAAGTGGCTCGGACATTTCGGTAAACACGAGACACCGTTCACCCTTTCCCGAGGGGCGGGGTCGTATCTCCGCTGTTTCATTTCCCACAACCGGAGCGATCTGAAATTGAAGACGACCGAGCATTGGATCTTATTCGAAATGAAGGAGAACTGTCTCAAACTCAACCTCGACAGATTCCTTGTCAGTACAGCGGTCGAAGATAATAAGTTCTGTCTCAACATCGAGCCGGATACAGAGCCTGCGCATCGCTTTCTCAGCCGGGCATTGCGAAAAATTGCGGAGACGAAGCATCCGGCATTTCAGTCTCGGATATTAAGGGCCTTCATCAACCTGGAGGAGAGCCTCCCGGGCACGACCATCGAACAGGCAACCGGAGCCCCTACCGATTTCCTTGTGGCGCTTGAAGCGCTCACTTCGGCCCCTGGAACTTCTCAATTGATGGCCGACGATCCTCTTCTTGCCGCGAAAATCAGAGGCCTCAAGAGGAAGCAACAGATGCTCGAGATTTCCGGAGGCGCTCTTTCCTCCGAGCAAGTCGCCGAGGTGCTTGGTATTTCAAGACAAGCGGTTGACAAGCGACGTTCTTCGAATCAACTCCTCGCGCTGACACAGGGAAGGCGCGGGTACAGCTATCCGAGTTTCCAATTCGAGGATGGAAAGACAATCGAAGGTCTCGAAGCGGTCCTTGCCCGGCTGAAGTCACTCGATCCGTGGATGCAGATGGTTTTCTTCACCAGTCCAAACGAGAGACTAGGCGGCAAAACGCCGATTGAAAAACTCAGGAAGGGATTGGCGGAGGAAGTTGCGCGCGCAGCCGGTGGGTATGGTGAACAGGGCGCTCTATGACCGACATGCCGGGAGAACATCCTCTCCCCCATCCGGAACTCCATGCTCAGACTCCAATCATTTTCACGATGAAGATCGGCGACGTATTGTATCGCCATCACCAGACCATTCACGATCCGATCTTTTTTGGCACTTCGGGAGACTATCGCTTCGACGACCCGGATTGTCATACAGGCGCGTCTTTCGGAGTTCTCTATGCGGGTGAGGACCCCCATTGCTGTTTCATTGAGTCTTGTGGATCGACGACAGGCGTGCCGGCAGTCTCCGGAGCTTACCTCGACGCGCGCGAGATCGCCAGACTGGAATTGACCGAGGAACTCCGGTTTATTGATCTGGCGGGTTCCGGTGGATTGACGCACATTGGCGCCGATGCTCGGCTATTAACGGGGGCATACAAAGTCGCGCAAAAATGGGCCGCCGCCCTGCGACTCCATCCTTCCAAGCCTGATGGAATCCGATATCTCGCACGACATGATCCGACCCGTGTAGCGTATGCAATCTTCACGCGACCACGCTCCACTTTCATTGTGACTTCACTCGGTTCATTGACGGCCCCCTCAAACAGGGCTCTGCTCAATCAACTTTTGAGCGACTACAACGTCGATCTGATATGAGCTGGGAAGCATCAACTTCATCGTTCCGACGCAATCATTGCAGGCAGTTCGTCAGGGAATCGGCGCAAACAAGCCCGCGATGGGCGACATTATTGCCGCTGGAGCGTAAGCTCCGGCGGGCGCTTGGCGGAATACACAGGGCGGTGTTGAGTCTCCGGAGCTTACGCTCCGGCGGCAATAATGTCGCCCGTCCTTCCGTGTTTCAGGTGTGAGCTGCGTGGTGGCGGGCTCAGGGTCTTTCTGTTGGCCGACCCACACAACCACATGGCTCACCATCGCGGACAACTGACAGTGTACCTGCGGCTGAACGACGAGAAGGTTCCCGCGATCTACGGTCCTTCGGCAGATGAAGGCAAAGGATGATCAATGAGGACAAAAAGGAGCCTGAACTGCGCCATTATTGTCCCGCACTGAACCAACATTTGCCATCGCTCAGGAATGTGCGGATAAACCCCGTGAAAGTACCTCACCACGCCATGGCTGTCAATTCGACAGCAAATCTGCCACGACGCTTCTTTTCAATGCATAATCAAGGCGCCCGGCGCTCAGGTGCCTGGGTTGGGTTACTGGTCTTTGAAAACTTGAAAACGATGATGAAGGCCCATGGATATCGAGGGGAAGGGTGCAATCGCTGAAGTGTGTTTTTCGGGCCGGCAGATACACCCCCCACCCCCCTCTATATCATTTACCCATCATTTACCCATCATTTATGCAGCATATTGCTTCAGATGCGATGAAATTATGCAGCCTGAATTTCTTCACGTCTTGCGGAGATTTCTATTTGTTTTTTCGCGCCCCTGTTGGCGGATCGGCTTGATGGACCTTCCGTGGCCTCCCCCGCCCGACGGAGACATAAGTCGGAAATATCGACACCGCGCCCTGGATGAAACCGAAGCCCCCCGGCGGTCCGAAAAAATCCATTTATCTTTATGCTTTTCTCTGTGGCTCCGTGGTGAAGCCTTTGACTTTGGTTGCGGCTACGTCGCGCTGCGCAAATCTGAGGCAAACGCTAACGCATCCCATGCATTCTCAAAAGAAAATGCCATAACCATCTGCCTCCGCCGAAAACGAACGCGGATGTAATCAGAATTACAACCCCGACTGTAACCAAAGAAGATTTCTTACTCATACGCAAGTGCCTCCCGTACGGTGATTTGTGACGCCGACCACGCCGGCAGAAAGCCGGCAACCGCGGAGACGACAACCGCCACGGCCAGCCAGATGAACAGGCCCTGAAGCTGAAACAGAAAATCCAGCTTGCTGTGGAACACCAGCCTGACCAGAGCGTCGCCCGCGATTTTGCTGACCGGCCAGGCGGCCAGCGCGGCCAGCGCCCAGCTCAGCACGCCAACCACTACGCCTTCGGTAACAATGATGAACCGCACCGTTGACGGTTTGGCGCCGATGGCGCGCAGCACTCCTGTTTCGCGCCGGCGTTCCATCACGTTCAGGCTCATGGAGGTCGCCAGCCCGAGGCCTCCGACGACCGCGATGATGCCCGACATGATCACCAGGAACACGTAGATCATCAGCATGTGCTGGTCAAAACCAAAGCGGCTGTCGGCCTTGGCGGCGCCGCCCACAACGCGTATGCCTTCCCGCTCCAGGCTGCGTTCAAGATCGGCCTTGACCCCGTTGACGGAGGCCGCGTCGGTCCTGGCCAGGGCCAGTAAAGCGATGGTGCGCATCCCCGGGTGACGTTCATCGATAAAAGCCTGGGGGATGTAAGCGGCGGGAGGCGTAAGCGCTTCCCGCTCAATGCCGACCACGCGCCATGAAGTCAGCGCCGGTCCCATGCGGAAAGATATGTTGCTCCCAACTTTCATCTTTGGGGACTTCGCAGCCAGGGCCGTGTTAATGACAATGGCCTCCGTGTCCCCGGGCCGCAGATCGCGGCCTTCAACAATATCGAGCCGGATCATCTTTGTGTTGGAAGGCAGGGCCGTCACCGAGAAGCGATCACCACCCAGCGCGCCGCCTCCGTGCGGACCAGTTCCCGAATGTGGAATGGCATCCTGACGCGCAACCTCTTCCGGAGCGGGCAGAGATCCTTCCGAGATGAACCAGCTCTCACTCCTGACCACGCCCGGTGTGTTCCTGATGGCGCGGTCGATCTGCTCCGACGGATACGCGCTTCCGAAGGCAACCGTTAAGTCGTACTTTCTGGAATCAAACAACCGGTCGAGCGTCTGGATCATCGAAGCCCGGATGTTGATCGCCGACATGAAGAAGGTGCCTCCGGCAGCCAGAGTCAGCAGGGTCAACGCGAGTCGCGTGCGCCGTCGAAAACTGTTGCGAATGGAAAGCAGGAGCGGGCGGGACCTGCCTCCGATCCCGGCCAGCATGCGGTCAAATACGCCGGAGCCGAAGGTGTTGCGCGAGACTCCGAAGTCGGCGAGCGCTTCCCGCACCGAAATCGCGCTGCCCTTCCAGACCGGGAAGGCCGCGGCCAGAAGCGGGACCACCAGGCCCACGGTGACCACCCACAGGTAAACCCACAGCGGCACGGCAAAGCTGGTGATGTCGAAATTGAGCAGAACGGCAAAGGCACGGCACAGAACGCGGCCGCCCAGGATACCCAGGGGAAAAGCAATGGCCAGCGCGGCGATGCCCAGCAGCAGAGCCTGGCCGAAGTAGATCCGCGCCACCTGTCCGCGCGTGCCGCCGATCGCCTTCATTACGCCGATCTGCCGGACCTGCGAGGCCATCATGCCCATGAGCAGATTCACTACAAGAATTCCGCTCAGAGCCAAAACGAAAAACCCGAAGCTCGACATGGCCAGCAGCAGGACGCCCATGATATCCGTATGCGGGTGTTTGCCCGGCCGAGGGATATCCACGCGGCGAACGCTGTGGCCGCGGCTTTCCACCAGCGACTTTACGTCCTGGGCGACGGAGCGAATGTGTTGCTCGTCAAAGCGATTTTCGGCGACCAGGATGTTCAACTGATCGAGGTATGGCTCTTCGCCCAGGCGGGCAAGGGTGTCAAGCGTGATGTAGCCGTAGACGACGTTCTCCATACGAGCCTGGGCCTGGCCAACATCATGCACGCCGCCGCTCACGCGCAGCGTCTGTTCCCTTCCCTGGCCGATTCGGATGGTTACGGTGTCGCCGATCTTCGCGCGCGCCACCTGAAAGGCGTCCCGTTCGATCAGTATTTCTCCGGCGGCCGGAGGCCACGCGCCCCGCTCAGGCACGAGCCTGCTGAGGCGGATATTTCCGTAGTCCTTCACCACAAAGATCACCAGAGTGCGCCATTCGGCCGGCGCGGCTTTGATGCGGGCAGAGAGAACTCTTCGCGCCTCCGCGTCGCTCACCTCGCGGCCGGCGAGCAAAGCGGAGATGAGCGCATCGTCAATTGCGTCCATCCGCAGGGTGGCCGAGGCCGGGTTGGTTGCGAGATATCCTTTGTCCAGTTCCCGTGTGAGCACCGCGTACGCGGAAAGAACGGCGGCGAAACCTGAAATTCCAATCGCGATCGCCAGCACCACGAGGAGTGTCCGCGTGCTTTCCTGCCGGAAGTCGCGAATGGTTTTTTGCCAGGGTCCGGTCATCGGCGGGCCTCGGATACTTCCGAGGGAGTGTTCGCGACCAGACAGCCGTCCGCTACTTCGACTTTGCGATCAACCAGGCGGGTGATGTCGCGTTCGTGTGTAGCAATCACCACGGTTGTGCCCGCGCTCGACATCCGCCGAAAGAGATCGAGCACGGCATCGGCGGTTGCGGAATCCAGGTTGCCTGTGGGTTCGTCCGCGAGTATGACCGGAGGATCGTTGGCCAGAGCGCGCGCAATCGCAGCCCGCTGCTGCTCGCCACCGGAGAGCCCGGAAGGCAGTTTATCCGCCTGTGGCGCAACACCAACGCGGTCGAGGAGATCGAGCGCGCGCTTGCGGCGCTCCCGCACGGGATACGTCCGGCAGAAATCCATGGGCAGCATGACGTTCTCAGCGATGGTCAAGGTGGGCAGCAGTTGAAAAAACTGGAAGACAAACCCCACATTGCGGCCGCGCCACACAGCCAGTCGGTTCTGATCCAGACCCTGAATGGCGGTTCCACCGATCTCCACCGTGCCGGATGTCGGGCTGTCGATTCCGCCCACCAGGTTGAGCAGCGTCGATTTACCGCTTCCTGATTTGCCGACGATAGCCACAAATTCGCCGGCGGTAATTTGCAGATCGATGTTTCGCAGGGCGGCGAACTCTCCCGCGGGCGTATGGTAGATTTTGCCGAGACCTTGCAGCCTGATCATGTACCGACAATAAGAGAGCACGGCTGAATGGTCCCTGAATGTGGCGTTCAGGCTGGGTTCAGAACCAAAGACAAGACCTTTGCACCACGGAGGCACTGAGGCACGGAGAAAAACAAAAAGTAAATCGGTTCTATTTGAACCGCCGATTCCTGGTTGTATCCAAAAACCAGGGCCTGGATATTTCAGCTTTTTCTCTCCAGCGGAAAAATGAGGACACGCCCGCCTTAGCGGAATCCATGAATGAATGTTCTGTTCATGCTGCGTTCAGCCGGGTTCGCGTTTCCTATAGAGTAGGAAGAGGGGGACGATTTGCGGATTCTGGTC
>Ga0137391_10000638_pt1 | contig 24544 bp, 21 predicted proteins | sample 15con2h24BmetaG_FD_101399 | JGI IMG/M metagenome (GOLD analysis project Ga0137391, IMG submission 101399) | Vadose zone soil microbial communities from Angelo Coast Range Reserve, California, USA - 15con2h2.4B metaG | ecosystem: Environmental > Terrestrial > Soil > Vadose zone > Saprolite...
GTGGCACGCAGCTCGGCCTCCTTGTCTTTCATCTGCTGCTTGAATTGTTCAACTGACTTTTTGCTGTCTTCCAGTGACGCATAAAGCTGCTGCAACGCCTGTTCGCGGGTAAGCACCGTTTCAGACATGTGCAAGTTAAAAGTTTCTTTGGGAGATTTGGTGATGCGGCGAATCTCAGCTTCCGTGGCGTCTATGATCCCCTGCTCCCGTTGGACTTCAAGTTGTGTATTGGCCTGGTTGGCCACAATTTCCTGAAAGATGGGTCCAGCGCTATGCGTAAGGTACCAGTTGAAGAACGAAGAAAAAACGGCCATCAGGATCAGCCCCTGCATGGCGAAGGCATAAGGCCATTTCCAGCCACTCAATCCGGCCGACCCAACGTATGGCAGGAGCGTAGGATTTTGGTCAATCACGTTTTTCTGCCTGATCAGTAAAATGGCACCGGGTTGCTGGTTCCATTGCGAGCGGAGCTGGTCTACGGGTGAAAGGGCCTGCTCCTCCGGCTCGGCAAACAGCGTTTCGTGATTGAAAGCCTCCTCGGCCATGTTGATGTCTTTATCATGGCTGCGCAGGCGCCTCCAAGCACCATAGGTACATGCATCTTTTTGTACTCTCGGGAATCTCAGGTACGTGGGCGCCGGTTCCTGACACTTACAGGCGGCATTTGCAGTACCTTAACGTCACCATCTATTGTTTGAACATTATTATTAACCCAAATTTCTGCACAGCGAATTGGAAGGTATAAGGCATGGCAGGCGATCCCGCGGCGCTCATCGGAGGTGCGTTTGGTCACCCCGGCATTCCACCCACATGGTCCATCAGCACCAAAGACGGCATTGGCACGGCCTACGCTGTCTCCAGCCGGGTCTGGTTCACGCTGGCCAAGGGAATCCTGACGGAGATTTACTTTCCCACCATTGATCGTCCCCAGATACGCGACGCGCAATTCCTTATCACGGACGGCGCCACATTCTTTCACGAAGAAAGACGCGACCTTGATGGTAAGTTGGAACGCCTTGAACAGCATGCGCTCGGCTATCGCATTACCAGCGTGGATCCGCAGGGCCGTTACACCCTGATCAAAGAAGTCATTGCTGATCCGCACTCCGCCTGCGTTCTGGTGCGGGGCAGGTTCATTGCCGCTCCGGAGTGGAAGGACAAGCTGCGGCTTTATTTTCTGCTGGCGCCGCACCTTGAAGTTGGAGGCTGGAACAACTCCGCCATGAAGCTTCCCGTTGCCGGACGCAACGTGCTCCTTGCCTGGAAGGATCGCGTTTACATGGCCATTGATAGCGATCTCGGGTTTGCGCGCATGTCCTGCGGATTTGTTGGCGCCAGTGATGGCTGGCAGGACTTGCACGACAACTTCAAAATGGACTGGGAGTTTGATCGCGCTGAAAACGGAAATATCGCCGTGATGGGGGAGATTGATCTTTCCAAAAGCAATGACTTCGTTGTGGCCATCGCCTTCGGCGACAGCCTGCATGCTGCTACCGCCGTGCTCAACCAGTCTCTGTCCCAGAGCTTTGACTCACACAAACACAGGTTCATCGATCAATGGCAGCGAATCTGTGACACCATGCACACACTAGACCACGTGGGCGGTGATGGTGGAGCACTGTATCGCACCAGCCGCACGCTGTTGCTGTCGCATGAGGACAAAACTTTTGCCGGTGCGCTGATCGCCTCCGCCAGCATCCCGTGGGGTGACGCCATGGGTGACGACGATCTGGGCGGATATCACCTGGTGTGGGTGCGTGACATGGTGAACAGCGCCACCGGCTTGTTGGCTGCTGGTGACGTGTTCACACCTCTGCGTGCGCTGGTTTATCTCGCTTGCTCGCAGCAGCCGGATGGCGGCTTCCCGCAGAACTTCTGGATTGACGGCACTCCATACTGGAAAGGCATTCAGCTGGATGAAGTGGCGTTTCCCATTTTGCTGGCCTGGCGGCTCTGGAAGGCAAACGGCCTGGAGCAGTTTGATCCTTATCCCATGGTCAGAGCGGCAGCCAGGTACATCATTCATTACGGACCCATCACCCAGCAGGAGCGCTGGGAAGAGTGCAGCGGATATTCTCCGTCCACGTTGGCCGCCGCCATCGCCGCTCTGATATGTGCTGCGGATTTTGCCAACTCACGCGGTGAAAAACAGATTGCCGGTTTCATGGAAGAGTATGCCGATTTCATGGAGTCGCATCTTGAGCGCTGGTGCGTAACCACGGAAGGCACGCTGGTTCCGGGCATCCAGCGGCATTACATACGCATTCTGCCCGTTGACGTGAATGATCATTCGCCGGAAGAAGATCCCAACACCGGCACCCTTGTTCTATCCAATCGTCCGCCGGGAACGCCCTACTCGTTCAAAGCCAAAGAAATTGTGGATGCGGGCTTTCTCGAGCTGGTGCGTTATGGCATTCGCCAGCACGGCACGCCGCTGATGGAAGATTCCCTGCGCGTGATTGACGCATTGCTGAAAAAAGACACGCCTTTCGGTCCAGCATGGCGGCGCTATAACAATGACGGCTACGGTCCCAGCGCTGATGGCAGGCCCTATCAAGGTCATGGCATTGGACGCGCCTGGCCTTTGCTGGCCGGTGAGAGAGCGCATTACGAACTGGCGGCCGGCCGTGATGTGCGGCCTTTCATCACGTCCATTGAAAAGTTCGCTACGCAAGGCGGAATGCTGCCGGAGCAGGTTTGGGACGAAGACGATATACCAGCGGCTTACATGTTTCGCGGCCGTTCGGCAGGATCAGCCACACCCCTGATGTGGGCGCATGCGGAGTACATCAAGCTGCTGCGTTCGGTGAATGATAAGCAGGTGTTTGATCTGGTCCCGGTGGTTGCTGAGCGTTACCTGGCCGGCCGTGGACGCAAAGATCTGGAAGTCTGGAAGTTGACACGCCGCGTGCGCAAGATGACGGCAGGAGACATGCTGCGAGTCATGTGGAAAGGAAGATTTCGCGTGCGCTGGTCATTCGGTGATGAAGATCAGCAGCACGAAGCTTCATCCGCTGATAGCGGACTGGATATTGGTTACGTTGATATTGCAACCCCAGCCGCACGTTCTACGCTGCACTTCACTTTTCTGCAATCAGATGCCAGCGTGCTCGACTACACGGTTTACGAAGTGGAGCTTACGGCATGATGCTCCTGGCCGTTATTCACTGATCCGTTTACTTGCCAACCCATTATTCACTAACAAGGGCGATCCATGCTGGTGACACCGGCACGTTGAACGGTGAGCCCTTCGCGGGAGAAAGCACGCCGTTCGCGCCGATGGTAAATGCGGCAATGTCATTGGTCTGAGTATCGGCAACATAAAGGTGAGCACCGGTCGCCACCAGGTATCCGGGACTTTGTCCGCCGGTAAGGAATGGTGATCCGGTAGTGGCGCCCAGAGCGCCGGTTGTTCCATTAATCACGTACGCTGAGACGGTGCTGTCACCGGAATTGGAGACAAAGAGCAACGTGCCATCGGCACTGGCTGCCAGATGTGTGGGAATCGCTCCCGTGGCAAACGGAGATCCCGCCACCGCAGTAAGCGAGCCATTGGTGCCGATAGAAAACGCAAGCACCGCGTTGTGAACAGAGTCGGCTACGTAGAGAAATTTTCCTGAAGGTTCAACCGTTACCCAGGTTGGAGTTGCTCCGGTGGCGCCTACAGCAAAAGGCGAACCGGCAACCGCCGCAATTGAACCATCACCATTATTGACGCCAAAAACGGAAACCGTGCCTGTGGAAGGCGAAGTCACAAACAGCAACGCGCCATTGGGAGTGATGGCCATGGAAGATGGCGCAGTCAGAGTCCCGAAAGTGGGTATGGCTCCAGAACCATTACCCGGCGGATTGCTTATAAGGGAGAGCCCGCCGGCAGATGGATCCAGCAGGTAAGCGGAAATATTTCCTGGCGACTGGTTCAAAACATAAACATGCGGCGCGGCGGAAGACATGACCACCGAAATCGGATTGCCGCCGGTATTAAAAAGATTGGCCGGCGTAAGTGGAGGCAACGCGCTGTTGACTGGAGGAATTGCCAGGCTGCCATTTCCAGTATTGATGTTGAGCTGGGTAAGGTTGGCTCCAGCGAAGTTGGTGATGTACACAAAATCGCCGGGAGGATGAATGGCTATAGAGGAAGGCTGCGAGCCCACGGAGAAGTTTGGAGTGCCCAGGGCGGTGAGGCTTCCGTCTTCATGCATGGTGAAAGCAAACACTTCATTGGTGCCGGGGCCGGCAGTGTACAGAAATTCCTTATGGCCTTTGATACAGCCGGTCAATCCCATCAACAGCGTCAGTAGAGACGCTAAAATCCTCGCCTTCATCGATTCTCCTCGTTCAATTCCGCGGGTAAAAAGAGTGAGGACAGGATACATGAAATCGTGAAGCAGCACACCGCCGCCCCGTTTTTCATTTCATTTGGATTCATTTCACTGGGGTTCATTTTGAAAGCAAGCCCAGACACACGAGTCCCATCCCGCCTTACCGGATTTAGAACGCGAGAAGCAGGAAATCTTGCAGGGCGTCTCTTATTTTCAAGAGAACTGTGGCGTGGCCGTTGAGAGAATTGGTGGAAATAACTTACCGTGAGCCGCTGCCAGGGGAAGCATGCTTAGCCGCTAGCTGGGCTTTGCGGAATCCAGGGACGATCACGGCCTGATCAATGGTAGGCGCATTCAGCGCAGCCAGCCTTGTGGCCACCGATTGTGCTTCCGTGCTCCTGCCGGATTGCTCATAAGCCTGCAGCAGGTGCAGGAGTGAAAGCGGATCAGCGTCATTGTCACTCAGGTGGCTGATCGCCACATCGTACTTTTTCTGCGAAAGTGCCAGAGCTCCGGCGGCCGACTCATAAAGAAGATGTATGCCGCCATCAATGGTCCCGGCGGAGAGCGCTTCTAGCGGCTTCAGACTGTTCGCGGCAAGCTTGAGATCGCCATCCTGTACTGCGCGTTCCACGCGCGTTCGCATGATGGATGCCAGCTCAGCATCGCGCAGAGACTGCGGAGCCCGATGGTTGTGACCCATGGCCGCTTCGGCCTGGTCGAGTGCCGCGCCGGCTGCCAGGTTCTTGCGTTGATAGAGGGCCATATCGCGATAGGCTTCTGCTTCCACGTTTCCCAGTCCATTCTCATGGGCTTGCTGTGCCACATTGCGAAACGCCGTGTCAGCGGCGGTCAGGTCGCCTTCGCGCACATACGTTATGGCAACCAGCAGTGACCAGCGTACGCCTTCCACCTTGTCATTTACCCTGGCGATGGCGTCCGCATATTCCTTGCGGGCGCGTGTTTCCTCTCCCATCACGGACAGCGTATCGGCAATGCCACGTTGTGAATCCACAAACCCCGGATCCAGTTTCAGTGCGGTGCGGTATTCAGCTATCGCTTCGTCAAATTTTCCCGCCATCAAAAGGATCTCAGCGTAGGTGTCATGCGGGTTGGCCTGGTCTGGCAGCAATTGCATGTAGCGCTGCATGGCCGCGGACGCTTTGTCGTAGTCGCCGGAACGCGCGTAGCAATAGGCCAGGCTGTTCCATGCGTCGCCGAACGTGGGATCAAGCTGAATGGCTTGCTCGTACATCTGAGCTGCGCGTGCCCACTGGTGCTGTTCGTCAAGCCACATGCCTGCCAGCCACACTACCATCTTGTGATTTTTGTTTTGTTCCAGCGCCGTGTTCATGGCTTGAATGGCCGGGACTAGATGTCCTGTGCTGGAATTGCTGAGCCAGTCAATCACCAGTTGCTCTTCGACGCTGGCATGCTTGCGTGCGACCAGCGCCTTTTCCCGTTCGGACACGCGCTCCGCGGGGTCAGGCGAAAAATTGGATAGAAGAATGTGGACCAGCGCAAAATCAGGATCAACCTGCGCAGCCTTGCGCCATAGCTGAAAGCCTTCACGCAAATGCAAAGTCTGGCAGCGGGCCAGTCCGGCCGCGAACAGCTCGCGTGCCTCAGGCGATGAAGTGGTTACCGTAATGCCAGGATCGCTCGCAGATGCCGGAGCCTGCGAGGACGCAAACATTGAAACTGAGAAGGTGAGGCAGCAGAAAATGACGAGATAACGGCGCAGATAAGCGATCGCCAGTGTAGCCTGGAACAGCAAAGATCGGATTGTCAAACGCAACATCAAAACAGCACTCCTACCTATCTTCTCTTCGTGTATCTGGTCTTCCTGTATCTGGCCCTTCGTTTATCTGCCCTTGAGCGGATAACCCTGTTCCAGCGGCAACTTGCCGTCAATTCTCACTACCTTTACATGCTCGGTAATGGAGTAAACATCAACCAGGCCCACCGCGCCGGGAATCGCCGCCACTGATTTCAACAGGTCGTCCTCACTTGTCGCGATAATGACCGTTTTGTTGTGGCTGGCAAGCAGTGACCTGAACGCGCCCGGCTCCATGTGGTAAAGCGCATTGATGGCCGTTTGCATTTCCGGCGTGGAAGGATCACGCATGACCAGAATGATGTTTTTTCCGTCCGGCCATTTGGGACGATCGAACTTAAACACCTTGAGCAGGTCAGCGCTGGAGAGACTTCCCACGCTGCTGTTCTTTTCCACGATCACGGCCAGATGCTTGGCTTCACACGAAGCTCCAAGACACACGGCCAGTGTAATGATCGTGAATAACCGTATTGCGTTCCTGCTCATGGCGTTCAGAATTTACCAATTCTGACGCCTTACAGACAAGTTACGTGGGTAATTACTGCTTTATTTACAATCACTTGGGAGTGACTAGGGTAATTCTAATAAGGCGATCAGTTTTGCGCTGATGGTCTATTCGCTGCCTGCGAGTTCAAGCCTTTTTACCGACAAGCAGATCTTTCTTGACTTCCTCCACACTTTTGTCCAGCCAGTGCTGCCTATAGTTCTCCACCGTTGTCAGGGTACGCGGATACATATGGTCGATGTAGATAGTGCCGTGCAGATGGTCAATCTCATGTTGCAGAATGCGCGCATACCATCCGCTGGCGATGATGATCTTCTCCTCGCCTTTTTCGTTCAGGCACTCCACACGCACGCCATGCGCGCGAGGGACCAGCGCCATGAGTCCGTCAAGGCTCAAGCATCCCTCAAAAAATTCGATCCGCTCATGGTCCAGCAGCGTAATTTTCGGATTGATGATCACATGAAAGGGCACGGTCGTGCGTTCGCGATCGGCAAGCTGATCCTCCGTCCAGTCCTGCGTGTACTCTGAGCGGTCTTCGATCACGGCCAGTTGCAGGTTGCGTCCAATCTGGGGTGCAGCCAGGCCCACGCCCGGCGCGTCATACATCGTCTCGCGCATGTTGGCGATCAGGTCGCGGATTTCGCGACTGCGAATTTCATTCGGCCGCAGCGGGCGCGCTTTCTGGCGAAGCACCGGCTCACCGGCTTGAACAATGGGAAGGATCAAACCGCCTCCTGCTAAAACGGTTTATTTTACCTGACAGAGTAAGCGTAAAAGATGTTGTTGGCGTGAGTTGTAAAGCCATGCTTCGCAAGATCTATTTGTACTGCCTTGGCGCAGTTTTTGTAGAAAGCTAACATGTAGCTGTGAGCTCCCCTTTCACCATCCGTCTGGCCACGCCGGCTGACGTTCCTGTACTGCGCGAGTTAATCGCTGCGTCAGTGCGCGGCTTGCAGGCGCAGGATTACACGCCTTCACAACTTGAATCCGCCTTGCGAACGGTCTATGGCGTTGATAGCCAGCTCATTTCCGATGGTACTTACTTCGCGGTGGAAAGCGCATCGCCCGAAGTGAGTGCAGATGGTGGACAAAGAGTCATTGTCGGCTGTGGGGGCTGGAGCAAGCGCAAAACGCTCTTCGGTGGCGACGTATGGACAGGCAGGGAAGACTGGCTGCTCGATCCGAAAACTGACGCGGCGAAGATCCGAGCCTTCTTTGTGCACCCAGCGTGGGCGCGGCGCGGCATCGGTGGACTGATTCTTGATGCGTGCGAATCCGCGGCGATTGCGGCCGGATTTCGACGACTGGAAATGGGCGCCACGCTTACCGGCGTGCCGTTCTATCGGGCGAGAGGTTACGAGGCGCTGGAAAACCTTGCAGTGCCGCTGGATGATGGTGACAGTCTGGCCATCGTGAGAATGGGAAAGAACGTCGGGGTTCAACAATAATTGTGTGGCACAACCGCCCTCGGCTGTCGGGTGGTTCTTCATCCCGAGTGCAACGAGGGAATCCTACGTCTGCGCGAATGCCTGTGAAGTAGATGGCTTGCTACGCGACCTTCAAAATTCCGAAGTGTTCTCAATGTTCTTTCCCTCGTCATACACGGGATGACAAAGGGTGGAGAGCACGAGAGGCGTGGGCATGCCATGTCTCCGAACGGCATCGATCATTCACGATCTTCAGCGTGTCGATGCATAAAGCGCCGAAGGCGCGAATGAGAATAGCCCGGCACGCCGCGAAGCAAGTGCCGGGTAGGGAAGACAAAAAGTTCCAAGTCCCGCCAGGGACGGCTGATGAGAATGACGTTTGTAACGTCGCCACTTCAGGTATTTCGGAAAAATCAATTTCCCTCGTCATGCCGAACCCCGTCGAGCGAACGCGCGCAGTCATCAGCGCGTGAGCAGGGGTGAGGGACCTTGTGCTTACAAATGTGATAACAAGACAAGGTTGCTTTTGTGGCAAACATTCAAGGAGACTGTAGGGATCCCTCGTTACACTCGGGATGAGGATCAACGGCGAAGCCCGACTACTCTATGTCTCCCGCCGCACCGGCCTCGTCTGCCAGTGATAACGCAGCGCCAGCAGGCGCAGGCTGAAGCCGCATAGTGCGCCGATGGTAGTCGAAAGTTCACGGCTGAAGTGGAGTGAGTCGCAAACCAGGAACATGGCGGCGCTGAAGGCAGCGGCGATGGCGTAAAGCTCGCCGCGTTCGAAAATCATTGGTGTGCGTCCGCTAAGCACGTCACGGATGCACCCGCCGCCCACGGCCGTTACGCCGCCGAGTAAAAACGCAGGGAGTCGTCGCAATCCCGTCTCCAGAGCACGCGTGCTTCCGGCCACCGCAAACAACCCGATCGCCGCCGCATCAATCACGATGATCATGCGTTCCGTGTTGCGGCCAATACGCGAAGCGAATATCAGGCCAACGGCAGCGCCGGCCAGAGCCGCCAGCAGATAACGTACGTCAACGAAAGCGAGCGGCGGCCCTTGTTGCAGAATCAGGTCACGCGTAATGCCGCCGCCCAGCGCGGCAGCAAACGCCAGTCCCATGACACCCACCAGGTCATATTTATAACGCGTGTCACGCACAGCGCCGAGCGCGCCGCCCAGTGCCCCGACAAACACGCCAAGAAAATCGATGATCAGAAAAAGTTTGTCAATGTGATGCAGCAGCATGCCAATTCATTGTAGCGGGTGCGAGTTGCTGAAATACTCAAACGGTCACGTCCATTTTTGCCCTGGCGTACGCGGCCCGGCATCGGCCTCAGGAATCGGCACAAAGCCTTCGGTAACCTTCAAAGCAGACAGTAACGATGGCATGATCCTGCCATGCCATTCTTTCCCCAATTTCAAAGCCGTAAGCGTTCCCCGCGGGTGCGCGTGCCAAATGACGAAAAAGTCCGGTTCAATATCGAAGGCAGTCTGTTCTCGGCCGTGCTGCACAAACTGTCCATGACGGGCGGATTGGCGCAGGTGCCGGCTGCCATTCGCGAAGGTAACATTGCTGAGGTAAAGCTGAATACCACTCTGGGCCCGGTCAGCGGACTGGTGGAATTTCTTCGTCCCCAGAAATCCGCGCCTGGTTCGCAGCCGTTTCGCTTCATTGCCCTGGGAGATGGCGACTATAAGCGCCTGCAATCAACTCTGCTGGTCATGCGCAAACTGGGGTTGGGCGAGGATGCGAACTGATCTGCTGTAAGCACTGATCTGCTGTGAACACTGATCTGCTGTGAACACGATCTGTCGTAAACAAACTTGGAAGGCTTCCCTGCGCCTGCCGAAATTACAAATCTTCCAGAAAATCAGGGCCAGAACGCGCGCTTATGTATTCTGATGCAGAAAGCGGCAGTTCTGGCCATTCTATTTTCGCCGCGGTGACGGAGCTCAGATATGAAACACTTGGTTGTGCATTAAAGGAGATCATCTCGCATGAAACAACTCAGAACACTCGCACTGCTGGCAATCTGCGCATTCGCGGGTTCCGCCATCGCACAGCAAACGCCTCCCGCTGATACTCACGAAGGCCATGGCCATGGTCAAGGACAATCTCAAGGTCAGGGTCAGGGCACGGCCCACAAGATGCCCAGCGTGGATGAGATGGTCCAGACGATGTCGGATAAGCTCAGCCTCACGGACGAGCAGAAACCCAAGGTCCGAAAGATCGCGGAAGACATGCACAAGAAAATGGAAAGCATGAAGGATGACCAATCATCCGTCTCCCGCGAAGACCGCATGGCCAAAATGCGCAGCGCACATGACGAAACCATGGCAAAAGTAAGGGCCATTCTGAATGACGATCAGAAGAAGAAGCTGGATGAATGGCAAAAAGAAATGCACGACCATAAGAAGGATGGCAAAGCCCCTCAGACAGACGATCGCGTCCGCCAGTAAGCAACGGCAGTTCTCAATCCTTATCTCTAATCGGCTTTCCGGCATCTCCGGAAGGCCTTTTTTTATTCGAAAATGTTCTTACACATTCGTTCCCGAGTTGCTTCTAAAAAAAACAGTGTCTCTGGTTATTTTTCCCGCTTGACCTCACAAAAGAGCATCACACATTGGACTGGACATATAACGAGGAGCTCACATTTCCATGAAGTTTACAAACAAGATTCTGCTTACCGGCACTCTGCTTACAGGGGTTGGGGCATTTGCATTTCAGACGCCAGGATCTGCGTCCGCCGGTCAGGCGAGTCAGGTTCCGTCATCCCCATCATCACCATCCACGCAGTCGCCTTCTTCGCAGTACCCATCTTCGCAGTCGCCATCCAGCCAGACGCCGGGCATGCCGCCCAGTGCTCAGCCCGGACAGCCAGGAACGCCGGGATCAGCGCCATCCGCGCAACCGGAGCAGGCGCCGCCACCGCAACCCGGCCGCCCATCGATTGACGATCAGGTGAAGATGTTGACCCAGGAACTGAACCTCAACACTGACCAGCAGGCCAAGTTGAAGAACATTCTGGAAGACCAGCATCAACAGGCCATGACGTTCGTGAATGACAACTCTATCTCTCGCGAAGACAAGATCCAGAAGATCCGTGTGCTGCGCGAAGCCACCATCACCAAAGCTCGCGGCATCATGAATGACGATCAGAAGAAGAAGCTGGATGCAATGTTGCAACAGCAACAGCAGGGACCCCGCCCCGCCGCGGCGCCCAGCAGTCCTCCTTCACCCAACACACCTCCAAAGTAGTTTTTCACTTCAGGTGGAAACAACGGCATCCGGCAACGGATGCCGTTTTGCTTGCAGCTCACTCGCCTCTCCGCTCTTCTCGCGTACAATCCTCTATTCACCCATGAAGCCTCGCATACGCAGGTACCTCACGCTCGTTGTTTCCATTGCTCTCACCAGTCTTGTTGCAGTGAATGCTGCCGTGGCGCAGAAGCCGGATTGGTGCAAACAGCTTCCGCGTCCTGAGTACAAGAAGCTGATTCGCCTCTCCACGCGTGATCCGTGGTTTCAGGTCTACAGCGTGCGGCCGGGAGTGCTCGCCATCTATGAGCCAATGCAGGCAGAAGAAGTAATCTCATACCTGATTCTCGGAAACAAGCGCGCATTGCTGTTTGATACCGGCATGGGCATCAGTGACATGAAGAAGCTGGTCCAGGGTTTGACGACGTTGCCGGTGAGCGTGCTGAACTCTCATACCCACAATGATCATGTGGGCGACAATTGGCAGTTTGACGACGTTTATGCCATGGACACGGCGTTTACTCGGGCCAACGCGAAAGGCTCGCGTGACGACGCCCAGGCGGAGATCAAGCCAGACCAGCTTTGCGGGCCGCTTCCCTCAGGCTTTGACCCAAAGACATATACGACCAGGCCATTCAAGATCACGCACTGGCTGCACGGCGGAGACAACATTGATCTGGGCGGACGCGTGCTCAAGGTGGTCGCCACGCCGGGGCACACACCCGATTCAATCGCATTGCTGGATCAGGTCCACGGTCTGCTCTTCACCGGCGATACCTACTATGCCGGGATGATTTACCTGTATCGTCCGGAGACAGACCTGAATGCGTACGAGGGGTCATTGAAGAAGATGATCGCGTTGGCGCCCCGGTTGAAGCTGCTGCTGCCGTCACACAATGTTCCGGCCTCTCAGCCGGCTGACCTGCAACGCATGCTCGCCGCTTTTCGCAAGGTCCGCAGCGGGCAAATCAAGCCCACTCCGCACGGGAAGCAGGTTGTTTTCAAATATGACGGCTTTTCTTTTCTCATGGCGAAGTAGGGACCGCTGCATGCAATGCCTGCTGCATGCAATTCCTTGGAAATTATTGCGCCAATCTTCTATCCTGATCCGTTCCCCGGAGACAATGAATGGCGCTTCCTAAAATCTTCCTGAAGTCGTTTTGTGCCGCACTCTTCATCTCATTTTTATTCCAATCGCCCGCGCACGCCGCTGATACCCGGTTCAAGATCACGCTTGCCACCGGACCGCAGCCGGTTACGGGGCGCGTTTTCATCGTCATCTCCAGGACGGATAGTCCCGAACCGCGATTGCAGGCCGGGAACTGGCGGTCGCACGCCGAGTTGATTAGCCGCGATGTGGCCGAGCTTGGCCGCGGACAATCCGTGACTATCGACTCTCTCGCTCTGGGATTTCCACTTAGATCCGTGCGTGAGCTTCCTGCCGGCGATTATTACGTTCAGGCCCTGATGAACGTTTACACGCGCTTCTCTCGTGCCGACGGCCATGTAATATGGGCGCACAACGATCAATGGGAAGGTCAGCAGTTCAACAAGTCTCCCGGCAACCTGTATAGCGAAGTGAGGCGTTTCCATCTTGATCCTGTAGGCGGTTATGAGATCCAGCTCAACCTCAGCTCCATCATTCCTGCGGCGCAGCTACCGGCGGACACGCTCTACGTAAAGCACATCAAGATCCAGAGCAAGCTGCTCACGGCATTCTGGGGACAGCCAATTTACCTGGGCGCAACCGTGCTTCTGCCCGAAGGCTATGACCAGCATCCTGACGCGCATTTCCCCGTGATCTACCAGCAGGGGCATTTCAGTTTGAATCCGCCGCTGGGCTTCAGCACGGAAAGCTCACCCGCTGATGAGCAGCACCGTGAAGGGCGCATCTCTGGTTACTCGCTCTACAAGCGCTGGAGTTCGCCTAATTTCCCGCGCATGGTCGCCGTTACCTTCCAGCATCCCACCATTTACTTTGATGATTCCTACGCCGTGAACTCAGCCAACAATGGCCCTTATGGTGACGCGATCATGAAGGAGTTGATCCCGTACATTGAGTCGCATTTCCGCATCATTCGGCAGCCGTATGCGCGCCTGCTCACCGGAGGCTCAACCGGGGGTTGGGAATCGCTGGCGCTTCAGGTCTACCATCCGGAATTCTTTGGCGGCACATGGACCTTCTATCCAGATCCCGTGGACTTTAACCGCTACATGATGGTGGATGCCTATAATGACGTGAATGCCTTTCTTGCGCCGGGCTATGATCCGCCGATCCCGGAGCGTCCGATGGAGCGCACCGCCGAAGGTCAGGTGGATGTCACCATGCGGCAGATGAGCCAGCTTGAAGATGTGCTCGGCAGTCATGGACGGTCCGGCCAACAATTTGAAGCCTGGGAAGCTGTTTACGGCCCCGTTGGTTTTGACGGATATCCCAGGCCGCTATGGGACAAGCAAAGCGGACGCATCGATCCGCAGGTTGCGCTCTACATGCGCGACCACGGGTATGATCTGCGCTACTACCTGGAGCAGAATTGGCCGAAGATCGGTCCACAGTTGGTGGGTAAGCTTCACATCTACTGTGGTGACATGGACAACTTCTATCTCAACCTGGCGGTGTACCGCCTGGAAGATTTTCTTCGCGGCGTGCGCAATCCTGCCTACGGCGGATCGTTTGAATACGGTCGGCCCATGAAAGGGCATGGCTGGAGTCCGCTGAACCAGGCGGAACTTATTACCGTGATGGCCGACTACATCCGGCAGCACTCGCCTGCGGGCGCGGATGGATCGTGGAAGTATTGATTGTGTTCTTGTGTTTGCCTTTGTCTTGTGCTTTGGTTTTATCCCGAGTGTAACGAGGGATCCCTACGCCTGCTCAAATGTTTGCCACTAACCACGATTTCACTGTAGAGATGTAACTTGTTACGTCTCCGGTAATTCATTGACGACAATGTTTCCATCAACATACTCGTGTGGGACAGCCGCGAGGCTGTGCTTCGCCTACGGTTTGCTCAGCACATAATGTCGCGACGGTGAGCCGATGTTCTGGGCGAGGCTGTCCAGGATGTGATACTGACGGTGGACATCCCAGAATTTTCCGGTGTACTTCAGTGCCAGCGGAAAAGCAGCCCGCGTCACCACGCCAACTAAAATGGATTCGATGTTAGACGCGCTTTTCGCGGAAGCCGCACCAATACTCTGGTCGAGCACGGTCTTGCAGAGCACGCCACGTTCTGCGGGAGGATCTTCGCCGTCCCATTTTCCGGCGGCGCAGGAAAGCGCTAACTGCGTGGCCAGCCCTGCCTCAAGTTCCTTCGCTAGTTTGGGATCCTTCAGTTTGAGGTTCCAGGACTTTGCAAAATCGATGGCCGCTTTTGCGTCCGCGTTCTCTTCCACTTTCCTGACCCACTCAACGCTGGCAGCAACGGCGGTGTTGAAAGCAAATTGCTGGTGTGCGGTGATCGCCGCGGCATCATTCTCATGCGCGGGAACGTTGCCGGAGACGTGGTACTTGGCTTCCTCCAGCACCGGCGCGCCTGCCGTTTCATACTCTTTATAGATCAGGCGCGAGTTGTCATGGTTCATGTGCGTATGCGTGGGACCCACGCCGGGAGGCGGCGGGTAGAGCCCCGTCTGCACCTGGAAGGGCCATTTGGCCACGTTAGGCGACTTGGCGCGAAACTCAAACCAGGTAGGAGCGCGCGATCCGCCACCGGGCAGGGGAACCAGCTTTGCGTCTGTTGTAGTGAAGTCGTGATGGATCCAGTCAGAGTGGCTATAGAAATCCTGAACGGCATGCAGTGAAGCTCCCAGCGCGATCAGCACAAGAACTTTGCGTGTGCGCTCGTCCGCATCCGTCTTTTTGAAGTAACCTGCCAGTGTGCTCTGGGTGTTTTGCAGGAGCTGCTGAAAGATGTAATCGAATTTAGCGTTGCTATCCAGCTCACTGTTCAGATTGTCGAAATGAAGAAAGATGGCGGAAGCGCGGCTTTCCTGGTTATTGTTTCCGTACTGGCTCAGGGCCTGCAAGGTCTTATCAGGAAGATGTTCGGAGGCAAAATCCGAAACGGGACCAAAGAAGTCTGGCGAAAAATTTCCCAGCTGCATGATCTTGCGGGAATCTTCACTGAAGCCGAATTCTTCGCCCACTTTGCGTGCAGCTTCAGAATGCCAAAAGGTGTCAAAGGCGGACGCATATGGGTGCACCAGCGTGAGCAAAGCGATCAGGGCGACGATTCTGCGGAACATATGAAAATACCTTCGTAGGCCAGGACTTTATCCGTCAAGGCATGATCGTCTATTATGCGCGTTTTTCTGGTCAGGCAGTTTCCAGCAATCGGTTTCCAGGGGTCGGTTTCCAGAAGTCGGTTTCTTAAGATGGCAGCGGTCATAAGGCTGTGGCCGCGTCCTGGCGACACTCTCAACCCTAAATGCAAAATCCCATCATTCCTCTCCCGGACAGGCTAGGAACAATGGGATTTTTAATGATAGAGCGGATTCTACGAGCTTACATAATATCGATCGAAACCCGAACGCCCGGATGTGCCGGGCTGCAGACGTAGTAATTGTCGTCCACGTAGTCAACATACATTTCATCGCTGTAACGCCAGCCGCGCGGCAGTGGTCGACCGATCACAAACCAGTAGCCGTCATACTGAAAGCGCGGGTGCCCGGCAACGATCACAGGACGCACGATCACGAATCTGTGCTCGCGGCCAAAGTGCGCGCGGAAATGTTCTTCTGGAATGCGCCTGTGGTGGTGTCCTTCATGTTCTTCATAGCGAGCGTAATGCTCATCGCGCTCATGATGCCAGTCGCGGTCTTCGTGCTTCTCATGTCCGTAGGCGTGGCCCCGGCCGTGTTTTCCCGGGCCATCGTGATCATCATCGCGATCGCGATCATGCTTTGAATCGCCGTCATGATCATGCTGCGCCACTGCCGGTACCGCTGCGCTGAGTGCCAGCGCCAGGAAAGCCATAAGGCCCATTCGAATCAGTTTCATCTAATCATTTCTCCGTTACAACTATTCACGTACTATCAACCCAGATTATGCTGGGATTTCTCGCACCCGTCTAAGCACCGTGGGACATGTACGGCCTCTCCCAATCACATAAGAGGTGTTACCATCGCACCTCTTCAGAGTTCACTGTATGCTTGACGTATCAACACCATTCCGGGTCCCGTTTCAGAACGCTTGTCTGAACTGGAGAAGCTCTATGATTTTGAAACAGTATTACCTGGGCTGCCTCGCCCACGCCTCGTATCTTTTGGGGGACGAAGAAAGTTCCACTGCCGTCATCGTTGACCCTCAACGCGACATCCAGCAGTACCTGGCGGACGCAGAAAACTTCGGCCTGAAAATCCGCCACGTCTTCCTTAGCCATTTTCATGCCGACTTTGTGGCCGGCCACCTGGAATTGCGCGACCGTTGCGGCGCCAAAATCCATCTTGGGTCCCGCGCTCAGGCAGAATACGATTTTGTCCCCATGAAAGACGGCGATACTCTTCGCTTCCCGGGAATGCTTATGCAAGTGCTGGAAACACCCGGCCATACCATTGAGTCAATCTCAATCCTGGTATTCGATCCGCAGAAGGACCCGGGAAAGCCCTATGCGGTCCTGACGGGCGATACGCTATTCATCGGTGACGTTGGCCGTCCGGATCTGCGCGCATCGCTCGGCTGGAGCGCTGAGGACCTCGGCGCCCACCTTTACGACTCGCTTCATGACAAGCTCCTGCCGCTTCCGGGTGAAACGCTGGTCTATCCCGCGCACGGCTCCGGTTCTCTATGTGGAAAGAATCTTTCTTCTGATACGGTTTCCACTCTGGAGGCGCAACGGCGAATGAACTACGCGCTGCAGCCGATGACGAAACAGGAATTCGTCCGCCTGGTGACCGCAGACCAGCCCGACGCCCCGGCCTACTTTACCTATGACGCAATTCTGAACACCCGCGAACGCACGTCGCTCGATAAGAATCTCGAACAGGTCCTGCAGCCGCTGGAACTGGATGAGGTGTTGCGGATTGCGAATGCCGGCGCTCAGCTTCTTGATGTTCGCGAGGCCTCTGAATTTGCCACTGACCATCTCGCCGGCAGCATCAACATCGGCCTGGGTGGCCAGTATGCCACGTGGGCAGGCACGGTCCTCGACAACGCCATGCCAATCGTGATCATCGCCGAGCCGGGTCGCGAGCAGGAAGCCGCGCTGCGCCTGGGCCGCATCGGTTTTGATCACGTGAAAGGCTATCTCAAAGGCGGCATGGAAGCGCTGGTCAGCCGGCCGGACCTGGTGCGCCAGACACAGCGCGTGAGTGCCTTGATGGTGGCTGACGAACTCGCCGGAGCCGAACCACCGCTGCTGGTTGACGTAAGAAACCCACGCGAGTGGGCCACGCGACATATTGATCGCAGCGTGAACATTCCGCTCAATCATCTACAGGAACGCATTACGGAAATCCCGCGCGACCGCCGCATTGCCGTGCATTGCGCGGGCGGTTACCGGTCGTCTATAGCTGCCAGTATCCTGCATCAATCGGGAATCACCAACCTGATCGAGATGGCCGGCGGCCTTGCCGCGTGGGAAGCCGCTAAACTGCCGGTGATTTCTCTTACCACTGATAAGCACTGAAAACAGTGATCAGAAAAAACCTTACCGCGGATTAACGCGGATGCACGCGGATCAAAAACGACTGCAGCACAGTTTGTTTGCTTCGATTCGGTTGCCAGATTAAGCGTACAGATTCGTATCAGGGCACGAGCTTCAGTCGTGCCGAAAGATCGTAGCCAGCTCCGGCTTTAGCCGCTGCCGCGCTCGAAGTGCTTTGCGCTGTGTCCCTGTTTCCGGCAAATCGTTTCGCAGCGCTTCAGTGGTGGGTAACGAAGGGGAATGTAAAGATAAGTTAACATTCGGCAAAGATTGGTTGGAGTCCAGAGTCAGCCACAACTAAGTTGTCCATTTTGGTTTTGGTACTAAGTAGGAACCGCAGCACTGGTTTACAGAATCCAAGTTTCTAGCGCGTCCGGTGTTCTCGTCCGGTGTTTTGAAGAGGAACTCAAATATGCGATATATAAAGTATCTCGCTTTGCTGGCTTTACTGGTTCTGCCGATGGCGTATTCACAGGCGCAGGTTTCTATCGGCGTGCAAATTGGCCCGAGCTACGGCGTTTACAACGCTCCGCCGGTTTGCCCCTATGGTTTTTATCCAAGTTATCCTTTTGGATGCACCCCTTACGGTTACTACGCCTCTGACTGGTTCGTGGACGGCGTGTTTATCGGTGCCGGTCCCTGGTACAACTTTTATTACACGCATCCTGGGTTCTATCGCCCGTATTATTTCAACCGTGGCTTCGGCTTCCATGAAGGGTTCCGCGGCTTCCGCGGGGAAGGCTTCCGAGACGATGACTTCCGCCGTTTTCACGATCACGATGGTGGCTTCCGTCGTTTCCATGATGATGACCGCTTCCGTGGTGAAGGGTTCCGTAGCTTCCGCGATGGCGACCGGTTCCGCGACGAACGCTTCCGTGGCGAGAGATTCCGCGGCGGCGACCGGGGCTTCAGAGGTGACGATCGCGGCTTCAACGGCGGCCCGCGTGGCTTCAGAGGTGGTGAAGGCGGCGGCCGCGGTTTCGACGGCGGTCGCGGCTTTAGAGGTGGTGATGATGGAGGTCGCGCCTACCACGGCGGAGGTGGTGGCATGTCTCGCGGAGGTGGATCGCGCGGCGGTGAATCACGCGGAGGTGGATCGCGTGGCGGCGAATCTCACGGCCATCGCTAATCACAACTGAAATTTAAAAACGGCCGGCAGTGAAAGCTGTCGGCCGTTTTGCATTAGATGAAGAACTCAGTTCTTGACTATGTGACGTGTGAAGAGCTCTCGGAGGACAGGGGTTTGTTCTTCCGAGAGACAGCGCTTGGGAATGATGTTGAAGATCGAGGGATTTTGAAAGATCACGAACGAGTCTTTGTCTTCGCAAAACCGAGAATAATGATTCCATGTCACCTGAGAATTAAAAGTTGGCCCCTGAAAGTGCAGTCCGTCATCGTCAATGTCTAAAATGAGCTGCCCGTGCATGTTGGTTGACTTCGCGTACGACTTGCGAATGGTCTGCTTCGTGGTAAACCAAAGCGACAGGAAGAAAAGCGGAACGAAAAGGCCCGGGGCCAGCGATGTCGAAAATCCCTGCTTGAAGCCGGTATAGAGAACAAATCCCAGCAGCAGTAGGCCAAAAGTCGGCAGCCATTGAAGGATCAATCGGCCCCCCAACGGTTTCATTTGCTTAATCGCCAGCCCCTGTGCTGAGGCGAAGTCCTTTTCAGAAATCGTGTAGTCAATGTGCATTGTCTCTGGTGTCCGCAGCGGCATTATCGCATAGCAAATTTGTTTTTCGCAGTAATTTCAATCCGCGTTAATCCGCGTTGATCCGCGGTAGGTTTTTCCGATCAGTGTCATCTGTGATAATCAGTGGTAAGATCCCCGGCCGCTTTTTTGACCAGATCCCACGCTTCCTGCACGTCATCCCACGTGGTCGCAAGGTTGCCGATGGCCAGACGGATCACATGTTTGCCGTTGAGCACTGTGCCGGAAATAAAGACGCGGCCTGATTCGTTCACGCGGTCCATGATGTTTTTGTTTTGTTCGTCAATTCGCTGAGCGTCATCCCGCTGGTCGCCGCGGCCGCGGAAGCGGAAGCACACCACGGAAAAGGGAACCGGCGCTACCACTTCAAATCGCGGGTCGGCGGCGATGAGTTTGGCCAGCTTCTGCGCCCACTCAATTTGCTGGCGCAGCATGGCTTCAATGCGTTCGCGGCCGAAGTATCGCAACACGAACCACAGCTTCAAGGCGCGAAAGCGATGGCCGAGCGGAACGCCATAGTCCATCAGGTTGTGGGCGCGCGGGTCATCCTGTGTTTTGAGATATTCCGGCGTGAGTGAAAAGGCCCGGCGCAGAATGTCCGGACGGCGCGTATAAAACGCGCTGAGATCAATGGGCGTGAGCAGCCATTTGTGCGCGTTATAAACGAGCGAATGCGCGCGCTCAGCTCCGGCGAGAATGTCTTTGTGCTCCGGAAGCATGGCGACGCACCCCGCGTACGCGCAATCAACATGCAGCCACATGCCATTGCGCTCGGCAATATCGGCGATTGCGGGAACGGGATCAATGCTGGTGGTGGAGGTGGTGCCGACCGTCGCCACTACACAGAACGGCCGCTTGCCTGCCGCTTTGTCAGCGGCGACCATCTGCGCCAGGGCGTCGGCGCGCATGCGAAACTCCGCATCGCTCGGAACCTTGCGCACGTTGTTCTGCCCAATGCCCACGGCGATGGCGCCCTTCTCAATGGACGAATGCGCCTGGTCTGACGTGTAGAGCACAAGGTCGCCATGGCTGCCCTGGGCACGCGCTTCCGGTGCAACCATCTCTCGCGCGCATACGATGGCGTGCATGCTGCTGGTGGAAGCGGTGTCATAGACGATGCCAAACCATTCGTCGGATAATCTAAGCCATTGCCGCAGCCAGTCCAGGGTTTTCTGCTCCAGTTCGGCCACGGCGGGCGAGGTCTTCCAGTGCAGGCCATTGGTGTTGAGCGCGGCAGCCAGCATCTCACCCAGAATCGCCGGAGTTGATCCAGTGCAAGCGAAATAGGCAAAGAAGCGGGGATGGTTCCACTGCGTTACTGCGGGCATCACCAGGGAGTCAAAGTCGCGCATGATGGACGCAAAGGATTCACCCTGCTCCGGCGCCGATACTGGCAGCGCGTCAAACAGTTCACCCGGCTTGGTCTGGGCCAGCACGGGCCGGTCGCCGAGTCCGGAAAGATATTGGGCAATCCAGTCAACGGCTTCGTGTCCGGCGCGGCGAAAGTCTTCCACGTAATTGGTCCATGCGGGATCGGGCGCTGAAGCTGCATTTGTGGACGAAGCTGCGGTTGCGGTGACCGGCGAGTTTTTTGGATCAGTGTTTTTGCTCATGTGGTTTCTGAAAAGACATGTACTACGGTATTAATTTTCTTAACTTTCTTGACTTCGCGCTGACAGCCAGACTACTATCCACCCAGCATGCATGCCAGCCGATTTAGCTTCGCGTTTACTTACCGCTACTTCTTTACGGGTAGCGGCGAAGCGGATGGTGTGCTGACAACGCAATACTAAGTTAGATATCATAGGTTACCGCAAGCCGCGACTCCCTCAAGGATCGCGGTTTTTGCATTTAGGGAGCTTTGATCCATGGGTTATCAAAAAACGCCCACACAAAAGACGCCCACACAAAAGACGCGCGTGAAGTCGCTTGCCGGCTGGAGACAGGAAATTGACGCGCTCGATGCCGAGCTGCTGCGCATGATCAACCAGCGTGCCGCCATCGCCTGCGAGATTGCCGTGATCAAAGTGGCGTCCGGGCTTCCGGCCTACGATCCTGAACGGGAAGAGCAGGTGCTGGCCAGGATCGCCGCAAAGAACCCCGGCCCGCTTGACGATCAAAGCGTGGTGGCCATCTTCAGCAGCATCATCCATGAGACGCGACGGCTGGGCACGCAACGCATGCAGGAGCAGGGCGGAACAACGCTGAACGGGACTTAGCACCAATTATTTTTTCGCAATCGCAGGGCGGTGAAAGTCCTGAGCGAAACGAAAAACGGGTTTTACCAAATACCAAGTACCAACAACCAAGCACCAAGATCGAAATCAGCTAAAAGCTAGTGGCTAGAAGCTATTAGCTGTTTTTCCCCAAGGAGTTCTCAATGGTTATCAACATGGCGTCCGGATACACCGAAGCGCAACTGCAACATGTGATTGATCGCGTGAAAGAATGCGGATTTCAACCGCACGTCACGCGGGGAACTGAGCGCGCCATTGTGGCCGCGGTTGGTTCCGGCGGATCGCGAACGGCGCTTGAAGCATTGCAGGCTGCGCCCGGCGTGGAGACCGTGGTCCCCATCGCGCATCCGTTCAAGCTGGTGAGCCGGCAGACCAGAGGTGAACGCACGCGCGTGTGCGTGGGAGACGTCTGCATTGGCGGCGAAGAAGCCGTGGTCATTGCCGGGCCGTGTTCGGTGGAGTCGCATGAGCAGCTTTTTGCCACCGCGCATGCGGTGAAGGCGGCCGGTGCGTCCATGTTGCGCGGTGGAGCATATAAGCCTCGTACATCTCCTTATGATTTTCAGGGTCTGGGTGTTGAGGCGCTCAAGCTGTTACGCGAAGTGCGGGAAGAAACCGGACTGCCGATTGTCACCGAGGTCATGAGCACCAATGACATTGACCTGATCAGCCAGTATGCTGACGTGCTTCAGGTGGGCGCGCGCAACATGCAGAATTATGATCTGCTGCGCCAGCTCGCCAAGGTCACCACGCCCGTTTTGCTAAAGCGCGGTCCATCCGCCACGGTAAAAGAATGGCTGCTGGCAGCGGAATATCTTCTGGCCGGCGGCAATCCCAATGTGATTCTCTGCGAGAGGGGAATCAAGTCATTTGAGAGCGAGATGACGCGCAACACGCTCGACCTGGCCGCGGTGGCGCTGGTGCGCGAACTTTCGCATCTCCCCGTGGTCGCCGATCCCTCGCATGGTACTGGACGCCGCGATCTCATTGCGCCCGCCAGCCGGGCAGCTCTGGCAATCGGAGCCGATGGCCTGATCATTGAAGTCCATCCCTGTCCCGAGCGTGCCATGTCCGATGGTGCTCAGTCACTCAACCTGGACGAATTTGCCCGGCTGATGAAGGGTCTGTCCGCACCGATTCGGGCCATCGCTATGCGCCAGGCGGTAGCAAAGTAGTGGAAGATCATAGATGATGGTTCCACGCAACAATTCAGACGGAGCGGAATGAAGAAATCAACACGCGGGGGCGATCACAAGAAACGCAGACGGGGTTCAGAAAGAGGAAGCTCAGGAAGACGAAGTTCGGGAGATGAAGGTTCGCGTGGCCAGGGCTCGCGAAGACCGCCTCGCGGGCAGCCTCGTTCTTCGCGGGAGTTGCGCGTCATCTATGAAGATGAAGCCATCATTGCCGTCGATAAGCCTGCGGGACTCACGGCAGTTCCAGTGGAAGGCACCAACATGCCCTCAGTCTGGGCGCTGGTTGCTGAAGAGCTGAAGCGAATCGGGGAGCGAGCTTATGTGGTGCACCGGATCGACCGCTTCACCTCCGGGGTAATGCTCTTTGCCAAGACCGAACGTGACCGCGACGTGCTGGTGAAGCAGTTCCTGGCGCATACTCCGGAGCGTGAGTATCTGGCCGTGGTGCGTGGCCGGCTTGATGCGAAGGAAGAGACGCTCATCCACTATTTTCGCCGCGACGGGATGTTTCAAAAGCTGACTACCGCGGGCGACTATCAGGGTGCCCGCGCGGAACTGCGATATTCGGTTGAACGTCCGTTGCGCTCCGCTTCGCTCGTAAGGGTCATGCTTGTTACCGGATTGCAGAACCAGATACGGGTGCAGTTCGCTGTGCTTGGTCACCCGGTTATCGGCGACAGGAAGTATTCGCCTGCTGAGGCATCCGAGCGGCGTATTGACCGCGTTGCCCTGCATGCCGTGCACCTTGGCTTTGCTCACCCACGTTCGGGGAAGCAGATCTCAATTGACTCCAGGCCTCCGGCGGATTTCGATTCTCTGGTGAAGGCGTTGTCGCTGCCGTCGCGCGAAAAGCGGTGATTCTTAGAGCCACAAGGATCCTGACGTAGAGACGTAGCTTGCTACGTCTCAAACCGCAATCCTCCCTAAATCTCCAGAGCCGGCCATATAGCAGCGCCGCAAGGCGCGAAATGAGTTAGCCCAGACCGGAAGGTCTGGGTAGGCGAATTTAAAAACAGAAAAGCCCCGTAGGCGGCGAAACGTCTTTGATGGTGCCCTGTTCATTCAGGCATCTGGCTCATCTGAGCGCTTGGCGCTATCGCAGTTTTCGCTTGACAATGCCTACAGCTGTAGGTAAATTTGCCTACGCATGTAGGTAACTCACAAGTATGCCGGAACCCATTTCGCAATTAACCCAGGCGCAACTTGAACTCATGAATCTCTTCTGGGAGCACGGTGAGTTGAACGTGGCCCAGGTACGCCAGCATCTCAGCGCTCGCCGTGAAGTGGCCCGCAATACCGTCCAGACAATGCTGAAGCGTCTGGCTGATAAGGGCTGGCTGCATGCGCGAGCGCAGGGAAATACATTTCATTTTCGCGCCGCTCGTCCTCGCAAGGCCAC
>Ga0137391_10000639_pt1 | contig 24526 bp, 25 predicted proteins | sample 15con2h24BmetaG_FD_101399 | JGI IMG/M metagenome (GOLD analysis project Ga0137391, IMG submission 101399) | Vadose zone soil microbial communities from Angelo Coast Range Reserve, California, USA - 15con2h2.4B metaG | ecosystem: Environmental > Terrestrial > Soil > Vadose zone > Saprolite...
AGCGCGCGCGGTGCCTCCAACCCCAACGCGAGGCTGGTGGTGAGGATCTGCACGACGCCGCTCTTGCTGGGATCCTTCCCGGCAAAGCTCACTTCGAACCAGTACAGGGTAGAGTCTCCCGACCGCTCCGAGCCGACGACGGCCAGGCGCAACTTTCCCACGCCCGCGCTGCCCGTGCCGTCGAACGAGGCCCATTGACCGGGCTTCGCGTCGCCGAGGACCTTGCAGACGTCCGCGAGATCGGTCGGGGTTTGAGCAGAAAGCGGTGGAGCCGCGAGGGCGCCGAGCGTCAGCGCGGCGATCAACCTGCCGAAACGGTGCATCTGAGCATCCTCCAAGAACTGGTGAGTGCGGGCCTTGAATTATATGGTTTTCTTTGAGGCATGAAACGCATTGCCCTCGCCACCTACGCGAAGCAGCCGAGTCTCAACGAGGACGACCTGCTGCTCGTCCCGGCCTTACGAGAATTCGACGTCACGGCGGTGCCTGCCGTGTGGGATTCCCCCGAGGTGTGCTGGGAAGACTTCCAGGGCGTAGTGGTCCGCTCCTGCTGGGACTACCACCATCGGCTGGAGGAGTTCCTTGCCTGGGTGACCGGGCTCGAGCGCGCGGGGGTGCCGGTGTGGAATTCTCCGGCGCTGCTGCGGTGGAACAGCCACAAGGGCTACCTGCGCGACCTGGCGGCCCGCGGCGTGCCGATCGTCCCGACGCGCTGGCTCGCGCGCGGCAGGCAGGTCGGGCTCGCCCAACTGCTGCGCGACGAGCGCTGGAGCGACGCGGTGGTCAAACCCGCCGTCTCGGCGAGCGCGACCGACACGTGGCGCACGTCCGCCGCGACGGCCGGCGCCGACCAGGGCCGGCTCGAGGAGCTGCTCCGAGCCGGGGACGTGATGGTGCAGCCGTTCATCGACGAAGTGCGTGACCCCGGCGAGTGGTCCCTCATTTTCTTCGGCAGCCGGTTCAGCCACGCGGTCCGGAAGCGGCCCGCTCCGGCGGACTACCGGGTGCAATGGGAGTTCGGTGGCACCGCCGCGCCCCTTGCGCCACCGCCCAGGCTGATCGCGGATGCCGAGGCGGTTATGGCGGCGGTGCCGGGCCATCCGCTGTACGCACGGGTCGACGGGGTGGAGCGGGACGGTCGCCTGATGCTCATGGAGCTGGAGCTGATCGAGCCGCACTTGTTTCTGGGGTGGGACGGCCTGGCCGCCGCCCGGTTGGCGACCGTCGTCACGGCGGTGATGGCTAATCCCATCTCATGAGCCTAGGGAGCTTGGAGATCCAGGTGCAGGCGACCAGCCAGCACGAGTGCCGGTCCGCGGTCACGGTTATAGCCCGGATGGGCGATCCGCTGAACGTCGAACGCCGCCGATAGATCGCGCCACAAGTGGGCCGTGTAATACGCTTCCACGATCTGCTCGCATCCATAGTTAAGCCGCCCATCACCGAGCAGGAACCCCCTTCCTCCCAGCGCGAGATACTCCCGGTGGTCACGTCCTAGCCTGTTGCTCACGAAGGCAACGCCAATCCGGTCCTGATGGCGCCTCCACGATTTCCCCGTCAGGTCGACGCCGATCTGGAGCGACTGGTCTACCTCCGTATAGGCGAACGACTCCACCCGCCCGTCGTTGACACCCCCACGCCCGAACAGCCGCAGGTCCCCGATCTCCTGCCAGAGGTTCACCCCGACGCCCCGCTTGGTTCGCCCGGCGCGTCGATGGGCGACGATGTCCGGCGCGGAGTCGGTCCCCGAGAGGAACGCGCTGATGGCTTCGTCATAGCTGCCCATGTTGGCGTGGTTGTCGTACAGGAGTAGTCGGATAGCCCCCGGTCGTCCCGCCAGGAGGCCGCGATGCAGCTCCAACTCGAGGTTGTCGGCGTGGGATGTCGCCAGGTGCCAGTCATAGTCGATGCCGTTGGCGACTCGCGGCATGAGCGCCTCTCCCAGCCGCGCGCCCCAGACGCGGTCCTCGAACTCGATCACCGCGCCAATCGTGTAGCCGCGAGTGTCGGCGGCGTAGTCGTAGGCGCCGTTGTTGTCGATCGTCCAATTGAGAAACTGCAGGTGGCTGTCGCCGCCCGACGGATTGAGGTCGAAGAAGTCGGGCAGGCCGAGCTTCCCTGCAACGATGGTGAGGCGAGGAACGGGCACCCGCGACGCCAACGCGAGCGGACCCGGGCTGGCATCTTCCCACCCGCCGCCCAGAGGCAGGGTGTACCGCACCAGGGCGCGCGCGACGTAGGGTGCCGCGCCAAGCGTCGGGTTCCGCACCACGTCCAGGTTGGTAAAGCCGGCCAGGCCAAACGCCTGGCTGATGCCGCCGCCCCCCGCGCTCTCCAGATCGAGCAGGAATTCCGTACGGCGACCTACCGAGAGTCCGGTGTACAGCGTCGCGACGCGTGAGGTCGCGTGCTCGCGCCAAGGAAGGAGACTGTTGGGCCCGGTGTACAGCGCCTGGAAGGCAGGATGCCATTGGTAAATGACGTTCACCTGGCCGGACAGCCACCACCGCCGCGCGGCGGCAGACGAGGCCGTTGAGTCTCCCTGGTTCGCTGCCAGCAAGGTGGTGCACGCGAGCACGACAGAGAGATTCACTCGGCCTTCAGCCGGTAGCCCACACCGGGCTCAGTGAGCAGGTGGCGCGGTTGCGCCGGGTCACGCTCCAGCTTGTGACGCAGCTGGGTCATGTGAACCCGCAGGGCCGGCGTCTGGGTGACGGTGTTCGCGCCCCAGACTTCCTTCATTAGTTGGCGATGTGTGAGCACCTTGCCCGCGTGCCGCACCAGCGCGACGAGCAGCTTGTACTCCGTGGGCGTGAGATGCACCTCGCGTTCATCCACGAACACCTGCCGGTGCTCGAGATCCACGCGGAGGTCACCGACGGTGAACACCGGGTCGTCCGGTTGCGCCGCCGCGCGCGCGGCATGGCGCAGCGCGACGCGCATGCGCGCCAACAGCTCGCCCACGCCGAACGGCTTGGTGAGGTAGTCGTCCGCCCCCGCGTCGAGCGCAGCGACCTTGTCCCGCTCCTGTCCTCGCGCGGATATCACGACGATCGGCGTGCGCGCCCATTCCCGAATCCGGCGTGTCAGATCGATGCCGTCGCCGTCGGGGAGACCCAGGTCCAGAAGAATGATGTCGGGGTTCCGTCCGGACGCCTGGGCCAGGCCATCGCGCACGGTCGTGGCCTCAACGAGGTGGTATGACTCGTTCTCGAGCGCCGCGCGCAGGAACCGCCGCATCTGCGGCTCGTCTTCGATGAGCAGCACCACGGGAGCGGGCTCGGCCACGCCTCGAAGCTACGCGGCGCTGGCCTCCGGGGGTACTTGGGGCGGCCGTGAGCCCGCCGGGAGCGTGCGCTCCAACGCCAGCGCCGCCTGGGCCGCGAACGTCTGCAGCAGCCATCGCACTGCAGGCTCGCCGAAGCGGGCGGGATCGTCCGGCCGCAGCTCGATGACGCCGAGTCGTCCATGGGTACCGACGAGCGGCAGATAGACGCTCCGCGCCCTCGGGAACTGCGCCGTCCCCGCACCGGCCGGCTCCCACATCCGGAACGCCCACTCCGCCACCTCGCGGTCGGCAGCTTCGACGTCCGATGCCGCGCCCCCCTTTCCGGCGGGCGCCAGGCGGCCGCCAGGCTCCCGCAACAGCACCCGAACGTCGGCCCCGAAGGCGGCGCGCACCTGCCGGCCGATCACCGTCAGGACGTCGCCAACCGTGGTGGCGCCGAGCAGCTCCGCGCTCAAGGGAGCGAGGGCGGCCGTGCCCCGTTCGCGCGCCTCCGCTGAGACGGCCTCGGCCCGCACGCGCTCGGCCAGCCAGCTGATCACCGACGCGGTCACCAGCATCACGCCGAAGGTGACCAGGTAATGGAGATCGGCCACGGTGAACGCGAACCGCGGGGGCACGAAAAAGAAATCGAACAACGCCACCGACAGGAGCGCGGCGAACGCGGCCTCCCGCCGGGTGGCCCGCGACGCCACGACCCCCACGCCGATGAGGTGCAGCATCGCGATGTCCGTGAGCGACAGCCAATCCATCAGCAACGTGCCGACCACCGTACACGCGGCCATGAGGAGGGCGGCTCGGATGTAGCCTTTCATGTAACCTCCGTTTCAACCGGTATGCCGGCAGGCGGCGGCCCCGTCAGGGGCAGCGTGAACCGGAACATGGCTCCGCCCCCCGGGCGGTTCTCCGCCCAAATGCGGCCGCCGTGCGCCGTGATGATGCCGCGCACGATGGTCAGCCCCAGTCCCACGCCGCTCGTGGCCGTGGCGCCCGGCACCCGGTAGAACTTCTCGAAGATCCGCGCTTCCTCCCCGGCCGGCAGGCCGGGGCCGCGATCTGCCACGTCCACCCGGACCGCGCCGTCCACCGCTGTGGCGGCGATCTCGATCGGGGTGCCGGACGGCGTGTACTTCACCGCGTTCTCGAGCAGGTTGATGAACACCTGCTCGATCAGCACGCCGTCGATAGGCACCAGGGGCAAGTCGGGGGGAAGCCGAACCTGGACCGGGTGATCGCGCAGCCGGTCCTCGAGCCGGATGAGCGCGACGCCCACAGGCTCCTCGAGCGGCTGCCAGTCCTTCTGGACCTGGAGCGCTCCGCTCTCCACCCGGATCATGTCGAGCAGGTTGCCGATCAGGCGGTTCATCCGTTGGGACTCTTCCAGTGCGGCCTTCACGAGATCCCGCCGGGTGGCATCGGACAGCGTGCCCCGATCTTCCAGGATACTCGAGAGTGCGCCGGTGATCGCGCCCAGCGGCGTCCGCAGGTCGTGCGACAGGGAGCTCAACAGCGAGGTCCGCAGCCGCTCCGCTTCGATCTCCACCTGCTCGCGCTCGGCCCGCTCCGCGAGCAGGGTGCGTTCCAGGGCAACCGCCGCCTGGCCGGCGAACGTCTCCAGCAGGTGCAGCACGCCCGGATCCTGAAAGCGCTTCGGATCTGTGGGCCGTAAGCCGAGCACCCCAATGATCCCGTTCGACCCGACGAGCGGCACGTACAGTCCGTGGGCTGCGGGCAATGTGTCGGTGCCCGCCCCCGCCACACGGCCACGCCCGAACACCCAGGCCGCCACGCTCAGCTCCTTCTCGTCGATCGGGTACGCCGGGGAGGGTGGAGCGCCCACCGGCGACTCGAGCCGTCCCGCGGCATCGGGGAGGAGTATCTGCGCCGGCGCACCGAACGTGTCCTGCACATGGCGCGTGACCGCGCCGACCAGCTCGCCCCGGCCGCGCCTCCCGACGAGATCGCGGCTCATGGCGTACAGGGCCGCCGTACGGCGCTCGCGCTCCCGCGCCGTTTCCGCCTGCGCGCGCACCCGCAAGGTGAGTCCGCTGATGAGCAGCGCGATCGCCAGCATCACCACGAAGGTGAGCAGATAGCCGACATCCGACACCGCGAAGGTGAACCGCGGCGGCACGAAGAAAAAGTCGAACAGGGCGATGGAGAGGAACGACGCGAAGATCGTGGGACCGCGACCGTAGCGCGACGCCACCAGCGCCACGCCCAAGAGGAACACCATCGCGACGTCGGTGAGCGACAGGAAACGGAGGACGGGCACGCCGACCAGGGCGGCCAGCGCGACGATGACCGCGGCGCGGCCATATTCAGTGACTGGCGACGTCCGGCCTACCAGTGGCCCGCGTCGTACCGGCTCACCTTCCACGTCTCCGGTGATGACGTAGACGTCCACGTCGCCCGAGCCGCGGATCACGTGGTCGAGCATCGAGCCGAACAGCCGGTCGCGCCACCGCGAATGGGTCGGCTTCCCCAACACGATCTTCGTGATGTTGTGCGAGCGGGCATAGGCCAGCACCTCTTCGGCCGCGTTGAGCCCGCTGACCGTCATCGTCTGCGCGCCGAGCTCTTCCGCGAGCTGCAGGTTCTGCACCAGCTCATCCCGGTCGCTCGCCGAGATGCGCTGGCCCGGGGCCTCGACGTAGAGCACGACCCATTCGCACTTGAGGCTCGTCGCCATACGCTTCCCCGCCCGCACCAAACGCGCGCCCTGCGGATTAGGCCCGATGCACACGAGCAGCCGTTCCCCCGCCGGCCACGTCTCGCGGATGCCGTGCTCCGCCATGTAGCCGCGCATCTGCGCGTCCACGCGCTCGGCGGTGCGGCGCAGCGCCAGCTCGCGCAGCGCGATGAGGTTGCCTTTACGAAAGAATTGCTCGACGGCGCGGGCGGCTTGCTCCGGGACGTATACCTTGCCCTCGCGCAGCCGTGTGAGCAGGTCCTCCGCCGAGAGGTCGGCGAGCTCTACCTCGTCGGCCTGGTCGAGAATGGAGTCGGGCACCGTCTCGCGCACCTGCACGCCCGTGATCTGCGCGACCACGTCGTTGAGGCTCTCGAGGTGCTGCACGTTGAGCGTGGTGTAGACACTGATACCGGCGGCGAGCAGCTCTTCCACGTCCTGCGAGCGTCGCGTATGCCGCGAGCCGGGTGCGTTGGTGTGAGCCAGCTCGTCCACCAGGAGGAGCGCCGGACGGCGCGCCAGCGCGGCGTCCAGATCGAATTCGTGCAGCGTGATGCCGCGGTACTCGATGGCGCGGCGCGGCAGCGTGTCCAGCCCCTCGAGCAACGCCTGAGTCTCCGGACGCCCGTGCGTCTCGACCACACCTACTAGCACCTCGACACCCTCGCGGCGCTTGGCACGGGCTTCCTCGAGCATGGCATACGTCTTGCCCACGCCGGGCGACGCGCCGAAGAAGATCTTCAGCTTGCCGCGGCCGGCACGACGCTCCTGCTCGCGGACCTGGGCGAGGAGTGTCTCCGGGTCAGGCCGTCGTTCGGGCATAGCCGCGATAACGTAGTATGCCTCAGAACAGGTAGGACAGCGCCAGGCCGAATGTCACCTGCGTCGAGCTCAGGCCACCGGGGCTGCCGAAATCGTCGTGGTCGAGTGCTCCAGGCGAATCTCGGGTCGTACCAGCGCGTGCGGCCATGATTTCACGTTCAGGGTCACGGTGCCGCTGCCGATCTTGCGGCCGGGCGCTGTGGGGAAGCCCAGCACGCCCGACGTCCGGACGCCGTCGCGGTCATCCATGTAGTCGCCTCGAACGGCCAGCCCGAGCTTGGGTTCGAGATCGAACACACCCCACAACCCCACCCCCCACCATTTCGCGTCTCCACCACCCGAGCCGATCCCTTGCTCGGCGCCGGCGTCGAATTGCGCGTACAGCGTTGTCGCAGACGCGGGCTTGAACGTCCCCACGAACTCCCCGCCATAGCGCGCGTTATTCACCTTCCCGGCCTGCTCCGGCCCGTAGTAGCCGAGGAAGGCGACGGCTGCCCGGTCTGACGCCGTGAGTCCAACACGACCCATGAAGGACTTCCGCGTGTTGTTGTCCTCCACGACGTCCCACCCGTTGATCAGCCGGAGCTGGGCATCGACTTTCGACGAGAACTTTGCGTCCACACCGAAGCCGGTATTTGTGAAGTTCGTGAGGTAGATGAACTGGTACCCGTGCGAAGCGGTCGGGTTGAGCACCTCGTCGATCACCTCGACGTCGAGCAGGCTCCACATCTTCCCGGCCTTGAACTGGACGTAGTTGCCCTTTCCGGTCGGGACGTTGAGGGTGACGAAGGCCTGGGGAAGATCCCCCTGATCGCCGAGCTTGAGCCCCACGGACTGGATGGGTGCGGCGTTCTGGCCGAACAGCGCGTCCACTCGGAATCCCGCGTCGACCTTGTCGGTCGCGACCGGCTTCTCGAAACTGATCCGCGCGGCGTTGAAGATGAATTGGTCATGAAAGCGATCATACAGCCGCCCGACGATCGTCCGGCCCGTCGGCTTGGTGGCGTAGAAGTACGACGACGTCACGTATCCAGACAGCTTCACCGCGCCGCTCGAATCGGCGCTCTGGGCTGAAGTAGCCTGCGCGTTCGCCAGCGTGATCGCAGCGGCGACGATCCATCCACGCGCATTCATCGAGTGCTCCTTGCGAGGCTGTCGAGCGCCAGGTTGAGCACGAGCACGTTCACCCGCGGGTCGCCAAAGAACCCGAGCTGCGGCCCTTCGATGTGACGCTCAACCAGGGCGCGCACGACCGCGCTGTCCACGTGCCGCGCCCGCGCGACGCGCTCCACTTGCAGCAGGGCGCCCGCCGGTGAGATGTGCGGATCGAGCCCCGACCCTGACGACGTGACGAGGTCGGAGGGAATCCGGCCCTTCACCCCGCCGTCCAGCTTCACCGCACTGTCCACCGCCTGCGCGATCAGCGTGTCGGCCAGCTTGACGTCGGTCGGCCCCTTGTTGGTGCCGGTCGAGGCGGTGGCGTCGTAGCCCGAGCCGGCGGCGGATGGACGTGGATGGAAGGACGCGAGGCCCGCGAACGGCTGCCCGATCAGCTCGCTCCCGATCACTTGCCCGCCGGCGCTTATTAGAGAGCCGTTCGCCTGGTGCGGAAACAGGAGCTGCGCCAGCGCCGTCACGACGCCGGGGTAGACGAGACCCGTGATGACGCAGAACAACAGTGTTAGAACGATGGCCGGACGGAGTTGGTTCTTGAGCATGGTCACACCAGCCGCGTGAGGACGAGCAGGACATCGATCGCCTTGATGCCGACGAACGGGATGATGATGCCGCCGACCCCGTAGATCCAGAGATTGCGGCGCAGGATGGCCGCCGCGGGCGCGGGCCGATAGCGCACGCCCCGCAGGGCGAGCGGAATGAGCGCGATGATGATCAGGGCATTGAAGATCACGCTGGCGAGGATGGCCGATTGGGCCGAATGCAGCCGCATGATGTTCAAGGCCTGGAGCACCGGGTACGTGGTCACGAACATCGCCGGGATGATCGCGAAGTACTTCGCCACGTCGTTGGCGATCGAGAAAGTGGTGAGCGCGCCACGGGTGATCAGCAGCTGCTTTCCGATCTCCACCACCTCGATGAGCTTGGTCGGGTTGGAGTCGAGGTCGATCAGATTGCCCGCCTCCTTGGCCGCCTGCGTGCCCGTATTCATCGCGACCGCGACGTCGGCCTGGGCCAGCGCCGGGGCGTCGTTGGTGCCGTCGCCGGTCATCGCCACCAGCCGGCCGCCCCCCTGCTCCCGCTTGATCAGCGTCATCTTGTCTTCGGGCGTCGCCTCGGCCAGGAAGTCGTCTACGCCCGCCTCCGCGGCGATCGCCGCGGCGGTGAGCTGGTTGTCCCCGGTGATCATCACCGTGCGGATGCCCATGGTGCGGAGCTGGCCGAACCGCTCGCGCATGCCGCCCTTCACGACATCCTTCAAGTAGATCACGCCCAGCACCCGCGCGGAGCCGTTGCCGCCCCCCCGCTCGGCCACGACGAGCGGTGTGCCGCCCTGGCGCGCGATGCGCTCCACCACGGGCGTAAGACCCGAGGGGATGTCCCCGCCCTGCTCCCGCACCCAGCGCACTACGGCATCGCTCGCGCCCTTGCGGAGCTGCAAGGTCCCGGCGTTGATGCCGCTCATCCGCGTGGAGGCGGAGAACGGAACGAGCGTCATTTGCTCGGAGAGCGTGCGTCCTCGCAGGCCGAATTTCTCCTTCGCCAGCACGACGATGCTCCGCCCTTCCGGCGTCTCGTCCGGCAGCGAGGCGAGCTGGGACCGATCGGCAAGGTGTTCGGGCGTCACGCCGGACATCGGCACGAATTCCACGGCCTGGCGGTTGCCGAGCGTAATGGTGCCGGTCTTGTCGAGCAGCAGCGTGTTCACATCGCCCGCCGCCTCCACCGCGCGACCGCTCATCGCGATCACGTTGTGCTGGATCATGCGGTCCATCCCCGCGATGCCGATGGCCGAGAGCAGCCCGCCGATGGTCGTGGGGATGAGACACACGAGCAGCGAGACGAGAATCGGGATGGAGACGGAGCCACCGGAGTAGATCGCGAACGGCTGCAGCGTCGCCACGGCGAACAGGAAGACGATCGTCAGACCGGAGAGGAGGATGATCAACGCGATCTCGTTGGGCGTCTTCTGCCGCTTCGCGCCCTCGACCAGGGTGATCATGCGATCGAGGAACGTCTCGCCCGGATTGGCGGTGATGCGGATGACCAGGAAATCGGACAGCACCTTCGTGCCGCCGGTGACCGCCGAGCGGTCGCCGCCCGACTCGCGAATTACCGGCGCCGATTCGCCCGTGATGGCCGATTCGTCCACCGACGCGACGCCCTCGATCACCTCGCCGTCGCCCGGGATCATGTCGCCCGGCATGCACAGCACGACGTCGCCCTTGCGCAGCTGCCCACCGGGCACCGACTCGACCGTAGATCGATCCTTGGGGTTGCGGAGCCGCTTCGCGCTCGTCTCAGTGCGCGACTTCCGCAGCGTCTCGGCCTGCGCCTTGCCCCGGCCTTCGGCCATGGCCTCCGCGAAGTTCGCGAATACGACCGTGAACCACAGCCACAGCGTGATCTGCAGCGTGAACCCGATGTCGCCGGCGCCGCCCGCCAGGTCACGCAACAGGACGAGCGTGGTGAGCACGCTTCCGATGAGCACCACGAACATCACCGGATTCCGCACCATGTGGCGCAGATTCACAGTCTTCGCGAACGCGTCCCGCATGGCCCGTTTGACGATGGGCGGATCGAACAGGGGCCGCTTGGTGAGAGCCATGTTAGAACAGCCTCCCGGCCTGCATGAGGAAGTGTTCGACGATCGGGCCGAGTGAGAGCACCGGGAAGAACGTGAGCGCGCTGACGATGAGGATCACCGACACCAGGAGCACCACGAACAGCGGCGTCGTCACCGGGAAGGTGCCGGCCGATTCGGGGACGATCTTCTTCTCGGCGAGGAAGCCCCCCAGAGCGAGCATCGGCACGTGCATCGCGAAGCGGCCGATGAGCGTGTTGAGACCGAGCAAGGTGTTATAGAAGTAGGTGGACCCCGTGAGCCCGGCGAAGGCGCTGCCGTTGTTCGCCGCCGTGGACGTAAAGGCGTACACGATCTCCGAGAGACCGTGGGGGCCGGCGTTATTCCGCCCGGCGAGCCCCGCGGGGGTCACAGACGCGAGCGCGGACAGCGTCAACACAGCCCCGGCGAATACCAGCACATACAATATCGCCATCTGGACTTCGCGCGCCTGGATCTTCTTGCCCAGGTACTCTGGGGTCCGTCCCACCATGAGTCCGGCGATGAACACGGTGAGCACCACCATTACGAGCATCCCGTACAGTCCCGCCCCGACGCCGCCGTACACCACTTCGCCCAGCTGCATGTTGACGAGCGGCACGAGGCCGCCGATCGGCGTGAACGAGTCGTGCATCGCGTTGACGCAGCCGCACGACGCGTCCGTCGTCATGGTCGCGTACAAGGCCGAGTTGGCGATGCCGAAGCGGACTTCCTTCCCCTCCATGTTGCCGCCGGGGTTGGTCGCCGAGGCCACAATGTCCACACCGCGCGCGGCGTGGATCGGGTTGCCACCCGCTTCGGCCCAGTACGACACGGCGACCCCGCTGATGAACAGCACGTACATCGCCGCCCACAGCGCCCAGCCGTGTTTCTGGCTCTTGGCCATGCGCCCGTACGTGTACGTGAGGGCCGCAGGGATCGCGAAGATCGCGAGCATCTGCCAGAAGTTGGTCCAGGGCGTGGGGTTCTCGAACGGGTGCGCCGAGTTGGCATTGAAAAATCCGCCACCGTTGGTGCCGAGCTGCTTGATCGCTTCCTGGCTCGCCACCGGACCCATGGCGAGGATCTGCTTCGCGCCTTCGACAGTTGTGACCGTCACGTAATGAGCGAAGTTTTGTAACACACCCTGCTGCACGAACAGCAGCGCGAGCAGCGCACTGAGCGGGAGAAAAAGATACAGGGTCCCCCGCACCAGGTCCGTCCAGAAGTTGCCCAGCCGCCCGGCCGAGCGGCGCACGATGCCGCGCGCCAACGCCACCGCGACCGACACGCCCACCGCGCCCGACATGAAGTTGTGGAACGCGAGCTGCGTCATCTGGGAGAAGTACGACATCGTCGACTCGCCCGAGTACGACTGCCAGTTCGTGTTGGTCGTGAAGGAGGCGGCCGTCTCGAACGCCTGCCGATCGGGCACCGCGGCGAAGCCCTGGGGATTGAGGGGCAGCAGGTGCTGCAGCCGCAGCGCGGCGTAGGTCAGCAGCATCGAGATGCCGCTGAAGATCAGCATCGACGCCGTGTAGCGGGTCCAATGCTGGTCCTCCGCCGGGTCAACTCCCGCGGCCCGGTACAGCAGGCGCTCGACTGGGCGGAGCCAGGTGAGCGACCCGTCGTACACCCTGAGGACGTACACCCCCAGTGGCTTGGTGATCAGGAGCAGCGCGACCGAGTAGAACGCGATCTGCAGCCATCCGCTGACGGTCATGTCAGAACTTCTCCGGTCGGAGCAGCGTGTAGAGCAGGTACAAGAGGATGACCACGGCGGCGAGGCCGCCGATGATCGAATCGAGCGTCATGGCGTGCGGTCCTCGCCCTCTTGCCTGCGGCCGAGGGCGTCACAGCCACGGACGTAGGCGAGCATCAGTGCAAAGAACAGCACCGTTAGGGCGACGTAGGCGATGTCGAGCATGAAACGAAAGCCTCGAGAGGGGACTCGAGGCTCACGATAGACGGAACGGCATTAGCGCGGGCTTAGGACCGCGCCCCAAGGCATTAGGATTTCGTAAGGGTGAAGGCCACCACGTAGTCGCCCGCTCCCCACGCCCCGCCGCCCCCCACCGAAATCACCACGAACTGCTGGCCCCCCCCGGAGGCGAGCCGGTAGGTCATCGGCGTGGCCTTGCCGCTCTCGGGCAGCGGGCCGCGCCACAGCTCGCGGCCCGTCTCGATGTCATAGGCGTGGAGCCAGCGGTCCAGCGCCCCGCCGATGAAGACCACGCCGCCCGCCGTGACGATCGGCCCGCCCAGACTGGGCGAGCCCCACTCGGCCGGGATCTTCGCGGCTTGCTCCGGGGGAAGCAGCCGGGCGGTGGAGCCGAGCGGGACCTCCCACAGCCGGCGGCCCGTTTTCAGGTCGATGGCAACCAGCGTCCCGAACGGCGGCGGCGTGCACGGTAGTCCCGCTGGACTCAATAACATGCGCCGCCGCATCACGTAGGGCGTCCCCAACATCTCGTTGTACTCATAGTCGTGCCCCAGCCGTTTGTCTTCCGCCATGGCCTGCTCGTGATGGAAGCTCTCGCGCGGGATCAACTGCACCACCGCCCCCAACCGGTTCACCGGCACTACGGCGATCAGGCGGACCGGGTCCACCGCGACGCCGCCCCAATGCGCCCCACCGATGTTCGACGGCAACACGAACGTGCCGCGCACGCTCGGCGGCGTGAAGATCCCTTCGTTGCGGAGTCCGTCGATCGCCGCGTGACAGGCGGCCCGGTCTGCGTCGCTCGTGCCCCAAACGCTGTCCTTCGAGAAGCGATGGGGGCTGAGCGGCGGCGTCACGGTGGTGAACGGCTGGGTGGGAGACGCCTGCTCGCCGGGAATGTCGCTCGCGGGGACGGGACGCTCCTCCGCCGGGAAAATCGGCTGACCGGTCTCGCGGTTAAGGACGAACAGCATGCCGGACTTCGTGGCCTGAATGACGGCGGGCGTCGGGGCGCCGCCGTGCGTGACCGTCACGAGCGCCGGCGGCGAAGCGTTGTCGTAATCCCACAGATCGTGGTGCACGGTCTGAAACGCCCAGACCACTTTGCCGGTCGAGGCCCGCAGAGCCACGATGGAGTTGGCGTAGCGGTTCTTCCCGAGACGGAGCACGCCGTAGTAGTCGGGAGCGGCACTTCCGGTGGGGACGAACACGAGGCCCCGCTCGGGGTCCGCGGCCAGCACCGACCACGCGTTGGCGGCGCCTGTCTTATGGGCCATCGCACCGGCCCATTCGCCGTAGGCGGGATCCTTCGGGTCCTGAGGAATCGGGTCCCAGGTCCACTTGAGGGTCCCACTGCGGGCATCGTAGGCGCGCACCTCACCGCTCGCCGGATCGGGCCGGCTGTTGTCGGCCACCGACGAGCCAGTGATCACGAGTCCGTTCACGACCACGGGCGGCGACGTCATGGAATACGCGCCGGGCTCGAACGGCGCGATCCTGAGGCCGACCTTGAGATCCACCATTCCTTTCTGACCGAATCCAGCGCAGGGCCGGCCATCCCGGGCGTCCAGCGCGAACAGCTGAGACTGCGCCGTAGCGATGAAAATGCGACGGCGGCAGACCGCGCCGGCGGGTAGGGACTCATCGAGCCACGTAGACACGCCGCGGCTCGCGAAGTCCCCGTACCACACGTCGCGCTTGATCTCGGGATCGAACACCCAGCGCTCGCGCCCTGTAGCGGGGTCGAGCGCGATCACCCGGCCGAGCGGGGTGCCCAAGTACATCGTGCCGTCCACCACCAGCGGAGTGGCCTCGAAGGCGGTTGCCTTCTTGGTCTTGAACCGGGGGTCGGTCTCGCCGGTGCGATAGGTCCACGCGACTGTGAGACGGCCGACATTCGTCCTGGTGATATCCGACGCGGGGCTGTAGCGGGTTCCTTGGGCATCGCGCCCGTTAGCGCTCCAATCCACCTCCTGACCATCCAGGACACCCGAAGCGATCCCGAGCAGCAGCACCGTCACCAATCCACGCATGCCCACCTCCCCGAACGGCGCTATAATGATGTATGAGTTCTGATCATGATGCTGAGCGGCAAGCATGATTCTCGAAACCCGCCATCTCCGCCTCGTTGCTGCCGTCGCCGAGCACGGCACCCTTACCCGGGCCGGCCGTGTGCTCAACCTCACGCAGTCGGGTCTCTCGCGCCAGCTGCTCGATCTCGAGACGAGGCTCGGGCTGCCGCTGTTTCACCGGCTCGGCAAACGGATGGTGCCCACGCCCGCAGGCGAGCGCCTACTGGCGGCGGCGCGGCGCGCGTTGCCTCAGCTCGCCGACGTCGAGGAGGAGCTGCGGCGGCTGGCCGGCGGCCGGGCCGCGATCCTGCGCGTGAGCACCGAATGTTACACCTGTTATCACTGGCTGCCGGGTGTGCTGCCGCGGTTTACGCGCCGCTTTCCCCAGGTGGACGTACAGATCGTGGCGGAGGCGACCCACCACCCCGTGCCGGCGCTGTTCGATGGCCGCATCGACCTCGCGATCGTGTCGAACGACGATCACGACGACCGGCTCTCCTACGTCCCGCTGTTCACCGACGAGCTGGTGGCGCTGCTTCGCCCCGATCATCCCCTCAGCGCCAAGCCGTTCCTTAGCGCCACCGACTTCGCGGATCAGCACCTCTTTGTGTACCTCTTGCCGCCGGGGGAGAACGACGTCTTCACGAAGCTCTTGAGCCCCGCGGGCGTGATGCCGCGCCGCGTATCGGCCATTCAGCTGACGGAGGGGATAATCGAGCTGGTCAAAGCGGGCGCTGGCGTCGCCGTGCTCGCCCGCTGGGCGGTGGCACCCTACTTGAAGACCGGCGAACTCAGGGGCGTGCCGCTCACCCGCCGCGGGCTGGAGCGGCGCTGGCGCGCGGCCATGCTGCGGCAAAGGCCCGTGCCGGTGCACTTGCGCGAGTTCGCTGGGCTGCTGGCGGCGGGACCGGCCGTGCTCTCGCGGCGGGTCGCAAAAGCGTAGGCAGCCAGATCCGGTCTGTGACTGCATCTCGTGTCCTCGGAAGTGCGCGAGTGAACTCGCGGCTCGGCTCTTGTCAGTGAACTGACGGGGTACTGCCGCTTCAGCGGTAAGCGCCGAGCCGCGGCTTCAGCCGCGAACGCTAGCGGTACGGCACGTTTTCTACCCATGCGCGCCAAGCATTGATGTCGCCCACGGCGCATTTGACCCTGTCCGGGTTCCCTAAGGACATTGTGTTGAAGCCCTCAGGAGCCAGACGTGACCGCGACCGCCACTACGAATCCCACCTTCTCTTTCGTCTTGGAGCATGCAGCGGCCGAGCCCGCCGCCGCCGAGCGGCATTTCCTGGCGAGGCTCGCGTTCGAAACCGATCCGGCGGACGTGCGTCTCGATCTGGAGCGAGGTCACCCGGGAATCGCCCTGGTGGACTCGCGCAGTCCGGAAGCCTACGCGCGCTGCCACATTCCGGGGGCCATCAGTTTGCCGACACGCACCATCAGCCCCGAGACGACGGCATCCCTACCGCGCGACAAGGTGATCGTGACCTATTGCTGGGGGCCGGGATGCAACGGCTCCACCCGGGCCGCGGCGAAGCTGGCCGCCCTCGGCTTCCGAGTGAAGGAGATGATCGGGGGGATCGGCTACTGGAGAAAGGAAGGGCTGCCGGTTGAAGGGTCCTCCCTAGACGACGCTCCGCTGTACGCCTGAGCGCTCCGGCCAGACGTGAGGGTCGTGTTTTTCGGTCTCCTCACATATTGTGTAGCAACCAGAGCGGCCGAGACGACCGATGCCCGAAGCACCGCAGTGGGCCCGAGTGCGTGGCGAGATGAATTACCGCGTCCGTCGAGGCGCCTGGTATGAAGTGCTGCGGGTGACGGGTGAGGACGCGATTCTCGAGGTGAACCGGCGACCCGTTCGCCTGGAGCGGTCGTGGCTGGAGATCTCCCATCAGCAGCCGCAGCGGTGGTCGGTCGTGGCCCGCCCCCGGGATTCGGTGGACATGCCCCTGAGTTGGGGCTCGCGCTACGCGGTCTGCCCCCACTGTTCCCATCGGCAGGCTTTGTCGGAACAGCCAGAGCAGCTGCAGTGCGAGCACTGCAGCGGCACCTACGCGATCGCCTGGGAGTGACCCCTACCCGCCTGACGACGTGTCTATCGATTGGCTAAGTTGAGGCCGACAACAACGCGACCGTGGCGGAACTGGTAGACGCGCAGGACTTAGGATCCTGTGGGGCAACCCGTGGGGGTTCGAGTCCCTCCGGTCGCATCGCACTCTCACTACACACGTTAGAGGGCGCAGCCCGGCCCCAGCGTTGCGGGAGACCTACACGGGCGCGACCGCTTCAAGCGTTCTGGCTGTCAAACCGGCCTCGAGACGCTCGGCGATCGAAGGCCCGAGTTGATTTGGAGGGTGATCGAGCAGGCTTCCGCTGGTCGTCACTCGCGCGTCGTAGATGCCCGCCGGCGGGGCGAACCCCACCACTGAGAAGATCACGAAGTAGTGTGTTCCATCGAACGCTGCCGACGGGTAAGACGCAACATTCGGGGCCACCGCGGGGACCGCGTACCGCTACGTTGCCGTACCGGACGGGTCGGCGATCCCGCATCGCTCCTCAGGCAACGCCCGGGGCGCCGAAGGCTCGGATCTGATCTCCTCGAGCGCCCGTTCCCGAACCTCGGCCTGAGTGATTGACCCACCGCGCAACCCGACGAGCGCCATCAGGCGCGCCCATCGGTTCGCCGCCGCGTCACTACCCACAACCCGTAACGCACCGCTGATCCATGGCCTTGAAACTGGGCGGGATCTGTCACGTCTCGGCGACGAGCCTGTACCGAGGACGCACGAAATGGGCGGTCGCGCAGGCCTTGTGCGCCTGGGTCCCGTGAGGGATCAAGCCGCAGACCTGCTCGACCGCCTCGTCGACTATCGGTCGCGACGGTCGGTCGGGAACGCGGGTAAGTGACAGGATGGATACTGAAGAACGTGCAATCCACGTCGATGCCGTCGGAGGCGGGACGCCCTTAGGATCCTGTGGGGCCACCCGCGGGGGTTCGAGTCCCGCCGGTCGCATCGCCGGTCACGGCAGCTTCCTCAACAGCTGATCGATCACCGTCTGCTCGTGCTTGAGGAACCGTTCGTCCCCGTACGTGAGTAGCGCCGACGGACCCCACTCCGGGTCCAGCGGATGACCGATGTCTTGGGGGGTTATCCCGAGGTCGATGCCGAGCGCCTGTAGGGTGCGGAGCACTCGCTCGTAGTGCTCGGCGACCGTCGCGAACCCAGCGCGCAGCGCCGCCAGCTCCCGGGCCAGCCGCACACGCTCCCGGAGGCAGCGCCGGAACTCCTCGGACGCGTCGTGCGGTATCGCTGCTCTACTCGCGCTGACCACCGTCGTCACCCCTGCCCGGCGCCTGAGTGCGCCATTGCTGCGGTTCGTCTTCCGGTATAATGCGGGCCGGGACTGAACTGCACAAGATGCACAGTGGCTCCATCTAGGAGTCAGACCTTGTGTCGTCTCCGCCACACCCCCCTCGCCGCAGACGCGCGGCGTCGTCGCCTTTCCACTGCTGTGTCGTCTCACCGACAAATAAGGGCCCGTTTCCTCACCGATCGGGTACGACCACCGGGCTCGCCGCATGGCCCCGTTTTTGACGGTATCTGGTTGTAACGAAGTCCGTCATGAGGCGTTGTGGGGTTGAAGCAGCCCGAAGTCGAGACACACCAGTACCGGACGGGTGAGCGGCTGGGGGGGAACACCGGCGAGCGATTCAAGGGACTGCACGTCTATATCCGCAACGGCGCGCTGGGGCTTCGCGCGGCCGCCGGCCGCTCCACGTCCGCGCTGCTCGAGGTGTTCGGCCCCGGCCGGCTGCTGCTCCTCTGGTTGTGGGAGGCCACATCGGGATAGCAGGGCCGCTACGCCACAGCGCGCGATCCCCTGCGCCGGGTTGCACATACCCTCCTGTTATTGCTCGATCGGCTTTCCGCCGCACCCGGCTCGACACCCGGCGCCCGGCTCGAAGTCGGCCAAGACCTCATCGCCGCCTTCGCCAGCCTGAGTCGCCAAACCACCAACCGGCAGCTGCGACGCCTTGCCCGAGCCGGCATGACGACGTCGCAGCGGCGAGCGGTGGACGTGCGCGACCTAGCGGCGCTGCGCGGTGCGGCCGCGGGTCGGCGCTCCGGACTCTTGACGGGCCGCTTGATGCAGGCGCACATTCCGCGTGCAGTATGTGCGCGCGGAGCTGGCGGAAGGACTGCGGTGGCGACCGGATCTCTCGACCAATCGTCCGCGGAGCGGTGGGCCCGCCTGCGGGAAGACGTGCGGCGCTGCGAGCTGCGCCGCGGTGCGTGGTACCCCGTCCTGAGCCTCGCGCCCGATGAGGCGGTCCTGGAAGTGCGTCGCAAGACGGTGATCGTGCCGCTCGCCTATCTCGAAGTCGTCCGCGCTCGGCCCAAGAGCTGGACCCTCATCCCCAGCGATCGGTACGCCGTGTGCCCCAATTGCGCCGAGCGCGTGGCGCTGGGGCGGCCGCCGGAACGGCTGCGCTGTCCGGGATGTCAGGGGTTGTTCGACGTCGACCTGAACCACCACCAGATCGCGCCCGCCTAACGCTGGGCGCGTGCCGTCTTGACGATCGCCCACCCCAGCCCGGCGATCCCTCGAATCACCGTCTCGAGCCGCGTGAAATCCACTGGCTTGGTGAGGAAGCCGTCGGCGGCGAGCGCCGCCAGCTGCTCGTGCTCGGCATCGGATGCCGTGAGGACCACGACCGGCAGGGCTTGCCATCGCGGCTCCTCGCGGATCCGCATCAGGACGTCCCGGCCGTCCAGGCTCGGTAGTTTCAGATCGAGCAGGACGAGATCGGGCCGGGGCACTCCCCGGTGCGGGCCCTCGCGCCGCAGAAACGCAAGCGCCTCCACACCATCTCCCACGACCCAGACACGGTTCTGCAGCTTGGCGCGCTGCAGCCCGCGCCGGGTCAGCTCGACGTCGCTCGGGTCGTCCTCGACCAGGAGAATATTGATCGGAGTCGGGCCACGGACCATGGCAGTCATTTTAAAGGCTCAGCTCGTCCTGAGGTAGCGCTCGTCCCAGGCGACGGCGAACGACTGCTCGCAGCGGGTGCACCGCTTCTCGCCGGAGGGCCGGCCCACCGGCGCGCGTGCGGCACAGCGGGGACACACGACATAGAAGAAGCCCCAGCTCTCGGGCAGCTTGTCCGCGTCGCGCGGGCGCGGCACGATGGTCCAGCGGTTCGGACGCGTCTCGGTGATCTCCAGGGATTCCCGGGGAACGCGCACCGCCGCGTTGTCCACCTCGAGCACCGCCTCGTCGGGCCCGAGGCTCCGCACCAGATACCACGCGCCGCGTCGCAGCACGCTGGCGGTGTCCTGGCGCAGGCGCGCCCAACGCTGGCTGGGGGCCGCGGGCGTGGACACGCTGCTCACCCGCGGCGCAGCAGCAACCAGGCCGCCGCCGCCCCGATGCCGATCCACAACACGATGCGCCACAGCCCTCCCCCACCGCCCCGGCCCTCGACGTCCGCGTCGTCGCCGATCGGCGGCGGCCGAATCGCTCGAGCGGGGGCAGTCACGGGCGGTCGCACCGCCGCCCCGCTCGGGGTGACCCGCGCCATGGCTTGCTCGTAGGTGCGCCGAACGTCGGGCGGCATCGCGTCCACGCTGTCGTACTTCTTTCCGTTGACGACGATCTCGCGGTAGGTGGCCTTGATGTGCGTTCCCGAGACGCCCATGTCGCGTTGCAACACCGCAAGGATCTCTTCGCCGCCGGACTTCCTGAGCGTCTCGAGCGCCACCTCGTATTCCTTGCGCACGTCGGGCGGCATCGCGTCGACGCTGTCGTACTCCTTGCCGTTGAAAACGATCTTCAGGCTCACGGCCCAAGGTATGACGCAGCGGACGCCTGGAGCAAGAGGCGCGCCCTACCGGAGCCGCAGCTCGAGTCGCAGGGTCAACGCGGACAGCTGTTCCAGCCGGCGCACGCCCGCCTCCGCGGGGAAATCGTAGCGCTCCAGCGAGTACTCCACCCCCAGGGTCGTCGTGCGGATGCGGTACTCGAGGCCGGTCGTCACCCGGAACGCCATGTCCGGACCCCGCAGTGCGCTCGCGGACACGGCGGGCAGGAGCGTCGCCTGCCACACGCCATGGATGGCGTCCCCGGCGAACGCTACGCGGGCCCTGGCGCCGAAGCCCACCAAGGTCCAGGTCTGACGCGCGAGCTTCGTCGAATAGGCTCGGCGCGCTGCTCCGGCTTGGAGGGCGAGCCACGGAACCGTGACGACGCTCGCCTCCACGCCGAGCTCTCCGACGTCCCGATCGATTACGCCTGTGGAGCCGAACAGCGAGCCTCCGACCGCGCGCACCGCCACTGCGAGCCGGGGCCCGAAACGAAGCGTGCCCACGGCGCCGAGGATCGGACCGAGCGAGCGCTCGACGCCGAAGCCCGCGTCTACCCGGTGCTCGGCGAGGGACACGAGCGGCGCGACGGTGAGCGCCCGCTGCGCCCCCGCGGGCGCAGCCGCGAGGATGGCGCCCGTGATCACACAGGCGGCCCTCACGGTCCGGTGCCCTCGCCCGCGGCGGGAGAGACGAGCAACACCGTCGCCGCGATCCGGTCGGCATTGCGGCCCCGGATGCTTGCGTTCGCCGAGTCCCGCTCGGCGCGGCGGCGCGCGTTCGCCGCGACGTTCTCCGGAATCGCGCCCTGGCGTCGATGCACGAGAAACGCGACGACGCCAGTTACCGCGGCGGTCGCCGCGACGACGTCCGCCTCTGCCCGTCCACCACCCCCGAGGTCCCCGGTAGCCGCGCCTGCGATGACCAGCGCGGCCGCCGCCACGCCCAGTCCCTTGGCAACGTCGTGCCGCGCCGCCTCTGGCGAAATCCGCTCTGGCAGCAGCGCACGCCGCTCGAGCCCGGGCAGTGTGTCCTCGAGCGGCGCGACCTCGTGCCGCAGGTCGAAGTACACGCGAGCCGAGTCCGACGTGCCCGTCAGTCGGCTGCGCCCGGCAACGGCGAGTGCGTAACGCCCTGGGGGCGCCAGCCGCCGATCGGCGAGCAGTCCATCCCACGTCATCTCGCGCACGCCGACCATCGTCCCCTGGAACAGTGAGAGCGGCGGGCCGGCGCCGATCGTGGACAATTTCACGTCCACGAGCGCGGCATGGGTCGCGGCGATCGTGAACGTGACGCGCGCGGTGCGCGGGTCCACGCGCGCGGACGCGACCGGTCGCACCGCAACGGCGAAGGTGCGGCGCTGGGCCTCGCCGAAGGTCGCCAGCTGGGCGGGTGTGAAGAGATTCGGATCGAGTTCCGTGAACGGATCCCGTTCGATGGCGGCCCGGAAGTACAGTACGGCGGAGTCGCGCTTCCCGGCGAGGCTGAGGCAGGCGCCCAGGTACTTGTACGCCTCGACCCGCTGTTCCTGCGTTACCTCGAACGGCCAATTGGGAGAGACGATCTGGCGCAGCAGCGGCAAGGCGCGCTCCACTTCGAGCCGCTCGTACAACTCGTGGGCCTGCCCCAACAGCTCCGCGGTGCTGCCCTGAGCGGCGACCGGGCTGGTGGTGGCAGTGACGACGATCGCCGCCAGCGCGAATGACCTCATCCTGCGCCGCGGCTGCGCAGCGTGACGCGCTTGAGCGATAGCGTGCCGCCGGCCTCGATCACCACCGTCGTATCGAACGTCTCGTAGCCCTGGGCACGAACTTCGATGTGCCGGGACCCGGAGACAAGCGGGAAATCGAATAGTGCGCCGGTCCCGACCATACTGCCGTCGATCCAGATCTTCGCGGTGGTAGGGGTCGTGAGCAGCCGCAGGCGGCCGGTCGGGGCCGCAGCGCGTCGCGGGGCGGGCGCGCCCGGTGGTACCGCCGTGGGAGGCCGGGGCGCCGCGGCCCGGGTGCCGCCGGCCGAATCGGAGCTCGCGCCGCGGGCCGGGCCGGGGACGCCGGACGGCCGAACGACCAACCATACCGCCGTGAGCGCAACGAGCCCCGCCGCCGTCAGCCCGGCGAACCGTACCGTCGACCTCCGGGGCCACCACCCGGCCGTGCCCGCACCGAGCCCTCGCATCGCGAGGGTCGGGGCGTCGGCGAGCGCCGGCAGGGCACGCGTCGAGATCCGTGCGATCGCGCCACCCCGCACGAGCTGCTGCAGCGTCCACTCGCTTTCGGTGCGGTCACGCTCGCCGAACGGGATCGCTTCGATGGCCGCCAGCATGTGGCGGGTGGTTTTGAAGCGCCCCTCGGGGTCCTTGCTCAAGGCGCGGTGCACCACGTCGAGCAGCGCCTGAGGCACGCCGTCGCGAACCAGCCCCACATTGGGGACTGGTGTGAAGAAATGATGGTGCATCACGCCGGCGAGCGTGTCCGAGTGAAAGGGCACCGAGCCGGCGAGCATTTGGAAGGCTACGATGCCGAGCGAGTACTGATCGCTCTGCGGGCCGGCGCGCCGGCCGGCACACTGCTCGGGACTCATGAAGGGCGGCGTCCCGATCACCGTGCCGTCGGCCGTGAGGGTGACGTCGGACGAGCGCAGCGCGACCCCGAAGTCGGAGACCATCACGCGGCCGTCCGAGTCCACGAGGATGTTCGCGCCCTTCACGTCGCGGTGCACGATACTCGCGGCGTGGGCGTACGCGAGGGCACGGGTCGCCGCCCGCAGCACGTATAGTGTGACCGCGACGGAGAGTGGGCCCTGCGTTTGGAGAATGGCGTCGAGCGACTTCCCCTCGACGAACTTCATTACGATGAACAGGATGCGGCCGATCTGCCCGACTCGGTGCACGGGGATGATGTTCGGGTGATCAATCTCCGCCACCATGCGCGCTTCGCGCTTGAAGCGCTCCACGGCGCGGGCCGTGAGGCCCAGCTCGGGTGGCAGCACCTTGAGCGCCACCACGCGTCGCAGCCCGACCTCGGTCGCTTTGAACACCACGCCCATGCCGCCGCGCGCGAGCTCGTGCTCGACGTCATATTCCCCGGCCAGCACCATCCGAAGGCGCTGCAGCAGGTCGTCGCCGCTATCGGTCGGCACCACGAGCGTCGTGTCGTGCGGGTCGCCCACCAGCGTGCCGCAATGGCCGCAGAACCGTGCCTCCGGCGCGACGTCCGCGCCGCACTGAAAACACTTCACGGCAGGACCTTGAGGAGCTGGGCCAGTGTAGGCGCGCTGTCGGCGACGATGGCGCTCTCGACCCGAATCGTGAGCGTCGCCGTGCCGTTCCGTTTCGCCCAGAGCGAATCCCGCCCCGCGGTAAGATCGAAGATGCTCGTGTCCGACGACGTCATGCGAAGACGGGGCGCCGGGAGCGGGTCACCCCCGGCCTCGACCACGACGCGGAACGGCACCGTGCTGCCGCGGTGGAGAATCGTGTCGCCGACGTAGGTGATGGTTACAGGCTCCGAGCCGGCGGGGCGGAAGACATCCGCGAACCCGCACGCCAGCAAGGCTGCGCCCATCACCACCGCCGGCGCGAGCCGTACCGCCGAGCGAGGGGATCGCATCACGGAACGCCTGCCGAGAAGGGCAGCCTACAAATTGGAGAGGCCGACCCGGATGGCAATAGCGTGGCTCACGCAGTCGGCCAAGCGCTTGCGCCGCCGTCGATTGTGCCCATTGCCGCGGCGGCGGAGGTCCCTAAGTTCCTGCGTGCCCGGCCGAACCAGGTACCCGAACCGCTCCACCCGAGGTCACCCGATGCGTGCTGCTCTGCGCCTTGCGCTCATGTCCCTGCTCGTCGCCACCCGCAGCACCACGGCTCAGGAGACAGCAACCGAAAAAACCGCCGCCGCCGACGTCATCCGCCGCATGAACGAGCTCGAGCGCTCGCTCGCCCTGCCGCCGCTCGTGGCGCGACTCACGGGGGCGCGCGACGCGCGGCGCGACGCCGTGATCGCCCGGGCCAAGGACCTGATGGACCGGGAGCTCCTGGCGATGGCCGACGACATCACCCGTCACCCCGAGAC
>Ga0137391_10000644_pt1 | contig 24496 bp, 25 predicted proteins | sample 15con2h24BmetaG_FD_101399 | JGI IMG/M metagenome (GOLD analysis project Ga0137391, IMG submission 101399) | Vadose zone soil microbial communities from Angelo Coast Range Reserve, California, USA - 15con2h2.4B metaG | ecosystem: Environmental > Terrestrial > Soil > Vadose zone > Saprolite...
AAGGATACAAAGCACATCGCCCCGCTTGAGATGAGTGAGCGCGTGAGCCGGGTTGAGCGCAATGGCACGCTCATAGGCTGCCAGCGCCTCCTTGTTGCGGCCAAGCAGACGGAGCACGTCCCCCTGGTTCAGGTAGGCAACTTCGCTGGGGTCCAGCCGAATGGCCTGCTTGTAGGCGGCCAGCGCCTCCCTGTTGCGGCCAAGCAGGCGGAGCACATCCCCCCTGCTGTGATAGGAAATGGCGTGATTGGAGTCCAGCCGAATGGCCTGCTCATAAGCAGCGAGGGCTTCCTCATTGCGGCCAAAACCTCTGAGACTGTCCCCCTCGCGGAGATAGGCAACGAGATTGCCAGGGTCCAGGGCAATAGCCCGCTCATAAGCAGCGAGGGCCTCCTCATCGCGCCTGAAACGTCTGAGGATATCTCCCTTGTTGAGGTAAGCAACGGCGCTGTTGGGATCCAGGGCAATAGCTCGCTCGTAGGCCGCCAGGGCCTCCCCATCACGGTTGAGGCCTTTGAGGGCATTCCCTTTGTTGAGGTAGATGAGGGCGTGAGCTGGGTCCAGACGAATGGCCTGCTCGTAGGCCGCCAACGCCTCTTCGTAACGATTGAGACCCCCGAGGGCGTAGCCCTTGTTGAGGTAGGTGAGGGCATTGTTGGAATCCAGGGCAATAGCCCGCTCGTAGGCAATTAGTGCCTCCTCATAGCGGCCAAGGCTACGCAGAGCATCACCTCTGCTGCGCCAGGCAACTCCATTGCCTGGAGCCAGAGCAATGCCCTGTTCATAGACGGCCAGCGCCTCCTCATCACGGTTGAGACTCGTGAGGGCGTAGCCTTTGTGGAGATAAGCAAGCACGTTCTCAGGGTCCAGGCGAATGGCCTGCTCGTAGGCTGCCAGCGCCTCTTCGTAACGCTGGAGGGTATGAAGAACCCAGCCCTGATTGTAGAAAGCGATGGCGTGATTGGAGTCCAGGCGAATGGCCTGCTCGTAAGCAGCGAGCGCCTCTTCGTAGCGGGTGAGACTTTTGAGGGCATCTCCCTTGTGGAGATAGGCCACTGCATTACGAGGATCCTGGCTCACAGCCCGCTCGTAGGCCGCCAGCGCCTCCTCATAGTGGGCCAGATCACGCAGGACATCTCCTTTAGCGAGGAGGGCGACGTCATTGTCGGGGTCCAACGTAATCGCTCGCTCAGAGGATGCCAGCGCCTCCTCATACCGTATGAGGCCTCTGAGTACACCGCCTCTGCCTGGGTCAGCAGCAGCAAGATGGGGATCTAGTCGAATAGCTTGCTCGTAGGATGCCAGCGCCTCTGCGTAGTGCATGTGAGCACGAAGTGCATCGCTCTGGTGGAGAAAAGCTAGCGCGTTATAAGGATGACGGTCAATGGCTTGTGCATAGGCCGTGAGCGCTTCCTCGTTGCGACCAAGGGTACGGAGCGCATCCCCCTTCCCACACCAGGCAAGAGCGTTGCCGGGGTCCACAGCAATGGCCCGCTCATAGGCCGTGAGCGCTTCCAGATAGCGTTTGAGCTCGCAGAGCAGATCGGCTTTGTGGAGGTAGGCAAGAGCGTTGTGAGGATCCAGCGCGATGGCCCGCTCGTAGGCCGCCAGCGCCTCCTCATCACGGCTGAGGCCTTTGAGGGCATTCCCTTTGTTAAGGTGGGTCATGGCATTGTGAGGATCCAGCGCGATGGCCCGCTCGTAGGCCGCCAGCGCCTCCTCAAGATCATCAGACATAGCCCCTTCACTCTGGCGCAACGCGCTCATCCTTTGGGTGCTTCGCACAGCAGGAGTCACTACTGGACGGAATACGATGACATTGAGAATACAACGCTCGCATCCCCCTATCTGAAGATAGGGTCAAGAGCGTTTCCGGGTTCCACCCGTTCACTCGCCGACTTCCAATCCGATAGTGCTTGCTGGTTCCGAGGTAAAGCGTTTCCTCGGGTAAAAACACGAGCGTCCCCAACGTTCGGTGTGCCAACCGATACGTCTCTCGTCTAGAGCCCACAAGCCGCTCGGTGTGGTTGCAGCGAACGACGGCTCGGACGGAGCCCACATCCTTGCGGATGTAGAAGCCTCTGCATTCCAGGCAGGAGTGCGTCACTATGCTCACCCCGGCGTTCTAACGGTGAAAGAGAGCCATGTGTGCTGCTTACTCTTATCTACGACGCCTCCAGCGCGAACGTACTCGCGTTCCAGCGACAGCACGGAGGACGACGATGAGCAGGCAGGCTCCAATGAAGGCAAGGATGATGCTGCCGAGGAGATTCGTTGCTCCTAAACCGAGGAGGTCCGCGAGAAATCCACCAATAACTGCGCCCACCAGACCAATGATGAGATCACCCAGTAGCCCATAGGCTCCACGCATGACTCGACTTGCCAGAAAACCTGCGATGACACCAACCACGAGCCAGACGAGCAGGCTCTCTGGTTGCAGCGTTACATCCAGCATGACTGTTGCGATGGTCATATCCCCATTCTCTCCTGTGATGACCGGTACGCTCACATAAGTGCACCTACAGTATAGCAGAAAACAGGATCATACTCTATCCCTGAGCAAAACGTGTCAGGACAACAGAAGAGACAGGACCATCCGTAGAAAGCTCACAACTACAACTTGACGCTTATGGGGCGGACAATGCCACTCCCATCTTGTAGACGTTCAGTAGCCTGATAGTTTAAGCGTTCTAGACACAGAACCGTCCATCTGGTAGCATATTGGAGGAAGGTAGGGATAGACATCACTCCGTGTGTCATCTATCCAGAATCCAAACCTTGCTATGTCGTTGTCTCGATGCTCTCACGGGAAGGAGTCACCTGGTGCGTCGTATCAGCGTGCTCAACTTTAAGGGGGGAGTAGGGAAAAGCTCACTGGTGATGAATCTGGCCCACGCCTTCGTCCGCCTCGGCTCCACCGTTCTCATCATCGATTGTGACTTTCAGGCCAACAGCAGCACCCTCCTTCCCGAAGTGCGGCCTCCCACGCTCACGCACGTGCTGAAGCGACAAGTCCCTTTCACCGCAGCCATCCAGCAAGCGCGAGAGCATCTCTACATGGTGCCAGCAGACTATGAGCTCGACACCGCTCTCGCCTACCTGGACAAAGCGCACCGGCATCTCTTAGATCAGGCCACACGCCAGCTCACGCAACTGGATTACATCTTCTTTGACCACCCACCTGGCTATACCTCCATCACAGAAGCGGCACTGCTGGCGAGCGAAGAGATCCTCATCCCCTGCGAACTGGTCCCATTTGCCGTCCAGGGACTCCAAAACGTGTTCACGAAACTGGCGATCAGGATGAGCGAGTACCAGCACGAACTCATGGTGACGGGCATTGTCCCCTCTAAATTTGATCAGCGCTATGCCATCAATGTGCAGTATCTCCCCGCCCTCCAACAGCGATACGGCGCAATAGTATGCTCGCCCATCCGTACGGATGCAACCGTCAGCCGAGCCCAATCCATGGGACAAACCGTGTATGAGTATGATCCCGTGAGCCGCGTCGCACTGGACTTTACCCGCTTAGCAAGACACATGCTCAACGGAAGGTGAACGTATGAACAAGAGACGCCCCATCGGCGAATTTGGCAAAATCGGCAGCAACCAGGGACCCGATGCGATGCCGGACAGTGCTGCAAGCGTTCCAGGCCGAAAACGTGTCGATGATCGCAAGCGGCAAACGGTGTATTTACCTGCTGAACTGGCGAAGTGGTTAAAGCTGCACTCAGTCGAAGTAGAGCGTGACATGAGTCAGATCATCACCGAACTCATCCAGGAGTATAGGACGCACGTCACGAACACACAGCAGCACCGCTAGAACAGGATCTTTTTGCCCTCCATCAGCCCGGCTAGTGCTCTCGTTTACCTGACATCCACTCATCAAGCAGAGGAGCAGGGGAACCCTGTCTGGGGGACAGGGAACGGGGTGTTCCCGAACAATGCTTATTTCCCCTTTGCTCGCCGCCGCAGGGCTTTGCTGGCGAATGCAAGATAGGGTGCAATCGAGCATGGCTGAGAGCCCCCAGGCTCTCTTGCCACGCAAGGGGTGCCACTCCCATGACACGAATGCATCGGCTTGCCAAGCCGTCTCATGGGAGTGGCGGGGCTTACCCCTGCCATGTTTCTCCAGGCTATGCGCCTCCCAGTCGCCTTCGCCAGCAGAGTCTGCTGGCGGCAAGTTATGAGTGAATCTCAGACACATGCATCGACCCAAACTGATCACGTGATAGGCGCAGCGGTTGATGCCACACTGAACAGGAGAACAGCCTGATCACTGAGTTGCAGCGCTTTGCTGTACGTATCGAACGCAATACAAAACAAGAGAGCAGACGTAACTACTCAGGTGGGTGGCATGATGAAGACTGGCCTCAGGCCAGATCATGGAGTATCCTGGGTATCGTCGCCTTTGATGTGACTGCCTCCAGAGGCGGCTTGAAAAGGGTATCTGAGTGGAATGAGTTGTTGCTGGTTGGTTTTGGAAGAGAAGGGCCAGAATCTCTTTACTGGGCTGCTGATGAGGATGTAAAAAGGATGACGCCGATGACCATCCCACTCCCGGCGCCGATGTGGATGAGGCTCCCGATGAAGCCACAAACAAGAATGAGTCCTAGGCCGATGATGACTTTGTTACGCATCGGTTTGTCTCCTTGTTTGTCGAGTTCCCTGCGTCGCCCGTACCAAGTGACTGGCATACATTTTCCGCGTGTAGCGAACCACCTCAGCACATAATTCGGACAAGAGCATGGGTTCCTCCTTGGTGACATCTGCCAAGACGAGCGGGAGCACTCTCTCCGCGATGCCAGAGATTCCTCAGCTTCGTAGCAGACAGGAGAGCTGGTGACGAGGAGTGAATGGCCTCCAGAGGCACACCGCCTCGCTCCCTTTACTCTGCTATCGGGGGTGGACTCATGCTTGTCTTCCTTCGCCTGCGGGTTAAACCGCCTTTCCTGCCCGCCTGCTGCGCCTCTTCTTTCGTCCATCGATGGGCTGTTCCGCGTTGTTGTGCTGTTTTCCCACCCAGTGCTGCAACCTCGCGGCGACGGTCTGGCGAAAGCGCGGTGAAACCACGTTTTTTCTTTGGGGCCGTGCGCTCCTCCATGTCGTCTGCTCCCTTTCCTCCAAGCCGGTGTGGGACGGCTGACCCAGACAACCTCGCCTCGTCGGCTGAGTCACGCCAGCTCCCACAGGTGACGTACTACAATACCCACCAGATCGATTTGTTGAGCTTCAGCGTCTGGGATCGCCCCTCCCGCGCACGACGCCGCTCGTGCTACCCTCTCCCTCCCTGGGAGCTCCCTTCAATACATTTCGTTTTGTATCGTCGCCACTGGGTGTCGTCAATGCCAAGCATCTGTTTCAGCGTGTCCAGGTCAACTTTGTTGAGTTCTTCTTCAGCCTGGTAGCAGTGCCGACCGATTTCCTGTTCCTTCAGGTGACGGCTTCTCACAGTGGCAGGCAACATCCCTTGAAAGTGCTTCAACTCGACGAGGTCTTGCGTCAGCAGTGTCTTGAGCTCATCAAACGTCTTCACGTCCTTGTCCTTTCCCGCCTCCAGGAGGGTCATCTGCTCTGCTGCCTGCACCGATAACAACTGCTTCATCATAGCACATCCGTGGTCCCGCTGGGGTCTCCTCCCCCTCCATCGTATGGGTCGCTGTCGGTCCATGCACACCATCCCTCGTCGTTGTCTATCCACCTCTCTACCCACTTCGTGCTCGCAGAAGGTCACCGGCTCGTCTTCCCTCTTGCGTGTCCATCTTCGTCCATTCGCCCTCTCGATGGGGCAGACACCTGCACACTTCCTACGACGATGGAAGCATCCCCCATTGACAGCTCTCCAAGGACACCCTAGAATACATGCATGAGTGACGAGCAATCCGCAACCAACATGACCGCTGACGAGGTAGAGCAGACCATCGCCGCGCACCTGGGCGAAAGCGAGGCAGAACCGCTGCAACTACTGCATAAAGTGGTCAAGAAACTGGGTCTAGAACAGGCCCTCGCCTTTCTCAAGGAAACACAGGAGATCGAGGCGCAGGGCGGCTTGCTGCTGCCCGATGGCTCCCGCCGTCGAACGCCAGGCGGCGTCTTCTTCTATTTGGTCTGCGCCAAAGGACCCACGCCGGTGCGCGTCCTCTTCTGGCAGCAAAGACAAAAGCAAGCCACAATAACACCACAAGCGCCGACGGCATTCACCTGGGCAGACCGGATCGATGGCTTCGGATGAGATCGGTGCGGAGAAAGGAGCAGCAAGCGCCGTGAAAATCACTGTGATTGGCCGTCCTTGCAAGATCATCGACCGGGGAACCTGTGTGGTGACCAGCCTCTTAGCCACCAAAGTTCCATCGCTTCCCAAGGGCGTCCCCACACCACCAAACGCGGCCACGACTTACACGCTCTACATCGCAAGCAAGCAGTGGAGGCGCGTCGCAGAGGCGATGAAGGACCCGGAGGACACCCTGATCGTGGAGGGTTTCCCCCAACTCGATGCCCAGACCGGCAGCATTGCCGTCTTCGCCACCAATACCACCTCCAAGAAGCTCCAGCAGGCACAACGACAGACCCAGCCAGCCCAGACAGCCTCTGAGGACCAGTAGCACAGGAGGGGCACATGGAACTGACGTTTCTCGGAGGTGCTTCGGAAGTGGGAGCCTCCTGCACCCTCTTGCACGTCGCAGGGCATCGCCTGCTCATCGATGCTGGCATGCGCCCTGCTGCCAAAGCGGGGCAGCCACGCCTCCCTGATCTCGCCCTGCTGGAGGGCGCACCGCCTGAAGCCCTGCTCATCACACATGCCCATATCGATCACACCGGGGCACTCCCACTCGTCGCCTCCCGGTTTCCGCACCTGCCTATCTACGCCACCGACAGCACCCGCGTGCTCACCGACATCCTGTTGCGGGACGCGGTGCGCATTATGGAGCAGGAGCAGTTGCGTCCTGAGGGTGAGACTCCACTCTACGATGCTGCCCAGGTCGATGCCTTCTTAGGCCGCATCACCACCGTGAACGTCCAGCAGGCGTTTGCGCCGCTCCCCTCGGTTCCTGGCCTCACCGTCCGCTTCCTGCCTGCGGGACACATCCTTGGCGCGTCCATGCTCTTCTTCGAGACACCGGAAGGCACGCTCCTGCATACCGGCGATATCTCGGTGACCGATCAACGCACCATCAAAGGCCTCGATGTACAGGGGCTCCCGCAGGCTGATGTGATGGTCTGCGAGGGCACCTATGGCAACCGCACCCATACCAAGCGCAAGGAAGAGGAGCGCAAACTGGCCGAGACGGTGCAGTCCGTCCTGGCGCGTGGAGGTCGCATCCTCTGCCCGGCCTTCGCGGTGGGGCGCGCCCAGGAAGTGGTGCTCATCCTCAAGACCTACCGTGCCAGCGGGCAGGTCTCCCCCGTACCCATCTACCTCGATGGCATGGTGCGCTCGGTCTGTACCGCCTATCACATGCAAGCGCACGATCTGCATCCCAACCTGCAACGCTCTCTCAAGAATGCCAGGCGACCCCTCTTCGCCGACCCGGACCTCCAGATCTTCGCGGTGCGCAGCCAGGACCGGGCGACGCTCGTGAGACGAACTGATCCCATGATCGTGATCAGCAGCTCGGGCATGCTCACCGGAGGAGCCTCGCCCCTCTACGCTGCCGAGATAGCGACGCGCCCGCAGGATAGCATCCTCTTCACAGGCTACCAGGATGAAGAGAGTCCGGGGGCAGCTCTGCTGAGAGCGCAGACCGGAGACGTGCTGCGACTGGGCGAGCAGTCCATTTCGCTCGCCTGCCAGGTGACGCGCTACAACCTCTCTGGTCACGCTGATGCCGAGCAGATCGTGCATGTGGTGACCAAAGTGAACCCGCGTCACCTGATCCTGGTGCATGGCGCACCGGAGTCTCTGGAGGCACTTGCCCGCCGGTTCCCCAGGCTGCACGTCGATATTCCAGAGGTGGGCAACCGCCTTGTCTGCACTGCTAGTTCCTCGGTACGTCCACTAAGCCCTCCTCAGGCCGGTGCAAGCATCCCTGTTCCTTCAGCACCTGCCCTTCCAGAGGTCAGTTCCCAGGTATCGGCAGGAGCGCCGCCGACCATTCGCGATCTGTGGACCATCGCCAGCTGCCTCGGTCCTGCGCGGCCCTGGACCTCGGTGGAACTGGGACAGCACTACTACGGGAGGGCATACCGGCCAGCGCTGCGGGTCCAGGTGGAGCAGACGCTTGCGGAAGCATCAGCCTACTTCAAGATCGGGCGCGTGGGCGCACAGCCCACTTACCTGCCGCGCTCCCAGAGCGAGACAGAGCAGCTCCATCCCATCTCGCAGTTACCAGCGGGCTCGGTGGTGTTGGTGCAGGGGCACAAGGCCACCCCGCAAATCGCTCTGCTGCTCACGGCACCGCGAGCAGGGACGGTCACCCTCGTGGCCGAGCAATGGAAGGCGGGGACGCGTCCGATGAACCTCATACAGCTCGTCCCTCACCTGCGGCGGGAGGACCTGCTGGCGCTCCCAGCGGAGGAGATCCGAGCGAGCCTGCACGCCTGGCGAAGGCAGCTTGAGCAGGAATGGGTGGACCTGTTCACGTGGTGGGTCCAGTGCCGGGAGCAGAGCTTCACCTATGTGTCCCTGTGCGCGCAGCTCCCCTCCGACGATCTGCGTTTGGCCTGGGGGTCGGAGTTGTTAGAGCACGGCCATGAATTGTTTCGCCGGGATGGACCCAGTTGGACGCCGGTCGAGGAGCAGTGGGTGCTGAGCAATGCGGGATTTGTCCATCACCTGGACCTGCTGGAGGCGGGAGCAGACACACACGTGCTCATCAATGGGCGGCGCGCCACGCTCACCGGACGCAGCACCTGGCGCTACTTCGAGGTGCGGTGGGATGAGGGAGAAGAAGCCGGAGAGCTCACGCGGGTGCGGGGGCACCATGTGCAGGTAGTGGGTGAGGCGAGAGATGATGTCATGAGCTCCTGACCAAACGAACACTGACGGGATGCCAGCCATTCAAACGGCGATCCGATACACGCTGGTGAACTGCGAACAGGTGAAAGAGAAGCTGAAGCTGCTTCGGAGGTAGCGCCTCACAATGTGGGAGACATATGTCTATCAAGAAGGTTTGCGCACATCCAATGAGGCTTGACGTATGAGAAAAACGATCATCAGGTCGGTCAGCATTCTAGGTATCTTATTCGTGCTTTTCGCAGCACTCATTGCCGTTGTCCGTTTTTACCCGTCCACCTATAATTTTCCTGCGTATCCCAAAATAACCCATACCCAATCCGGGGCAGCAGGTGACCCGATCAACATGCTCTTTGTCGGGAGTAAAAATCAGATCATGCACAGTTTTCAAAAAGCAGGATGGCTGATTCCTGATCCCATTACCTCACACACATCGGCGAAAATTGTTGTTGCTAGTCTTGCTCACCGAAGCTACCCGACCGCGCCCGTCAGTAATCTCTTTGTCTTTGGGAGGGTCCAGGACCTGGCCTTTGAAAAGCCCACCAACGATGTCCAAAACCGCGGACATATTCGGATCTGGAAGACTGGCACGCTCATCAATGGGCAGCCCGCCTGGGTGGGAGCGGCATCGTATGATAGCGGAATTGAGCTGAGTAGCACCAACCATTTTCCCACCCATCACATTGCTCCCACCGTGGATCTGGAAAGAAATGCGGTCGGTTCTGACCTGGCAACAAGCGGCCTGGTCACAGAAGAAGCGTACGCAGCATTTACTTCTCCCATTGTGTATGCCCGCAATGGGGGAGGAGATTATTATACCAGTGATGGAGATGTGTTGGTGATCAATTATACACAGACCTCCATCCCACTCCATCCATCGGTATGGGTCATAGACGGACTGAAAACTGGCGTCTTCCTCTTCTACGATGCGCTTTTCACCGTTGTTGGTGCGCTGATTGCTTTCCTGGTGCTGGTTGCAGTGCTCATCGCGGGACTCGCGCTCTGGCGATTCACGGAAAAAAACCGGCCCCTGAAGCGGGCGTAGCCAAATGGCAGAAGCAGGAACGAGGCCGCCATTTGGCTGAGTGGAAAATGGTGGCGAATTTCCTTACGTCGTTTTTCGTTCCGTTAATGGACAGCGTCGGCGAATTCAAAACAAGCCGTAACTTCCAGGCAGGCACACCGTATTGACAACTCTTCTCCGACAAGTAAGCATACAGTAATGTGCATTACAGTTCCATGTGATGGTACTTCGGCTTGGTGGCGTTAAAGGTCACTGCGATCTGCTCTCCGACGCGATATTTAGGAGAGTAGTGAATATGGGGGCTGCGAAAGTGGTAGTGTTGCCCGCTCTGTGGGTCTGTCCACTCTGCTGTGATCGTCCACCAACTACTGAGGGAGGATGCTTCGACCTGGATATGTGTGATGGTTGCGTCGACTCGTCTGTTGAGTCTCCCGCGTGCTCGACGCCGGAGGGAGACGACAAGACCGGTAACGAGACCGATAAGGAGGATGAGTCCGGCAATTGATGCAACAATAAGCATGATTTGGGTGTCCATCCGCTCTTGCGACCTCCCGATGTACACGTGCTTCATCCAAAACAAGTGCCAGGGGGAAGTATACATGAAGTACCTTCATAATACTATTAAAAGCGTATTAAAAAGGAGCGTCTTTCTTTCCGGTTACTGCTCCTACTCGGCTCATCCCTTCTAATCCACAGGGAATAGTGTCGCTGGAGGTTGAGAATGCCAGGTAATTTGCCAACGCTGTCAATGCGCAGGAGAGCCATCGAATTGGACTGCACCCCTCTGACCACTCCACTGCCAAAGTCAACATCTCCCAAAACGTGCTGTATACTCCAGCTAAGTCAGAACAAGGAGATGCAAGATGCGAGGCAGACCACACAGTCGAGAATTTAAACTGATGATTGTTCGCCACCTGGCGAGCGGCGAGAAGCGACCGGCGCAAGTGTGTCGAGAGCACAATCTAGCAGCCAGCATGGTGGCCGGCTTCCGACAGGAATATGATGCCAGAGGAGAGGCCGCGTTTGTGCCACCTGAGCCCACACCTACCCAAGCACTTGAAGCGAAAGTGGCGGAATTAGAACGCTTTTGTGGTCAGTTAGCGATGGAGAATGCTGTGCTAAAAAAACCCTCGTATAGAATCTCTCAATTGATGAGTTAAAACGAGGAAAGCTGGAGCAACTGAGGTGGCTTTCCTCCGGCCCCATGAGGCTGATACTGCCCCATCCGATGTTGTCGATGAATCTCAGGATCTTAGAGGGTACAGATATGAAAAACTGTTCTGAAAGTGGCTGCTTCATAGAGTGCCTTCGGAAGAGGGGAAAATGGTTCAATGGGGTGCTGCTTCCTCTCCAACAGACATTGTCTGTCGATGAGCAGCGGGCAGCGTAAAACAAAAACGACTCCCTTCCCCTGCCTTGCCAGTACTCTGTACCCACATGCGTCCTCCCATCGCCTCCACCAAATGCTTACTGATGTACAATCCGAGCCCACTTCCTCGCTCTTGCCCCCCAACATCTCGCTTGAGGCGCACAAATTGACCAAAGAGCAGGGGCATTTCATCCTCTGGAATACCCGGGCCGTCATCCTTCACACAAATACACACCTGCGATGGGGAGTCTGCCTGCTGAGCATGTGCGGTGTTGAGAGCCGCACTGACAACCACATCGGTATCGGCTGGTGTATACTTACACGCATTGGAGAGCAGGTGACGCAGCACGTGGCGGACGCAGTGCCTATTCGCCCACACGGTGAGGTGCTCAGGGATGTCCAGGTGGATACGGTGCGTCCTCCGCTCCACTGCCTCGAGGTCTGTCAGCACGTCGGCCACCACCTCAGCCACCGAGAATGCCTCGCTGGTAAGCTGACCTTCCTCGCTACCAAGCTTGAGGGTATCCAGCACGTTGGTGACTAATGACCGCAGTTCATTGCAGGTGCGAAGAGCCTTTTTGAGATATGGCCCATGTGCGCTCCGCTCAAGTTGCCCCTGCTCGTCCAGGACCAGTTGGAGTAATTCGAGATAGCCCATGAGGGCGGTCAGCGGGGTGCGTAACTCGTGGTTCACGCTCACGATGAATTGATTCTTGAGTTGGTTGAGCTGGTGCTGCTGCTCAAAGGCGAGCGCGATTTGTCGTTGTGCTTGCTCTGCTTGCAGACGAGCAGCATCGGCTGAGTCCACCAAAGCGCGCAATGTGCTCATGATGAGGCCGACGAGCAACAAGATGAACGCGCCGCCCCAAAAGAAGAGAGCAAACTCAGCAGGCCACCACAGGCTCCCTAGCCTGAGCGTGTGATAGACCACCAGGATGGCAAGACCGGCGGTGAAACAGAGGAAGAGCCCCTGTTTCTTGAAGATCCAGGCTGAGACCCCGATGGGAATGGCTAACAGACTGCCGTTGTGGGAGAGTGGAAAGGTCAACAGATGAATGGCCAGGCACAGCACACTACAGAGGGACACGATGCCCAGGCGTATGCTCAAAGGCAAGGTGAGCAGGCAGCGAGGCCACTCTTTCCAATACCGCGCCACATTTATCTCCTGTACCACAACTCACAAAAACGATCAGCACTGGTTCCATAGGCATGATGCGCTGCATCAAGCGACAAGCAGTCCCATTATAGCATGCATATGTCTGGATGAACTACTTCTTCCTCCACTGAGGGAAATGAAGCAGAACATTGCTCGTCTGGTGGTTGTGAACGGAATGAGCAGGAGCAGACGTTCCGTGCAACGAGAACAGCCCACACTCTCAATGGTGGGAACCAAGGCGAGAGGGATATGTGATGCCATATTAAATGTTGTGTAATGGTACAGAGTAGAAAAGTCCGAAAGCCAAGTCTGGACTGGATTTAACGCCTTCTCGTTGTGCGTCGTTACACAACATTAGATATGGTATCCAGCCTCCTGCAAGATCTACGGACACGAGGCGCAACGCAGATGGAGCTGATCGTGACTGATGGGCATGACAGACTCGTGGCTGCGGTCTCGGAAGTGTTTTCAGCTACCCCCAGTCCTCGATGTCTGGTGCATACGCACCGCAAAGTCCTCTCCGCCATCCCTCGGCGAGAACGTGACGTCGTCTAAGCCAAACTGGTCGGTATCTGGGAGCAAGCGAATAAACAGGAGGCAGTGACTCAGTTGACGGCTTTTCAAGCCAAATATAGCCAGCGCTATCCGTGACCGCAGTGCGCAGCCTCACTGAGGATGAAGAGCACCTCCTGACGTTTTACGAGTTCCCTGCCGCTATACATCGACACATTCAGACGACCAATGCCATCGAAAGTCTCGCAGAGCAATGACAGGCCTCGCACCGACCAGATTGACGCCTTCACGACCGAAACGAGTTGTTTGACGATCGTCTGGGCGACGATCCAGGGCATTCGACTGCGAAAAGTCCCGGTCTGATGGATTGGGTGGCTGCAAGGGAAGGGCTCACCCACACCAGAAGGTGAGTCCCGCCCCAGCCGGAAGGGATGGTTTGCTCAGGGATGGGTTTTTTTGCGCTCAGAGCAGCCTTGTTGCTCAAGACAAAGCCGTCTGATGCTCTTGATCCCATGAGACGAGTCTTTGAGAAGTTCCAGAGCACTGAGAGCATCAGGACTGATGCTGTCCGCAATTCGCAGTATACTTCTCTTGGATGCGGCGAAACGAGGCGCATCCATTTCTGACCAATGCGCAACGATTGGTCCCATTGAGGATGCGGTTTCAGCAGTCGAACCGCACTGGAAAGGAAACAGGATGAAAAACACCTTCATGATTCTTTGGGCACCAGGTCCAGCTTGGGTTTCGGGTAAGACCGTACGCAACCAACCCTATTGGGCGCAACATGCCGCCTTCATGGATCGGCTCTTTGAAAACGGAACGGTCGTGCTGGGTGGACCCTTTGCCGATGCGACGGGGTCACTGGTGATCGTTGAAGCAGAGAACGAGGACGAAGTGGCTGACGTGTTTGCGAGCGACCCGTTTGTGGTGCATGCTATTTTTGTCCGAAGCCTCCTCAAACAGTGGCTCCTTTTTCTGGATGCACGTCGGCAGGGATGAAGAGCATTTCAAGTCACCTGACAGCACTGCTCTGAGAGCTATCCTAGACGAGGACATAGCCATACATTGGCTGATGAGGTTCATTTGGCCTTTAGCAGCACATCGTTACACAACTATCGGTATGGTGTCCTGCCAACCAATTGGGTCAGCGCCTCCTGCTTTGTCGGTTGGTCCCGGATGCCCACGAGTTCGGCTTGCACCTCCTCTCGTCGAGGGATGGCAGAGAGCACATTGCGCTGTTTATGCACCAGACAGCGTTGACGAGGGGTGGCCGCAAATAGTTGCGAGAGGGCTGCCAGCAGTCCCTCATGCCCGTCGGTGACGATCACATCGATCTGAGTCGCGCCTCGTGTGCGCAGGTCTTGCAGGAGGCACGCCCATCCCTCCTTGCTCTCCTCGGCGCAGGCTCGCAGAGCCAGAACCTCTTTGTTGCCTGCCAGATCAACGCCTAATGCGGTTAAAATGATGGTGGAATCGGCCTTGTCCCCATGACGAATGCTGAAATGCATCCCGTCCAGGTAGACAGTCCGCCAGTGTTCCTGAAGAGGACGCTGGCGCCAAGCATCAAATTGCTGGGTGAGCGTCTGGTTTAAACGGCTGATCGTGCTTGCGCTAGGAGCAACGCCCAGCAAGGTTTGGGCTACTTCTCCTATTTTGTGTGTACTTATCCTGGCGACAAACATCTGGGTGGGTCCTTCTGCAATAGCATGGAAACAGCAATGGGCGTAGGTGATTACCTCAGATGGAGTGATGGTACTACTCTTTCTTAGAGGCCGTAACCAATCACTGGCACAATACAACTCTCTCTGTGGAAGGGTGTGACCTCTCTCATACCTCTGCTCTCGTCGGCAGAAGTGCCAGCCTGGTACGCTACCTGGTGGTGTGTATTTGTAACTAAACCGAGGCAGATCCGGCAACCTTCTGCTGAAATCGTTGTTTCGGTTCATCTGTGCCAAGTTAATTGCACGGGAGGAACTATATGATACGCTATCGCCGCCCAGTCATAATGCTTGGGCTTATTTCAATCTAGACACGCAATGCACAAAAAGGCCCACTTCCTGGTGAAGCTTTTTGGCAATCGGCACAGCTAAACCTGGACAAGGCCAGGTGGCACGCCGGACAGAAGCCGGTGAGTGTTAGTGTAGGAGCGACTTCGTTGTTGGTAGGCGGCTGGTGCGAACCGCTACGTCTGACTCTAGATGCATCCATACGAAAAAGCTTCACTTCCTGTACGCTCTCTCTTGGTCGAAACAAAAACCATCTGGTTCAACCTTTCGCTTCAAGAGACTTGCAGAGGGCTTTTGTGTAGAAAGGACTGTTTCATGCGTTGTCTGGTTACGGGCACAGCAGGCTTCGTTGGATCGCATCTGACCGAACGCTTGCTGGACGCAGGCCATGAGGTGATCGGTGTCGATTGCCTGGTTCCCTATTACAGTACAGATCTCAAGTGGCGTAACGTGGCACCATTGCTCGAACGTGACGGATTTACCTTCATCGAAGGTGATCTCGTCGACATTGAGCTTGGTCCTCTGGTACAGGGTATCGATCTGGTCTTCCATCAAGCAGCACAAGCAGGGGTGCGTGCCAGTTGGGGGGCTGGCTTTAGTCCGTACATCCGCCACAACGTAATTGCCACACAAAGGCTGCTCGAAGCCTTCACACACCGTCCGCCGCGTGCCTTCATCTATGCCTCGTCCTCCTCCGTCTACGGCAACAGTCCCCTGCCTATGTGTGAGGACACCCGCCCGCAGCCGCTGTCACCCTATGGGATGTCCAAGCTGGCGGGCGAGCACCTCTGTACGCTGTACAACCAGAACTTCGGTATTCCTACGGTGGTACTGCGCTATTTCACGGTCTACGGGCCACGGCAGCGCCCCGACATGGCGATCAACCGCTTTATTTCTGCCCTGCTGCGCAACGAGCTGATCACCGTGTATGGGAATGGTGGACAAAGTCGCGATTTCACCTATGTTGCTGACATTGTGACCGCTAATCTGAGTGCTGCCGAATGCATCGACACGGTCGCTGGGAGCATTTTTAATATTGGTGGCGGCTCGCCGATTACGGTCAACGCGCTGCTGTCCCTCTTGGGAGAACTGGTTGGACGCACACCTCGTCTGCGATACGAACCTGTCCAGCGAGGCGACGTCGACCATACGGGAGCGGACTGCTCGCGTGTTGCCAGGGCGCTGGACTTCGTCCCGTCCTATGCACTGCGTGATGGACTGGCGCAGCAGGTAGCCTGGCAGCGTGGGCTGGAAGAACAGCGGGAGCGCCGTATCCACCCGGTTACCCAGCCCCTCACTCACGCTAGTAGCAAGCAGCTAGCAGTGCGGGGCACAAGCCGTGCGCCGCGCATCCTGCTCTACTCGCACGATACCTTTGGTCTGGGGCATCTGCGCCGTAATCTCGCTATCGCCGGACGTCTCTCCCATGCCCTACCGGGTGCCTCGTTGTTGCTCCTCTCAGGTTCGCAGGCGGTACAGCAGTTCGTCTTACCGCTGGGTGCGGACATCATCAAGTTGCCTACCGTGACCAAACTGGGTCATGAACACTATGTGGCACAGGGACTCACCATCACGCCATCCGAAGTGCTGGCTCTGCGCCAGGGACTGATTTTGGAAACAGTCATGAGCTTCAAACCAGATCTGCTGCTCGTTGACCACGCTCCACTGGGGATGCGCGGCGAGTTGCGTCCGGCGCTGGAATACGTGCGGGCCCATCTCCCGCAGTCTCGGGTGGTGTTGGGTCTGCGCGATATCCTTGACGAACCTGCTGTGGTTTGCAGGACCTGGCGCGAGCAGGCAGTCTATGCTGCATTGGAGACCTTCTACGACCGCCTGCTCATCTACGGCGTGCCAGATGTATGCGACCCGATCACGGCGTATGAGTTGCCTGCGTCGGTTGCTGCACGCACCAGCTTCTGTGGCTATATCCGGCGTGATGACCCCATCACCCCAGCCGCTGATGTCCGCCAGGACATCGGACTAGGTGCGGATGAGCCGTTGGTGCTGGTGACCGCTGGTGGTGGTGGGGACGGCATGCCGCTTCTGGAAGCCTACGTGCAGGCGCTTCGTCTGGAGCCTGCTGGCTGGACCAGCCTGGTGGTGACCGGGCCATTCATGCCGGATGCCGAGCGTAGACGGCTCGAAAAACTGTGCTGCGGTCTCTCCTCCGTGGTCATCCGCCCATTCGAGCGCGATGTGCCCTCCCTTATGCACGCAGCGGATGCTATAGTGACCATGGGTGGCTATAACAGCCTGTGCGAGGTCACGGGTAGCGGCACGCGTGCTCTCGTGATCCCGCGAACCAGTCCCCGAACCGAGCAACTCCTTCGTGCCCAGGCCTTTGCCCGGCTTGGTCTGGTCGACCTGCTCTTGCTGGAGCACACGACTCCTACTGACCTTCGAGAGGCTGTGAAGCATGCTATAGCTCACAAGCTTGACCGACGAGGAGCATGCCAAACTCCACATCCGTGCCTGGCTGGGGTAACGGTCTTGCAGAATGGACTCGATCGGTTGGTCCCCATCCTGGTCGACCTCACGCCCTCTGTCGCGGTGCAGGCGGTGAGAGAGGAAGGGGCGTTGCTATGAGGGACGCCAAGGCTTTCGCTCCTGTAATCGGGATTGTAGTGAAACGCTGGCCACGCCTTTCGGAGACCTTTGTGCTCAACGAGATCCTGGGTCTAGAGCGCGCTGGCCTGCGGTTGCGCATCTATGCGCTGATGGATCCACACGAGCCTGCTGCTCAGGCCGCGATCAACGAAGTCCAGGCTCCCGTGAGCTACCTGCGTACAGGGACACGTGCTGATCTAGGCGTCTTGCTCGTGGCGCAGTTGGCTCTGCTGCGCACCACACCCTGGCGCTACCTGCGCACGTTGGGCTACGTGCTAGCACGGCGTCGTCACCGGAGTACCTTTCTGCATCTCTTTGAAGCGGCGCGGCTGGTCGCGTTACTGCGCGAGCATGGTGTATCGCACATCCACGCCCAGTTCGCTCATGGACCAACCTCGGTGGCTCACTTTGCCTCTCTTCTGGGCGATATACCCTTCAGCTTCACCGGCCATGCCAAGGATATCTACTTGTCGCCCCCCGATCTGCTGGCGGTCAAAATAGCCGCAGCACAGTTCGTCGCCACCTGTACTGCCCACAACGTTGCCTACCTCCGCGAACTGGTGGTACCTGCAGACCATGCAAAGATCCATCTTGTCTACCATGGCGTGGCGACTGAGCGCTTTTGTCCTGCCCCGGCCACCAAAGATCTGGGGGAGAGTGCAGAGACCGCACCCCCGATTCGCATGATTGCCGTAGGTCGGTTAGTGGAGAAGAAGGGGTATTCCTATCTCATCCGCGCCTGTGCCCTCCTCCGTCAGCGCGGTTGTCGCTACACGCTTGCGATCTATGGGAGCGGACCGCAAAGGGACGAGCTTGCCAGGCTTATTGACACCTTTGGCTTGGGCGACGTTGTGCAATTGCTAGGGACCCGCACACAGAAGGAATTGATCGCTCGCTACCGCGAGGCAGATCTGTTTGTGTTGTCACCGCACATACTGGAGAACGGCGATCGCGATGGTATCCCAAATGTGCTGATGGAAGCTATGTCCGTTGGCCTGCCTGTGGTGACCACGGACGTTTCGGGCATTCCAGAACTGATCGAACATGATCGGAGTGGTCTGCTCGTGCCCCCCTGCGATGAGGTTGCGCTGGCAGAGGCCCTGGAGCGGCTGCTCGATCCCCTGCATGGTCATGCCGAGCGTTTCCGCCTGGGCTCCGGTGGACGGGAACGAATGATCGGGCACTTCGATGCTGCTTTGCATCTGAGACGGATGGTCGAACTGCTGGATACGGGGGGCACCAGAGTAGCCCCAGTGTCCCCCGCGTCGATGGGGCCAACCCGGCAGGAGCAGCTTCAAGTCGAAGGAGAGCGGATGTGAGTCCACTGCGCATCCTCTATCTGTGTGCCGACCCTGGTATCCCGGTCCTGGGCTTCAAGGGAGCGTCGACGCATGTGCGGTCCCTGGTGAGTGCCCTCACCGAGACTGGCCACACGGTAACCGTTGTCTGCACCAGGCGTGGCGAGGGCAATCAGTTAGCTACGGAGCTCGTGGAGGTGGCTCCTGATGCGCAGGCGCGTCAACTGGGACAGCTCGGGGATCTGGCTTTTGCCCGGTCGGGCCTCTCGGAAAAGCCTGGGTCGGAACTCAAGCGGCTCCTGCATAATGGACCGCTTGGGGAGGAAGTGATGAACCTGTGCTCTACCCTGCAGCCAGATGCTCTCTATGAGCGCTACGCACTGCTGTGCAATGCGGGAGCACGGGTTGCTCGCACCTGCAACCTGCCGCATATCGTAGAGCTGAACGCACCACTCATTGAAGAGCGACAGCGCTACTGGGGCCTTGCCTTGCCCGACGTTGCACGGACCATCGAGCGTGAGGTCTTCTCTGGGGCGGACGCCATTCTGGCCGTCTCTGCGCCCGTGCGCGACTATGCCATTGCTGGAGGGGCGCCTGCTGAGCGTGTCACGGTACTGCCCAATGCAGTTGATCCCCTGCTCTTCGAAGCCCTAGGAAACGAGGTGGCTGCAGCGGTGTGCACGAGGCATGACCTGGGTGCAGCCGTAGTGATCGGGTTCGTGGGGAGTCTGAAACCCTGGCATGGTGTCGACCTGTTGTTGGAAGCCTTCGCTGATCTGGGTGACAAGCAGCTACGCCTGCTCATCGTCGGCGATGGACCGCAGGCTGAGACGTTGCGGTTGCGTGCGATGGCACCGGATCTGGCGGGAACAGTGATCTTCACCGGTCAGGTGCCGCACGCACAGATAGGCGCTTATCTGGCTGCGATGGATATAGCCGTGGCCCCCTATCGCGCACCAGGCCCAGATGAGGGTGGTTTTTACTTCTCCCCGCTGAAGGTATTCGAGTACATGGCCGCCGGGCGGCCAGTGGTCGCTCCGCGCCTGGGCCAAATCAGAGAGGTTGTCGAGCACGGGCGGCATGGCTTACTCTACCCACCGGGCGATACTGGAGCGCTGACAGCCCATCTGCTGCAGCTGATCCGCAATCCTGCGCAGAGGATACAGATGGGTCATGCAGCAGCTATGCTTGTCGGCCAGCAGTACACGTGGTCAGGGAACGCGCTGCGCATAGCTGAGTTGATACAGCGGCTCCGAGCCGAGCGACCTGCCCGATCTGCCTCGAAGGTGATGCCATGAATGAAAGCACTTCACGCACCCGCCTGATCCTGGTGCGGCACGGTGCGACGGCGTGGACGGAAAGCGGACGATACCAGGGCAGCGCCGCTGACGTACCGCTTTCGGCCACGGGTTGGTTGCAGGCCAGGTGCCTTGCCACTGCCCTTGAGCCACTCCGCGTGGCAGGCGTCGTGTGTAGCCCGCTGTGCCGTGCGGTCGAGACGGTGACATGCATCGCCGCTCCACATGGGCTGACCGCTGCGCCTTTGCCCGCCTTTCGTGAGCTCAGCTTCGGTGATTGGGAAGGACTGACAAGCAGCGAGGCGACAGCACGCGATCCTGAACTGCACCAGCGCTGGCAGAGGAGCCCTGCCACGGCACGTCCTCCTGGCGGTGAGACGCTTCAGGAAGCGGCTGAGCGTACGGTCCCTGCGCTCAAGGCTCTCATCGTTGGGCGCGCAGGCGAGAAGGTGGTGCTGGTCATGCACAACTTGATCATCCGTGTGTTGCTCTGCCATGCTCTGGGTGCCGGGCTGTCGACAGTGAGGCACATGCAGTGCCAGCCAGGCTCGATAACCATCGTCGACGTACGGGGTGACCAGTTCGTGGTGCGACTGCTCAATGACACGTGTCACCTGCAGAAGGATGATCTTTGCCGGGTGGTACAGATATGAACATCTTCAAGCACCGGAGAGGGGTAGTGCAGGTCTTCTGGCCCTATATCCGTCCCTATACCTGGAAAATCGGCCTCGCCCTGGTAATCTTGATACTGGATACGCTGGCGGACCTGGCCTCGCCCTGGCCGATCAAGCTCATCTTTGATAATGTATTACTCGGCAAGCACCTGCATAAGCCGTGGTCGCTGATAATACCCCAGGCGCTGGCCCAGAATCACCTGTCCCTCTTTATCGTGCTCTGCGCTACTTTGCTGATACTTGCTCTGATCAGCGCTGGCTCTACCTACATGGGTATGCGTCTGCTGGCAACAACAGGGCAGCGCGTCATCTTCCGTTTGCGGAGTGCACTCTTTGCCCATCTACAGCAACTCACCCCGGCTTTCTATGATCAACAACGCCTGGGTAATCTCATGACGCGCCTGACCTCGGATATCCAATCCATCCAGGACATGTTGGTAACGGCCTTGCCACTACTGCTGTTCAATGTGATGCTTGTTGTTGGCATGCTAGTCGTCCTTCTCGTGATCAACCTTCCCTTCGGTGTGCTAGGGCTGGCGAGCGCGTTCATCGTTTACCTTGTCCTGCGGCGGTACCTGCGCGCCATTAAGCAGATGGCACAGCAGACAAGACGCTGCGAGAGCGACGCCAATGCGGTGGTACAAGAAAACCTGCGGGGCATCCGCGTGGTGCAGGCATTTGGCATGGAGTCTTCCACTCAACAAAGGTACGAGGAGCATACGAAGAAAGCGTTGCACTTCGGTACCATTGCCGCTCGTCTCCAGTCGGGCCTGCCATCTGTCGTGAGTCTGATGACCGACACGGGTAATCTGGCAGCATTGACGATAGGTGGCATACTGGTCATGCTGGGACAGATAAGCATTGGTGATCTGCTGCTCTTCAGTGCCTATCTCCGTACGATGTACAGCCCCTTGCGTCAGATGGGTAAATTCAGCAATATGTTGACGCGCGCGTCTGCCTGTGCCGAGCGTGTGGCGGATCTGCTCCAGACTGCTCCGGCGATTGTTGATGCTCCCACAGCACTAGCCGTACCGCGCGTGATCGGCGCTCTTGCGTTCCAGCAGGTGAGTTTTAGCTATACCCAGAAGCGCTCAGCCTTGCAGGATATATCGTTCGACACCTATCCGGGAATGATGGTGGCCCTGGTCGGTCACTCCGGTGCTGGCAAGAGCAGCATCCTGCACCTCATCCAGCGCTTTTATGATCCTCAGAAGGGGCAGATACTGCTTGACGGGCGAGACATCCGCACCTTCACGCTGGCCAGTTTGCGCCAACAGATAGCACTGGTCCCACAAGAGCCCATGCTCTTCCGTGCCAGTGTGCGCGAAAATATTGCCTATGGGCGAGCGGGGGCGAGCGAAGCAGAGGGTATTGCTGCTGCTCAGCAGGCATATGCCGATGAGTTTATTCGTCGACTTCCCCAGGGGTACGACACTATTCTGGAGGAGCATGGCGTAGGGCTTTCCGGTGGACAGCGTCAACGCCTAGCTATTGCGCGAGCGATCCTGCGGCAAGCGCCTCTCCTGCTGCTCGATGAGGCAACGGTAGGGCTGGACGCACAATCCGAGCAGCTAGTCGTCAAGGCGTTAGAGCGACTGATGGCCGGGCGCACAACGCTCGTGAGCGCACATCGTCTCTCTACCATTCGGCGTGCCGACCTGATTCTGGTGCTCGACAAGGGCCATATCGTCGAAGCAGGGACTCCTGCGCAACTCTTGGCCGCACGTGGTTATTACTATCAATTCTTTACACTCCAATTCGGGACACAAGAGCCACAGTTCCATCTGCTGTGAGTTTCTTCAACGATAATGGGCCTATGCTGTATCCGCACAAGGCTGCTCCTCGACGCCAGTTTAAGGGACCTTTCGTGAATAAGCTAACAGGATAGGAATGGTCCGATCGCCACCTGGAAGCATAAGCCTGATGGTTCTAGTCGTACGGGGCTCTCACCATTGAAAAGAACTGAAGGGTTGTGTTGCAAAAACTCATCACCGAATGCAACGGGCGTGGAGGATTGTATTTTGCTCAGCTTAGACTGCCACTCCAAACAGGGTGGCGATGTAGGTCACTTGACACCTGATGTCACCTTTCTCCACACCCTGTCTTTGCCCTTTCCTCATCATATTCATCGCTTCGTATCCCCGTAGGGTTCGCCATGCTGTTTCAAAAGAGAAAAAGCCGAGTCCTGGCTTGACCAGCCGTTTCATGAACCGATGATCTTGTTCGACGAGGTTATTGAGATCCTTGACTTGCCGCAGTTCCACGCTTTCAGGCAAGACTCCACTCGCTTTGAGGTCGGCAATGGCTTTGGGATAAGCAGCATGCTTATCAACGTTGATGACTCGAGGTAACGGTCTGGTGGCTTTGGGCTTCTCCCTCCCGATCGACTGATCCCCTTGCTGCTCGATCGCACTGGCTTGAGCAACTGAACAAGTGAGACGTCTCAATGCAGTGACGAAGAACCGTTTGGCCGCCTCTGCATCCCGTGTCGGGCTCAAGAGAAACTCGAGGGTGTTTCCCTCGGAATCGACAGCCCGGTAGAGATACATCCAGGGTTTCTTGATTTTCATATACGTCTCATCCACTCTCCAGGAATCGTTGCAGGCTTTCAGGTGGGGCCGACAACGTTTTTCCAGTTCGGGGGCAGAGTGCTGGACCCAGCGATAGATCGTGGTGTGGTCGATCGTGAGGCCTCGTTCCTCCATCATCTCTTCCAGATCGCGATAGCTGAGCGAGTAGTAGGATAGGCAGCAGGCGAGGTACCAATTGCTTGGCCCTTCTCCAGTTGCCCCTCGCCGAATGAAGTAGGGCACCGGCGAGGTGCCTTCCAGCCCTTTTCCGTTGCCCCCTTCCCAAACGACACGGGCAAGTTTCCCTGCATGTCGCTTTCCAGAGAACCATTGCATAGCAGGTGAGACTCAGAAAGGACTTACACATGACGTGGCCTCTCAACTCCTTGCAGTTCAGCAACGTTTCTCCTGCCACCCTTTGCCCTGTGGACGACCTTCTCGTCCTCGCCTCTTGGGGCGTGACTCCCACGACTCACTATGGCGGCTCTGTCACCTTGCCGCTCGCGCGGTTTAGGTGATCCCGTGGTACGTCGTTGTGGTACGTACTAGCCTCCCTTAGCGCCCCGACTCATCCCTTGAAAGACCTCGTTGGTCCCCGTTCACGTGGAAGCGAGTGTACCAGCCCACCGTTCATGCCGATACAGAACGTGTCATCGGTTTTAAGCGTTCTACCGATGGGTGGTCACATTCACCCCGTCAGGATTCGGGTTCAGGCAATCCAGCTTTGCGCATAGGATGCGGGTCGTACGGACGCCCTGCTCTACAACGCTGATCTGTCATGCGCCGCTTGCCTGGCATGCTTGGTCTCCTTCAGTTTTCACCTCCAGATATGCCAGTAACCCAGGAACTTCTCCTCAGTTCCTCCTGCTTGCAGCAGGGATACCACAACGCGCCTCACGGCGCACACGAAGCGTGACCGTTTCCGTATCACTTCGCTCTCCAGCAGTCACTCTTGTCGCCTCGCAGTAACAAGTGACACTCAACGCCACTCTGGCTCTCCGCATCTCGCGTACCGCATGGCTGCCGAA
>Ga0137391_10000649_pt1 | contig 24438 bp, 18 predicted proteins | sample 15con2h24BmetaG_FD_101399 | JGI IMG/M metagenome (GOLD analysis project Ga0137391, IMG submission 101399) | Vadose zone soil microbial communities from Angelo Coast Range Reserve, California, USA - 15con2h2.4B metaG | ecosystem: Environmental > Terrestrial > Soil > Vadose zone > Saprolite...
CTGAACATTCGAACCACTAAAGGTTGAGTATGATCAGAATTTAAAGTAATTGAGACTTTTGGGAGGCTGATGGCCGCATGCGATGGATGCGCCCGATCGACAATGCGTATGTAGATCAAGGCAGCCAACATGCCAGCGAAAAAGTCCGGCGGCTTATGGCAGACAACAACTTCGTCTGCAGCATGAGCCGATCAGGCAATGTCGAGAGGGCAGCGCGGCGACGAAGAGTTTCTTTTCCTCGCTGAAGGCCGACCCATTAAGCGGAAAACGTATTGCACCGGAAGCAACGCTTGCACAGATGCGCCTGATTACAGCAAGCAACTCTACAGTACGATCCGACTTCGGAGTGTGTGTCGTTCGCATAATGAGCGATTATGGAACGCCCTGGCCTCTTCTTTTAGTAAAATCGCTTGTAGTGGCTCGGCTTCTTCGCCCAGCAGAGCAGGGGGCAAGAAGACCTTTGGTGTCCGCTTTACCCATGGCACCGCGCCGGCCTCCATTTCCTTTATGATGATGTTGGTTATGCTCTCACAGCGCGCGTTGATCTTCATGCGTACCTCCTTTTGTTGAACGTCCGCGCTTGATTGTACCGCGCGAAGAAAAGGCCGCGGCATGGCCGGGCCTTCGCTCTTGAATGTTCAGCTTTCCAAGTTTTAAGGGTCTTGGCCGATATGCCAAAAGGGCCATGCGACGCTTCAAGACGCCCGCAACGCCTCTGAGGCGAACGCCTGGTGACCACCATCGTCGCCGGCGCACATCTCGACAAGAGGGGGCAGTTTGTACAAGCCACCACGGCTCCCCCGGGTGCAATCTTAAATTCGAAAGAGAATGATGTGCAAAGTGGTGTCGTTCCGGCGCCAAGCGGGTCTGCAAGTTGATGGAGAATACGATGAACCATGGACAGTTCTACGAAGCAGACCAACTAGTCGAAGCCGTACACAAGAATGCCGGGGGAGTTTTTGCTGGTTTCCGCGCGGCCCACGCTTTTGGGCGTATCTACAGCGGGACGTTCAAGTCGACCGCGATTGCCAAAACCCTTTCCCGGGCGGCGCACTTTCAGGGCGTGCCAGTGCCGGCTACCGTGCGCCTTTCGGGGGTCAGCGGCGACCCAAGCGAGAAGCCCGGAAATGTGGTCGCACTGGCGACGAAGTTTTATTTACCCAACAGCACCGTTACCGATTTGATCGGGATCACGCTGCCGGCGTTCTTCGCCGGGACCCCAGAAGAGTTTTTTGGTTTTGAGTCGGCGCGGGCACTGGATCCGGCTACAGGTGAGCCCAATAAGACGAAATTGTTAGCTTATCTCGTGTCCCATCCCAACGCCGCCCGGGTGGTGCAAGTATTGCAGAGTCAGCTCGCACCCAAGAGCCTGGCCCAGGCCTCCTTTCGCGCCCTCCACACATTCCGATTTGTTAATGCGGCCGGCGAAGCCCGCTGGGCCCGGTACCACTGGGAGCCGGAAGCCGGAGTGGCCGGACAGTCCGTTGAAGAACTAGCAAAGTTACCACATGACCATCTCTTTACCGAGTTTGAGGGCCGGTTGCAGCACCGCGACGTCGCATTCACGCTCGACCTCGAACTCGGTGAGGAAGGCGATCCCGTGGACGATCCCTCGGCGGTTTGGCGGGAAGGGCGCGAACGCGTAACCGTCGGCCGCCTTGAGATTAACCGGCCGATCACGCTCGAAGAACTTGGCGACCCGGAAATGATGCATGATCCGACGCAAGTCACAGACGGTATCGAGGTCTCGCCGGATGACCAGATCATTGCCCTTCGGCGGGGAGCGTATCTGCTTTCGCTGGCCGAGCGCTCTGGCGGCTGGAAACGACGATCACCGATCCTTGCGCAGAGCTGCCCGTTCCAATCAGCGGTGTCCAACAAAAGTAGTTGCAACCAATAGGGCACTGCGAGCTGAAGACTATGAGTACCCCATAGATTGCGTATCTCGCGCGCTCCCGGAATTTCACAGCGAGCTTCGAACTAACGGAAACTTCAATAGATTCACAACACGGAGTGAAATCGATGAACGAACAAATCAAAATAGCAGGCGTTGCCTCGCCGAGGCAGGGAGCACGGGACGGCGTCAGAACCGAGCTGAGCGTTTTTCTGAAGGTAAAGCCCGGGCATGAAAAGCAAATTCGCGCTGTATTTTCTGATCCCTCAAACGATTTGGAGAGGGCGCGGGCAGCAATGGTAGACGTCGGCACGCTTCACGATGCCAGGCAGGTGTTGTTTGATAACGATACACGAATGCTGATCGCCACCAGCTTCGATGGCGACTGGGATGTCTACATTGACGATTTCGCGAGGACATCCATTCTTAAGATTTGGGACAAGTTTCTGGTGCATTGCGAGGGCTATCCGGACGAAGGTGCGCGCCCCTTCAGTCAATTCGAAATCAAGGAGTTCCTGACGGCGCATCAAGTCACGGCTGCCGCCTTCGTTGGCAGGTATTCGGAGACCACGGTAAAGGAAGTTTTGAAGGCACTTCGTGTTCAGGGAAGCTTTCAGAAATTGCTGGATGAAGCATCGAATTAAGCGGCATCGGCAGCGGCTCGGTTGCCGAGATGTGAAAGCCGCGACGGGTGCCGCGAGAACACATCGCCTCGTCGGCATCCGCAACGTGTTCGGCCACACCTCGTCGTCGTCAATCGACATTGGGCGACAGGCCGCCCAGCTTTTTCCTCAATGAGGAGGGTGCAAGGAGCCGAAGTCATGACAGTAATTTCTCCCGCACTTGAACTAGATGATATTCAAGCCGGAGTCCTACTTCCTCGCCCTTTCCCCTACGTCGCCACTTATCTTCTGTTCCGCATCGACGACGCTGGCGCGGGACGTCGAATGCTCCGGCAGCTCATTCCGGACCTCGCTTCGGCCGCCAACCCAACGCCTCGAGAAAGCGACGCTTGGTTAAGCGTTGCGTTCACTTACCAGGGCCTAAAGGCCCTGGGTGTGCCTCAATGTTCGCTCGACAGTTTTGCCCCAGAGTTTCAACAGGGCATGGCGGCGCGTGCGGAGTTATTGGGTGACGTCGGCGAAAACAGCCCCGCCCATTGGGACAAGCCGCTCGGTACGCCCGACGTGCACGTTTTGCTGACGGCGCTCTCGCCCGATGCGTTGCGGCGTGACATCCTGCTCGAACGCGCGCGGAAGACCTATCCGGCCGGCGCAGGCGTCGACGTCATCTATCGTCATGATGCCTACTTGTTGCCCAACGGGCGAGAGGCCTTTGGTTATAGGGACAACATTAGCCACCCCGCCGTTGAGGGAAGCGGAATTCCTGGCACAAATCTTCAAGAGCCCCCCTTAAAGGCCGGCGAATTCGTACTGGGGTATCTTGACGAGACGGGCGGGATGGCGCCGATGCCAACGCCCGACAGATTGGGCCGAAACGGGACCTACGTAGCTTTTCGGAAACTCCACCAGCGCGTAGCCGCCTTTCGTCAGTACCTTCGCTCACACTCATCAAATGCGGCGCAAGAAGAGTTGCTCGCGGCCAAAATGGTCGGGCGGTGGCGAAGCGGAGCTCCGCTCACGCTCTCGCCCGATGCCGACGATTCCGCGCTGGGAGCAGATCCAAAAAGAAACAATGATTTCCTTTATCACGACAACGACCTAAAGGGCCTTCGCTGCCCATTCGGCTCACACATTCGTCGGACGAATCCTCGCGACGCGTTCAAAGATGAGCTTGTCGGCGTCAACCGACTGCACCGCATGATCCGTCGCGGCACCAGCTACGGTCCGCCCCTTCCAGAGGGAGTTCTCGAAGACGATGGAGCTGAACGAGGGCTCGTATTTACATTTGTCGGGGCCCATCTGAAGCGGCAGTTCGAGTTTGTCCAAACGCAGTGGATAAACAGTGGCACCTTCCTTGGAGCGCCTCACGAGAAAGATCCCATGGTAGGGTCGAATGACGGAACCGGCCAATTCATGGTACCCAAACTTCCAGTTCGCCGCCGATTGGATGGTCTGCCAAGTTTCGTCGCTACCCGCGGCGGCGAGTACGGGTTTGTGCCTGGACTTCGCGCCTTGCAGTGGCTTGCCAGTGCGTGAGCCGCTGTGCCTTTCTGCAAGCTCTATCCAGTTCGATCGAGGTTGAGCGCGACAGGTCGGACGCCTTTCGCTGAAGGACTGCCGCTTTGCAACCTTCCGCGCGGGACTGCAGAAAAGCCCACGGCAAGTCCTTGAGCTTGAATAGTGGACCGGCGGATCCATAGCATATTGAAATGGATTGGCCGCCACCCAGCCAGGGGGGACGATTTAGCTGGGTGGCTGCGTTCGGCAATCTCTTGGGGCAGCGCCCTGGACGCGATTCGCCGGAGGCGTGGCCGGGGTCCCCAGCTACAGGAATCTTTTAACGAACGCGAGTGAGGCATCGGCCACTTCTCGCCAACCGCTATCGACAACCAATGCGTGGCCACGATTCTGCATCTCTACAATCTCGGTAACACCGGGATTTCGTTGCTGTTGTTTGAAGGAGCCGTTCGCGATAGCCCACGGGACGGTATTGTCCTTCTCGCCAGAAATGATCAGCAAAGGCCCTCGTTCCGGATTTACTACATCGACCTTCGCTTCCGTCCAGGGATTGAGGTTGGCGGTGGCTGCTTGAAACAGCGGAATGCCGGAGGCGGGAACAGCAAAGGTGTCGTAGAGTTCCTTGGCTTCTTCCTCGCTTACCGCGTTGGCGAAGCCGAATCGAAACTGTTCGTAGGTCAAGGGAATGGCGCGGTTGCGGTTCGCGGGATTGCCCAAAACAGGCCACGCCGATTTTAACGCGGAGAATGGAAGAGGTAGCACGCCGCGAAACGGGCCCGGGTCAATAGCCACAGTTGCTGACGCGAGTCCCCGCCCCGCAAGTATTTGCACCAAAAGGCCCCCGAAGGAATGACCGATGATGGCCGGCTTTTTGTTGAGCCCTCGAAGAATCTCGTCGAAATGGTCGGCGACTTGCCCGACGCTCTTGTGGGCGAAAACTTCGGGGTGCCTGTGCGCCTCTTCGACCGTATCCGGATCGTCCGGCCAGCCAGGCGTCAAGGCAACGAAGCCCGCGTCCTCGAACACCGCCGCCCATCGGTCCCAACTGCTCGGGAGCAGCCAAAGGCCGTGGACAAAGACAACAGGTTGAAGGCCTGTTGCGTTCGCCCGCTCTACCTGTAGAGCCTCATGTTCAGTGATCGTCGCAGCTTTGGCAGCTGGCGCAGCTTGACTCATCGTGTTCATGGTACAACCCTTTTTCTGATGGTGATCAAACTCGCCGCAGTCCGGCGGTTCGATCTGGCGAACGCTCAATGATCGAACGCTCTTCGGTGCCGTTAGGCTGACCCGAAGACCAACATGACTTTCAACTGCTGCGCCATGGATGTATTTGCCGGTCGTATCGCTTTTGTCCGAAATTGCCGCCGAGGCTTCACCGCCTGTCCGGCGGCGCTGTATCGGCGCTGGGCTTGAATACGGGACCTAAAAACTAAAAATGTAGAATCTGCATAAACATAAGTGTCCCTAAACATTGAGCTTACTGAGCAGCTTCTTCGCCGCTTTCAGATCAGCGCGCGTATGTCCTTCGGTGAACTGGGCGTAAACCTTCGTCAAACGGTCCCGCGCTTCGTCGGTTCGACCTTGCTTTTGGCGGAGGCGCGCGAGGCTTGTAGCCGTGCGCAGCTGCCAAGCTAACGCTCCCTGCCGCTGGGACCATTCCAAAGAATCATAGAAAAGTTTCTCGGCAAGCGTAGCTGCGCCGGGCGTAACGCCTGCCAATACGATTTCACCTTTGATGCGCAACAATTCGGGAAGGTACCAGCGGTCTTCGTTCCTTTCCGACTGCTCAAGCGCTTCCGTAATTGCCGTCATGGCGCCACCGGGATCGCCGGCACGTAATCTTCCGATCGACAGACTGCCGAGAAACGATACAAGGCGATGCACAAATGCCGGCTTGGGAAACGCCCCGAGACCGATGCTCAGGAGTCGTATCCCTTCGGCGAAGTTGCCGCTTTCGATGTGCACTGCGCCATTGTAGCAATCACCCCAAACCTTCCACGGACCATGCATCGCTGAGAAGTCGAGCAGGTTATTTGTATATCTCCTGGCCGTTTCAAGATCGCCGGAGAGAAGTGTGACGGGGCAGGCGCCCGAAAACAGAGCAACGAATAATGACGGTGCGTGTCCGAGGGCGGCAGCTTCGTCTGCCGCTGCGATGGCGATGCGCACCGCCTGATCAGGCAGCCCCTGAAGCCAAAGAATCTGAGCCTGATAACATTTGGCAACTACCCGCTGGTCGTACTGAAACCGAATCAAGTGAGCACGGTCGGTTGGCCGCACGTAATGTTCCAACATGTGCTCAATGCGGAGCCTAGCGCCGGCCTGGTCCCCGAGGATGTGGAGCGTGAAGCCCAAAAGTCGCTCGCCGACCAAAATATCAGCAGGCTCTGTGCTTGCAGCGGGGAGTTTGCTAAATTTCGTCGCGACAGTTACGGCCCCGCGATAGTCACCACTCGTGTATCTAACTAGCCACAGACCGTACAAGGATCTTATGCGGTATTCGGCATCATTTAGCCTTTCAGCGATTTCCGCAGTTTCTTTCCAAGCTTTGTCCAATTCCGGGCTAGCTCCCTGGGTGTTCAAAAGCGCCGCACCGAGCGAACAAAAGAGTTGCATATCCCGCTTGTCGTCCTTTCCAGCCTTTGGTCCCAGCATAGAGACCGCCCGTTGGAGTTGCGCGCGACACTCTTCCCACAACGAATAGTGCATGAATAGAGGTGCTGCAGCGACTGTAAGCGCTACTGATATTCTCGCGTCGCCACTTTCTGAATATGACCAGTCGAGAGCGGATCTTACTTCGTCGATCACAGATCGATGGGTGGAAAGCCATTGGTCATTTGGCTTATCCGACCGGTTGAGTTCGGCTTTCTCAAGAAGGTCCAGAAAATGCTCTGCATGCCGTCGAGAGACGACCATGGCCTCGCCGCTCTCGTTCAGCTTTTCAAGGCAGTAGAACCTAGTGAGCTCCAGCAGCCGGTACTGCGTGACAGATCCATTAAGATCGCTTGTTATCAGTGATTTTGAAACCAGATTGCTCACGGCGTCAAAGACATCCCAGTCCCCGATCTCAATTGATCGACTTATTGCGACCGCTCCATCCAAAGAAAAAGGCGATTTGAAAACCGCCAATCGAGATAGAACCTTACGATCTCTCTCCTCTAATCCAAGAAAACTCCAATCTAGCATCGCGCGAAGGGTCTGATGTCGCGGCAACGCAGTACGCCGCCCCTTCATTGCAAGGCTGAAGCCCTGATCGAGACTTTGCGCAAGGTCCTTTAGCCCCAATACACCTAGCCTCGAAGCAGCTAGTTCGATGGCGAGCGGAATTCCGTCCAATTGCAGACAAATTTCGATGACGATGGGCGCTTCGGTATCGGTTAAAGCAAAAGAGTGGAGACTGGCTGTGGCGCGCTCGACAAATAGTTGGACGGCGGGGAACGCAAGTGCGTCTTTGGCGGAAAGTGAAATTCCAACCGGCGCTAGCTCCATCGGCGGCAGGCTGTGCGCCGTTTCTAGCTCGGCACGGAGCCGCTCTCGGCTGGTCGCAAGGATTTGCAGGCCCGGAACGCCCCTCAAGAGCGATTCAGCGAGCTGAGCGGCAGCGTCAACAAGGTGTTCACAGTTGTCGAGAACGATCAGCATCGCTTTACCTCTTAAGAAAGAGACGATGCTGGGAATAGGATCGGTAGAGAGGATCGATAATCCCAGGGCCAATCCTACGGCACTCGGTACGAGCCGGGCGTCCTCCAAGGGCGCGAGGTCAATGAAGCAGACGCCGTCCTGGTAGTTCTTCCGTACACGCTGCGCGATTGCGAGGGCAACGGTTGTCTTGCCGATACCTCCCGGACCGATGATTGTTATGAACCGCTGAAGCGGCAGCTGATTAGCGACGGAAGCTATCAGGTGTTCACGACCGATCACACGCGAGATCGATATCGGCAGATTGTCGATCCGCTCTTTTGAATTCGCTACTCCCGCGGGAAGAGGTGTCTCAAAGCGTTCGACAGGCGCAACGAAACAGTAGCCGCGGCCAATGATGTTCTTTATGTAGGTTCGGCCTTGCTCGCCGTCGTCCAAGGCCTTTCGCAGCGACGTTATGTGTAGCCGCAGATTGGCTTCTTCCACCACGGAATTTGGCCAGACCCGCGCTAACAATTCGTCTTTTCCTACGACCTCACCCGCACGCTCGACGAGCGTGAGCAGGAGATCAAAAGCTCGACCGCCAAGTTGGACTGGCTTGTCGCCGGCCTGAAGAAGCAGCTTCTGCCGAGGCAGCAGCCGAAACGTCCCGAAGACGAATGTTGGATCCGCCAATGTTTTCATCCCACACGCTAGTTGAACAGGCGTGGATCGCTCGTTGTCTTTTGCGCGGATCTCGGCGCGCGGATGCGTAGCAAAGTCGAGGCTAAGCTTCGGAGGATTTTAACCGAAATTGGCTCTTGGGTCACAAGATTCCCCTCGTGGGATGGGGCAGAATATGCTGCTGCATAAGGTGATGAGAAGGGGTTCTATTAGACAAGCGCAATACGTTTGACAAAGCAATAACGTCTGAAGCGCCCTATCGAAATCTCGCGAAACACTCGTACGTTCGGAGGGTCAAATCATGATCGTTGTTATCGCTACGCTTGTTGGAATTGTTGCTGGGCTTCGCGCAATGACTGCCCCCGCCGCCATGAGCTGGGCGGCATATTTCGGCTGGTTGCCGTTGCAAAATACGTACCTTTCGTTTCTCGGGTTCGCGGCCACACCATACCTGCTTACTGCGCTGGCGATCGCGGAATTGATCTCAGATCAACTGCCGAAAACACCGAGCCGCAAAACGCCTGTCCAGTTCGGTTCGCGGCTAGTGTCAGGTGGGTTGTGCGGTGCAGCGGTCGGAATGAGCGGCGGGGTCATGATCTACGGGCTTGCGGCTGGTCTTGTGGGCGCCGTTATTGGGACCTTCGCCGGCGCTGCGGTAAGGATGCGGCTTGCGAAGGCCCTGGGCAGGGATCTGCCTGCAGCATTGGTCGAAGATGTCGTCGCGGTAGGAGGCGTCGCGTTGATCGTTGCGGCATTGACATGAGGCAGTTTTACGACGCCGTCATTATTGGTGCGGGTCAGGCCGGGCCACCTTTGGCTGGCCGCCTGACAGCATCCGGAATGAAAGTTGCCTTGATCGAGCGACACCTCTTCGGAGGAACCTGCGTCAATACCGGTTGTATGCCGACCAAGACGCTGATTGCCAGCGCCCAAACCGCACACCAGGCACGCCGCGCACCCGATTTTGGCGTCAAAATCACTGGGTCAATCGAAATCGACCTGACGGCGGCTAAGGCTCGAAAGGATGCGGTCTCAAAGAACGCGCGTGAAGGCGTTGAAAACTGGCTGAGAGGCATGGACAAATGCACCATATACAATGGCCACGCACGGTTCGAATCCTCGCGCGAGTTGCGGGTCGGTGAAGACCTTCTGGTTTCCGATAGAATCTTCATTAATGTGGGCGGCCGGGCTTATATTCCGGAGATGCCCGGTCTTGATCGTGTGAACTATCTTACCAACACTTCGATCTTGGACCTGGATACCGTGCCGCGGCACCTGACGATCGTAGGCGGGAGCTATATCGGCCTCGAATTTGCGCAGATGTATCGTCGTTTCGGTAGCGAGGTCACTGTTGTCGAGATGGCCCCGCGGCTGATTCAGCGTGAGGATGAAGATGTATCGACGGCGGTCGAGGAAATCCTGAGAGCCGAAGGAATCAACATTCGCCTGAACGCCAAATGTGTCCACTTCGACAAGCGCAACGATGGCGTGATCCTCGGCGTCGATTGCGCGTCGGGCGAGCCTGAACTATTCGGCACGCACGCGCTGCTGGCGGTAGGGCGGCGTCCTAACACCGACGACCTTGACGTCAATAAGGCCGGCCTTGCCCTGGATAGTCGCGGCTACCTCGCGGTCGATGACCAATTGCGTACTAACGTGCCCGGGATCTGGGCACTCGGCGACTGCAATGGGAAAGGAGCGTTCACACATACTGCATATAACGATTTCGAAATAGTCGCAGCGAATTTGCTCGACAATGAGTCGCGACGCGTTACCGACAGGATCGGAGCATATGCGCTATATGTCGACCCGCCGCTGGGACGTGTTGGGTGTACCGAAAGCGAAGCTCGACGAGCGGGACGAAAAGTTCGCGTTGGTAAGCGGCTTATGAAGAACGTCGGTCGTGCGATCGAAAAGGGCGAGACGCAGGGTTTCATGAAGATCGTTGTAGATGCAGATACAGACGCAATCCTGGGCGCTGCAATTTTGGGAGTTGGTGGCGACGAGGCGATACATGGTGTTCTGGACGTTATGGCTGCCAAGGCGCCCTACACGACCCTTCAGCATGCCGTGCCAATCCATCCGACGGTCTCAGAGTTGATCCCCACGATGCTCGGAGAACTCCGACCTTAGACGATTGGCAGCCGTGGGTCGATAGCTATCACTTCTTATTCGTTCGAGGCGGTACGCGTGCGCGCGGCCAAATTGAGAAAAATGCGGCACGATCTCCCAACGTCCATTGGCGGTCACCTTTGTTGTCGTGAACTGAGAGCTTCAATGATTCGTCAGCAGAGCACCCCGCTTCAGGCAGTTGCCCTGATTTGCGTCCTTGAGCACCGTGCACGCTGCCACGCCCGCGGACTGTGGCCCACCGTCCGGCTGAAGATGCGCGTGAAGTGCGCCTGGTCGGAAAATCCAACTGTCAAGGCGACTTCAGCGAGCGACATCTTGGCTTCCACGAGGATTCCCTTGGCTCGTTCCACCCTGGCCTTCATCAACCATTGATGAGGAGGAAGACCGGTCGATGCCTTGAACGCACGGCAGAAATAGGAGCGGGATAATGAAACCATCTCTGATAGCGTATCTAGTGTAGTATCATCGGTCAGATGGGCTTCTAAATATTCCGTAATGCGCCGCGTCTGCCATGGTGCCAACTGGCTGCGTTCGTTTGCACATTGTGCAGAACCTTCCAACCTGGAAAGCCCTAGCAAGAGCGTCGTGGCGAGACTATTACCATATGGGTCGGGTTGCACGTCACCGACCGCGCACTCTTCCGCTAGAAGTTGGCACAAGCGCAAAACCCCGGGCTCATAGAACATTAGTCTCGGCTTCAGCTGGTTGGCTGCGTTACCTCCCAATACATCGGTGAGGAACGAGATATCCAGGTCCAACAGAAGGTGCCGGGCAAACCGAACGTCTTCGCCGTGTCCTATTACGTCAATCCCAGGGGGAATGAGACTCATCGAATCAGCGGAAGCTCGGGCGACGGTCGTTGCGCGCTGGTTTCTATGACGAAACGCAGTGCGTCCGCCCACCTCTTCTAGCATGACCGAGAGGCGAGTACCCTCCGACCGCAGATTGATATGGAAACCTTCGTTGCATCGAACCTCGACCAATTCCGCTGCTATGCCCTGCCAGGTTCGATGCTCCCGCTTGACGATACGGCCACCCTGATAGTCCGCCCCGCTCGAACGTTTGCAAACGCCCGCCGAGTCATCCGGCGGTTTACGTGCGACCGATTCGGTAAGGGGAGAGTGAAGGCTCTCCGCGAACCGTTCTCGTGGTTGAGTGATTGTCGCCGTTTGCATGACGCCTCTTCTCCGAAGGATGGCCTGAACCTTCAGCCTGCCCAGAGAGAAATGCCAATTAATGGGTGAAAGTCCGTGATAGTCGGTGTTAATCTCGCGCTTAGCGGTCTCATATCTCGGTGCGGCAACTCAAATCACGGCGAAAAGAAGCACCCGAAATCACTCAGTCGCAGTGGCGGGAGCAGTTCGGGCATTGCGCGCGACATTCCGGCCAGCCTGTCCGTCACTCATCTATCATCAATGGATTCGGACGAGTGGGATCGAACGAAAATGGCGCGCTGATCCCGACAGCATCGGCCCATCGGCTTTGAACAATCTCTATTGCTTCCGATTGCGAATATTTGCCCGACGTAATGAGGACACCGGGGAATGCCGACCGCAATCGTGCCGCCACAGGACGGTCCAGCAAGCGGTGATCATCGATATGGCCGTCGGAAGTCGTTCTCACAAGATGTACGTAGGCTAGATCTCGATCATAAAGCGAACGCATGGTTTCGGTGAACAGCTCGGTTGGAGCGCTATCGCTGATGTCATTCAGCTCACCAAACGGTGAGAGACGAACTCCTACTCGGTCGGCGCCCCACACCTCGTGCAGAGTTTCAATGACTTCGAAGAGAAAATACGTCCGGCTTTCCATACTTCCGCCGTAGCGGTCTATCCGCGTATTCGTACGATCTTGCAGAAATTGATCTGGGAGATATCCGTCGGCTCCGTTGAGCTCTACGCCGTCGAATCCTGCGTCCTTTGCGTTTGCTGCGGCTGCACGATAGTCAGAGATAACCCCATCGATTCCGCTCTGATCGAGAGTGCGCGGTACCTCAGCATCAACGAAATCCCAACTTTCGGAAAGGACTTTCGCTGACGAAGGAATACTTGAAGGACCCACCGGACCCTCCTGATTGATCGACGAGTGTGCCACGCGGCCAACATGCCAGAGCTGTGCAACAATGAATCCGCCTCGTGCATGGACAGCGTTTGTTATCGTCCGCCATTCCTCAATGTGCGAGGCTTGATGGAGTCCTCGCGCAGCTGGTAAGCCAGCTCCCTGTATTGAAATTTGTGTGGGCTCGCTGATGATCAGCCCCCCGGCAGAAGCGCACCGAGCATAATTTTCTCTCGTCATGGGAACGCGTGATGCGAGCGCTGTTCGAGGCATCGGGACTAATCCCGGGACGACAGCGCGGTGGCTCAACTCCAAGGCGCCGACATTCAGAGGCGTGAACAGCTTGGCCATTGAGTTGGGCGACCGGTTGGTTTGGGCGCAATAGTTCTGAATCGATCATGGACCCGGTCCCGCCAGCATTCGAGTTAATCCGTGTAAATCGGTGCAATCCCTATTTTGGCTGCGCGGGCGGACGGAAGAATAAGCCGCGAGGTGGGTCGAGATCAGGGGCCATTTAGACAAAGCGCGCCAGAATGAAAAAGATTCACGTTTGATCATGTTGTCTGATGTTGCCCGATAACGGCCGCAAACTGACGTCGCCGATCGAGATGATCGCCACGGACCCCACCAGATGAACACGTTCGTTGAAGCTGTCGGTTCTACGATTGCACTTCGCGATGCCGGCCTGATATTCGCGCTGATGGGTCGACCGCCCAGCATCTGGTCTGTCCGGCCGGATGGTTCGGAATTGACAAAGGTGATTAGCGATTGCGGCACACCCGATGGCATCGCAGTCGACCTCGCTCGAGGACACATCTACTGGACCAACATGGGTGAAGACTACGGCGCAAACGATGGCTTCATCGAACGGATCAACCTTGATGGCACAAACCGGGCGATCATCGTACCGAAGGGGTCTACCTTCACTCCGAAGCAGTTGGTGTTCGATGCGGATGAAGATCTCCTCTATTGGTCGGATCGCGAGGGCATGCGTGTAATGCGCGCGCGGTTGGACGGAAGCGATCTCACGGTCCTGATCCAGACCGGTTCAAGCCCTGCCCACAGAGCCGACGAAACTCGCCATTGTGTCGGTATCGCGCTCGATCGGGCCAACGGTCATATCTATTGGAGTCAGAAAGGGCCGACCAAGTCCGGCAGGGGCCGCATTTTTCGCGCCGGCATCGAGCTGCCACCTGGCGCGAATGCCGACAGTCGCCAGGACATCGAAACCTTGCTCGACCACTTGCCTGAACCAATCGATCTCAAGATCGATCACGCAGCCGGATTTCTCTATTGGACCGACCGCGGAAATCCTCCCGATGGCAACACCCTTAACTGCGCAACGATCGGCCCTAATGGTTGCTCCGATCGCAGAATAATTGCCAGAGGCCTTCACGAGGGAATCGGCCTTGCGCTCGACGTTCCCGGCCACCGCATTTTTACCAGTGATCTCGGCGGTTACATCCGGGAGATATCGTTGGAGGATTTCAGCGATATCAACGTGATTGCCCCGGGCGGTCCTCTTACCGGAATTGCCTACGCCGAAATACTTTAACCCCAGTTGGAGATCTTCGTTATGGCACAGAAATCGATGTTCAATCCGAAGGACCGTCCGACAGCAGTCATCGGCGCAGGCACCCTCGGCTCCCGTATCGCCCTGATGCTGTCAAGCAGCGGAGGCGAGGTGCGTCTTTACGATCCAAAGCCGCAGCAGCTTGAGGTTGCACGCCGTTACGTCGCGGAGGAGCTGCCGCGGATCGTGACGGGACATGCGGGTGCTATCCCGGGACGTCTGGTGCCTGCCAGCACTGTTCAAGAAGCAGTCGCCGACACCTGGATGGTTGTCGAAGCCGTCCCCGAGCGGCTCGATCTCAAGAAGGCGATATTCGGCGATCTCGATCGTCTGGCGCCGGAAGATGCGATCCTTGCGAGCAATTCGTCGTCATATCCGTCCAGTCAGTTCATCGACCGCGTTAGACGACCCAGTCGTGTGGTGAACACGCATTATTACCTGCCGCCAGAGCAGAACGTGGTCGAGATCATGTCAAGCGGGCATACCACCGACGACATCATCGCCCTGTTGTATGAGCGGTTGCCGGCTTATGGGCTCGTTCCGTTCCACGTAATGACCGAGAGCGTCGGATTTATCTTCAACCGAATCTGGGCAGCAGTTAAGCGGGAGTCCCTGGCTGTCGTGGCAGAGGGTGCCTCCACTCCTCAGGAGGTTGATCGCATCTTCCAGGTGCTCACTGGCTCCCATGGCGGACCGTTCCGATTAATGGACAAGGTCGGTCTCGATGTGGTGCTCGACATCGAGGAACACTACGCAGCCATTCGTCCTGGAATCCCGACAGCCCCACGTCAGTTGCTCAAACAGTACATCGACCAGGGTCGGTTGGGCGTGAAGACTGCCAAAGGTTTCTATACCGACTACCGCCAGTCGGTTTGACTAATAGTTGGACCGCCAGCGGCCATGGATCCCTTTTTATCACATTAAGGAGATAGGGAGCCGAGCGCTCTTCGCTGTTAGGCGAAAAACGAGTTCCGGTTTCTAGGTGTCAAGAATTAACGCGAACCGCGGCAATTCTTGAGAACAGCAAGGAGATGAACGCGATGAAAAACTCTTTAACTCCCCGCCTTCAAGGTCAGCTCGCAAAACGACTCACAACAGCCGATTTCGACCATCACGCCGAAACGGCAAAGATTCTGAGCCCGCTAGGTCTCTCATTGGAAGACACTGGCGGCAAACTCACGTTCTTTGGGCAAGATCCAATCGTGCCCAGTCCGCTTCGGTTCGGGGCCGCCTCGGCCGTCGCCCTGGCAGCGAAAGCGGTCGCAGTTGCGTCGATCTGGCGCATGAGGACAGGTGAGGCACAGGATATTCACGTCGATGTCCGCAAAGCGTTACGCCGGTTTGCGCCGTTCTGGGATGGCGAATGGGAAAAGCTAAACGGACACGCGGGCGGCTCTCCGTGGATGGTCACCAACCCATTTCAGACGATGCCCATGATGTTCAAAACGGGCGACGATCGATGGGTCATGCCCATAAATCCCTATCCACGGTTGCGAACGAATGCCTTGAAGCTGCTTCGCTGCACCGACAGTCCCGAGGCGATGCGCAACGCACTCCTGCAATGGAAGGCCATCGATCTAGAGACCGCCGGCGCCGAGGCCGGAGTCGTTATGGCAATGGTTCGAACTCCTGAAGAATTTATGCAAGAAAAACAATATGACGTGCTGGCGGAATCGCCGCTCATCAAGGTCGAGAAGATATCGGAAAGCGAGCCGAAGCCTTTCATTAAGAACGCTAAGACACCGCTTGACGGTATCAGGGCTCTCGGCCTCGCTCACGTCGTCGCCGGCGCCGGTTTTGGCCGCGCGCTTGCGCTGCATGGCGCTGACGTACTGAACGTTTGGCATCCCTTGGACGTGGAGCACGAGATTTTCTACAACACCTCCAATGTCGGCATGCGCTCGACGTTTCTGGATCCCCGTGCCGACCACGATCGGAAGACCTTCGACAGCCTGCTCGCGGGTGCCGATATCTTCTTCGCAAACCGTCGTGTCGGATATTTGCAGCGCTACGGCCTGTCAGCGGAAGAGCTTTGCAACCGCTATCCGGGCCTGATCCACACGACGTTTTCGCTACATGGCGATACCGGACCCTGGTCGAACCGCCCCGGTTTTGACGAAACGGCTGGTGCGGTCAGCGGCGTCAACACCCTGGAAGGAACACCCAGCGAACCGAGACTGACGCCCGTCGCCGTCGTCAACGACTACGTTGTTGGATGGCTCGGGAACGTCGGAGCTATGGCTGCGTTGCGTCGGCGGGCGGTGGAAGGTGGCAGCTATCGCGTGAGTGTTTCGCTGACGCGCGGCTGTCTTTGGCTTCTTTCGACGGGCATCTTTGACAAGACTTTTGCTCAGGCAACAGCGGGTTCATCCGAGGAACACACTTATGTGCCGCCGGATCTCTTTACCGCCGACACGCCGATGGGCCGCTATCAAGGAGTTACCGAACAGGTGCAGATGTCCCGCACGCCAGGCTCTTACAGTACCGTGCTCATACCGAGGGGCTCATCGCAGCCCGCATGGTTGCCGCAATAATCGGCACTAACTCCCAATACGAGTCTGGAATGCCAAGCCGCTTAAAGGCGGCTTGGCATCCGATTTAGGTCCCTTGGTTCAAATCCTTCGCACAATCGTGCGCAAGCTCGGCACCGAGAGAAGCAAGCACTTATTTGCCTACAAAGGTGCAAATACCGCAATCGCGCACAATCATGCCGCATAGTGACTCTCTATCCTGCGACGGACGAAGCAAGCAGGTTGGAAAAATCGCGGATTCAAAAAGTTGCCTGCGCTTCGGTTAACGAACTTTACTGACGCGATCTCACGATTGGGAGCAGGCCTTTGCTTTTCCTCAAATACATCGCCGTCGTCGGGAGCATATTGCTATGCGGGCTGCTTGCCCTTGGATGTTTCGTTGAGGAACCTAGGACGCAGCGAAATTCAGACAGCTTATCGCTGGAACAACTTCGCGCAATGGCACATCACGGTGATAGGACATTCGCTTTGACCGAGACAGCCATTCCAAGTTTCAGATCCGACACGCCTATCGCGGTTGAGGAAAATGAAATCCCGATTCCATCAAACGATCGAACACAGGCCGCGACAGACACCAGGGCGAAAACGTCAGTCGAGGATATAGAGAAAAAAGGGTTGAGGACATTGAGCGTCATTGGGGGGAAGCCACGTAGGACAACTGTGTTAGCCGAAAACCGTGATTTCTTTCAAATCTTCAGATACGGCGAGTAGGATCCAATCGACGGCAACAATTGCGATCGACAAACCATATGGCAGGCAAACGTTGCTGTTGCAGGTTTGACTCGAATACCAATCACGACCGATCTGCCGATTGGGCCAAATCCCGCAAAACTGCTTTAGCCTTCATTAGGTCTTCTGTCTCGAAGCCTTCCGTGAATTGTCCGTAAATGCCAACCAACAGATTACGCGCATCGCGGCTTCGGTCTTGGTCGCACCAAAGGCGCGCCAAGCTCGTGGAGGCCCGAAGCTCCCAAGACCGTGCACCCTGCTGGCGCGCAATCTCCACCGATCGCAGAAAGATCTGTTCTGCTTCAGTTGCAGCGGTTGGAGACAGATCTTCCAATCTTAATACCCCTTTGGCGCGAAGAATTTCGGGGGTACTCCAACCCGCAAGGCCGGTCTCCGCACGAGCGATGGCTTCCGGCCCAGCTAACTCTTCATGCAGGGTACCAAGCATATCAATTTGTTGCGGACTAACTTTCGACCCAGACGACGCATCTTTGGATATAGATCTCGATTCCGCTTCTCGCAGAGCAATCGCCATTTCATAAAGTCGTCCCCAAGAATTCCAATAATCAATGCTCGTCGAATGCGCAAACAGCATCGAAACGTTATGTTTTGCGGCAACTAGGTCGCCTGACCAAAGAGCGAGGGGACACGCTGCAAAAGCAAGTGCTTGACAAAGCGAAAGCCCGCTATCAATCGAGAGTGCGATCTTGACCGCTTCTCGCGTGACGCGCAATGATTGGTCAGGAAATCCCCGAATCCAAAGAATGCGCGCTAAATTTGAACGCGCCACGACGCCGTGGTCGTCTTGGTAAAGGCTCTCAAGATTGCCCCGGCCAATCTTGGTTGGAGGCGTAAGGGCTTGTTCGGCATAAGGTTGCGCTTCGGCATGACGACCGACGAGATGAAGCGCTAGTGCCATCATTCTGGCGTGTAGGAGGGTAGCCTCCTCATCGCCGAAACTCTCGGCAACTCGTCCAAACCGTTCGGCAAAGGCAAGCGCTCCCTGATAGTCTCCACGTGCATATCGCTCCCTCCCCAGGGCCCATAAAGCCCGTAGCTGTTCAGGCTCCGAACCAAGGCTCTCCGCGATTTCGGGCGCTCTGGCGGATACGACGGCAAGGCCAGGCGTAGGTCCCATCGTATTGGAGATCGCGATACAAAGAGCAACCCGAAACTCATCCGATAGAGATAGGAAGAAACGCGGGGCGGAAGCGACCGTTAACTCGATGCCGATGGACGGATCTCCTACACTTGAAAAACACCAATCAAGTGCGGCGCGGACATCGCCGACCATGCGCGAGTTAGCAAGGAGCAATTCTGATGTTGTCTGCACCTTGGCGTCAGTCTCTGACTTGCGCAAAAGATCGCAAAAATGCTTGGCATGCAGCCGGCAGATTGTAGTGCCTTCCTCACTGTCACGAAGTTTCTCGATCGCGTAGGCCCTCGTCATCTCAAGCAAACGATATTGAACGACGTCGCCGCTAACGTCGGCTGTGATGAGCGACTTGGCTGCCAAATTTTCCACACTTTCGAATAGGCGGTTCGCGTCGATAGAGCCGGAAGCAGCGATAGCCAAGGCCGAATCCATCGAAAAACCTCCTGCAAAAATTGAAAGGCGCCGGAGGATCGTCTGTTCGGACTGGGGAAGTATGCTGTAGCTCCAATCGAGTGTCGCACGAAGCGTCTGCTGCCGCGGCAGCGCGGTGCGTCTACCTTGCGTCAACAAATGAAAGCGATCATCGAGCCGATCGGCCAGTTCACGAATCCCAAACATATCGACGCGCGCGGCGGCCAATTCGATTGCGAGTGGAATACCGTCAAGCCTTCGACAAAGGTCGACGACGATGGGAACGTCCGCATCGGTGAATTGAAATGTGTCCAGACTTGCCAAGGCTCGTTCCACGAAAAGTTGGATCGCAGGAAATCCAATCGCCTCCGTTGCAGAAAACTCGCCTGATGCTGGCGGCAACCCAAGTGGCGCAAGACGCTGTACCCACTCGCCTTCAGCACGGAGCGGCTCGCGGCTGGTTGCAAGAACGTGAACGCCAGGGGAGCTCTTTAGGATGCTCTCTGAGAGCTTTGCGGCTGCCTCAATGAGGTGCTCGCAATTATCGAGAACAAGAAGCATTTTCTTGCCCCTGAGAAAGGCTAGGATGTTCGGCGTCGCATCGTCCGACAGGATGGGAATACCGAGAACCGAAGCAAGCAGACTTGGAACAAGTGCCGAGTCGGAAATTGATCCGAAATCAATGAACTGAACATCATGTTCATAGGCATCGAGAAGTTTTTCAGCGATTGAGAGCGCGACTGTTGTCTTTCCAATCCCCGGTGGGCCGACGATCGTCACAAAACGATGCTGCGAGACCTGCGCCGCAAGCGTGCGGACGGTTTCTGACCGACCAATCATCCGGCTCAGCGGCGCGGGCAAGTTGTGGCCCTGGTCGGTTGAGGCCCTGAACAAGATAGGTCTCGGAGTGCCTTCCTCGCGCGATGCCGCTGCTACGAAAGAATAGCCTCTGCCGATGATGTTCTCGATATACCGCGTCCCTGCTTGGCCGTCTCCGAGCACCTTGCGCAGTGCGGCCATATGAACCCTCAGATTGGTTTCCTCAACGTGTGTGTTGGGCCAAGTGTGAGCGATAAGCTCTTCCTTGCTGACAATCTCACCGGCGCGCTCGACCAGAATAATCAGAATGTCGAGTGCGCGGTTGCCCAAACGGACGGGTTTGTTCATCTCGAGCAGTACCCTCTGCCGAGGCAAGAGCCTGTAGGGACCAAAAATTATGGCCTGGTCGCCGGTAAAGCTCTCTTGAACGGCCGTGCCGATCTCCTTCAAAGCGACCTCGTCGAAAAGTCTTGGACGCCAGTAATGCCGACGTCCGTGTTGCGCTCAACTGGCCGGAGACTCCGCCCGATAACGTCCTATAGCTGCATCGACCGAAACGACGTTTTCGTGCCTCTTGGGACTCCGCAGTTGCGAGCCCTAGCGCCCTAAGTGTAGCCAATTTGTGTAGTGATCACAATCACAACCGCCCACTGCGGCCGCGAGTAAATCGTCCCAAGACGATTAGACAATAGGTGGAATTCTGTTCAATCGGAGGCCGGAGCGAGGGATTACCTTGAGAATGCCTTTCTAACTAACGGTTCAGGTGGAGGCGAGGAAACCCCGGCGCATCTCGCGAAAGCACCCTGAATTTGTGTCAAACGAAGGTTGCGGGAATGTCCAACGATGAATTCAGCGACCTCTCGATCTGGCTTTCAGAGGGAATTTATTGCGCATCGAAAGCGGAGGCATTCGTTTCCGAACTTTGTTCGCGGATAATAAAGGCCGGAGTTCCGATTTCGCGAATGGGGGCTTTCATTCGTATCCTGCATCCGAATGTCATCGGCCGCGGATTTATCTGGAAGAAGGGCAGCGAAGTAGTCACGATCAACGACGGTGTCGGCACTGATGAAGTAGAGAATTTTCAATCGGCTCCATTGTCGATCGTGCGGGAAACGCGGCAAGAGGTGAGACACCAACTTTGTTCGTCGTACCCGGCCGATTCGGCGCTCGTGAAAGGATTACGAGCTGAGGGAGCGACCGACTATATTGCATTTCCGTTTACGTTCACGAACGGTGCGGTACACGTGATTAGTTGGACAACCAAAGAGCCCGGCGGTTTCACCTCACACCATGTTGCGTCGCTGAGAAAGCTTGTTCCGATGTTTTCTCGCGTGGCGGAGATAATGAGTCTTCGGCGAACGACGACGACGCTGCTCGATACTTATGTCGGCAATCAAACCGGCGAGCTGATACTTGCGGGCCAAATTCAGCGTGGCCATACCAAGTTGATGGATGCCGTCATCTGGCTTTCGGATCTGCGCGGCTTTACTCGGATGTCAGAACGCTTTCCAGCGGTAATCGTAGTGGAAGCCCTCAATCGATATTGCGGTTGCCAGGTGCCGGCGATCAATCGGCAGGGTGGAGAAATTCTCAAGTTTATGGGCGATGGCTTATTGGCTGTCTTTCCCATCGATCTCAAGACTGAGAATGTGCCCGACGTCTGCGCACGGGCGTTGGCCGCCGCGCGTGAAGTCACGGCTAGTGTCGAGGCAATTGATTACGGTGACGGACTGGCGATGATCGATGCGCTCCGATTTGGGATGGCGCTGCACGTCGGCAAGGTACTCTATGGCAATATCGGCGGAGGAAATCGGATGGATTTCACTTGTATCGGTCCCGCTGTGAATCTGGCTGCTCGACTGGAAAAGCTAACCGGCAAACTTAACCTCAAAATTGTTGCTTCGCGTGAATTCGCCCATCACGGCGGCCCAGATTGGACTGACTTAGGCGAGTTTGACGTAGCGGGATTCGCTGCTCCCGAGCGGGTTTTCGGGCTTCGTGAGGCTACGGCAAGCGTGGGCAGGTTATGAGGTCGATCGCGCGGATTGGAACAATCGCTATCGGCACTTGCGGGCTTGCGCTTCTTTTCGCAATCGGCGCCGGCGGAACTGGTCGGAGCCAGACAGCGGGCACGGATTCCGCGAGCACTACTACATGGGATAGGATAGCTTCCGTGCTCCAACACCCGCGATGCATGAATTGCCACCAACTCGAGACGCCTTTGCAGGGTGATGCCCGCAGAATTCATATTCCTCCGGTCCGTCGAGGTCCCGACAACATGGGGGTGAGCACAATGAGATGCCACAATTGTCACAATGATAGCGGGAACAACGCTATGTCGGGAGTGCCCGGCGCGCCGCACTGGCAACTCGCGCCGACCAGCATGTTGTGGGAGGGACTCTCCACTACCGAGCTATGCCGCATGCTCAAAAATCCGGAGCTCAATGGCCACCGCTCGCCGCAAGCGCTCATCGAGCATATGGAGACCGAAAAGCTCGTTCTTTGGGGCTGGAATCCCGGTGGGCACCGCGAGCCGATTCCGATCTCCCATCAGGAATTTATAGATTTAATGAAGGTCTGGGTTTCCGGCGGCACGGTCTGTCCGCAATGACGAGAGAGCTACGATGATCACCCTCATTGTCAATGGTCGTTCGCAGCAGATAGAGGCCGATCCGAACACCCCACTTCTATGGGCGTTGCGCGACGATCTGCATCTTACCGGCACAAAGTTTGGATGTGGCCGAGCCTTATGCGGAGCCTGCACCGTTCACATTGATGGCGACGCTGCTCGGTCATGCTCAGTCATGGTTGGCGACGCGGCTGGAAAATCAATCACGACCATCGAAGGTCTATCAGGCGATGTCGCCAGGGCGGTCACCGATGCCTGGATCAAGGCGGCTGTCCCGCAGTGCGGCTATTGCCAGCCAGGCTTTGTAATGGCCGTGACGTGCGTTCTTGGCGCAAACCGAAGCCAAACCAAGGAGGCCGTCCTTTCGCAGATCACCAACATTTGTCGCTGCGGCACCTACGACGCGATCCGGACTGCGGTCGGGTTCGCACTCGATGACCTCAATCCAGAGAACAATCCAGTGAAGAAAGAAAATGTGCGATGAAGTCCGCAGAACGACAACCGTCCGGAAGAATTGCTCGCCGAAGCTTTTTGATAGCGGCAGGTGTCGTCGGCGGTGGACTACTGGTCGGCACCGGGACCCTGATTGCGAGGCTGAACAACATTGACGGATACAGGCTGCCGGCCGAGGAAGGCGAAGCTAGTCTCGGCGCGTGGCTGAAGGTTGCCCGCGACGGAAGGATCGAGGTTGCTGTCCCACATCAGGAAATGGGGCAAGGGATCTACTCGCTGGCCGTTCTTCTCACCGCAGAGGTGCTGCGGTTGCCAGCCGATGCGATACGCGCAGTGCAGGCGCCGGTTCACGCCCGCTTTGCAAATCCCGTCATGGTGCTTGACGGCCTGCCTTTCGATGAACACGCCGGAGGGGTGCTTCAGGACGGAGCAGCGTGGACTTTTGAGAAGATTCTTCGCGCAATCGGAGTGTCGGCGACCGGCGGCTCAACGTCGACTCGACACATCGCTGAGCCAATACGGGCATGCGCGGCTTCTGCGCTTGACATGTTGACGCGCGCCGCGTCGGAGAAATTTGGGGTTTCGCCCGGGCAGTTGAAGATCGCCGACGGCCGGATTTCGGCTCCGGATGGAAGAAGCGTAGCTTACGCAGAGCTCGCCGACGCAGCTTCCAAGCTTTCCCCGAAAACGATCGAGCTGCCGCCATTGGCTGAGGGTATCTTCGTCGGAAAGGGCATCGCGCGGGCGGATATTCCTCCTAAAACGCATGGGGTCGCCGCATATGGCATCGATACACGGCAGCCAGGGCAGCTTTATGCAGCGATCCGGCACTCGCCGCGTCTCGGTGGCATCCTGAAGAGTGCATCCTTGCCAGTTGAATTGCCGGGCGTGCGTGGCCTCGTCGAAGGCAGTGACTATTTCGCCGTCGTCGCGTCAACCTACTGCAAGGCGGTTGCGGGGCTAGAAAAGGCCGTAGTCGATTGGGACGATAGCCGCGCCCTCGGTGTTTCATCAAAGAATGTGTTCGCCGCATATCGGGCGGCGCTCGACAAGGGTGTCAATTATAAACCGCGCTGGGTACTTGATTCCGCAGGCGATGGCGCGTCTTTGTCCGGCCCAAGGGTCGCAGCAACATACGATGCGCCGTTTCTGGCGCATGCGACCATGGAGCCAATGAACGCGACTGCCCTTGTCACCGAGGCGGGCGTCAAGGTTTGGGCGGGCCATCAATCGGGATATCTGGCAAAGCAGAGCGCTGCTGGCGCGGCGGGCGTTTCCACGGATGCGGTCGAGATATTTACGCCCTATCTTGGAGGAGGGTTCGGTCGCAGGGCGGATCTTGACTACATCGCTAAAGCCGTCCAAATCGCGCGCAAGTTCAAGGGAACGCCGGTACAGACGATATGGAGTCGCGCAGAAGATATTCGTGACGACGTCTATCGGCCCGCGGCAATGGCCGATGTCTCTGCGACGCTCGGCGAGAATGGCATCCCGTCGAGTTTTACTTATCGAATCGCCGTTCCGTCGACAACCGATCAATTTCTAGCCCGGGCAGTCCCCGCCGCAAAAGGAGGATTGTTGCCGGATCGTTCAACGGTCGACGGCGCTA
>Ga0137391_10000657_pt1 | contig 24353 bp, 30 predicted proteins | sample 15con2h24BmetaG_FD_101399 | JGI IMG/M metagenome (GOLD analysis project Ga0137391, IMG submission 101399) | Vadose zone soil microbial communities from Angelo Coast Range Reserve, California, USA - 15con2h2.4B metaG | ecosystem: Environmental > Terrestrial > Soil > Vadose zone > Saprolite...
GTCTGTGGCGAGCCGCCCGAACCAGGCTCTCCAGAACGAAGTCGGGGCCACCGCGCCCAAATACAAGCCGCCTCCCGTCGTGTGGAGTGCCGAAACCATCGCCACCCCATGCTGCCTCTCCTTCTCCGCGACGTTGGCGTTGGGCGAAGGCAGTATCAGTGAGGGACGATCGCTGGCCTTGCCACCGCTACCCAATCCGCTGGGCCCTGCTACTGGATCCGGTGCGAAGGGGCCGCTCGACTTGGGGGATCCTCGCCAACATTCTTGGCGTGAGTCTTCTGGAACTGGATGACTGCTGCTATCAAGTTGACCGGAGCGCCGCGCCGGCCTCAACGTCACCGGAGGGCCAAGCCCCTGAGGACAGGAGGGTGGAGTTTCTGGCTACCCTTCTCGCAACGATGAGAAAGACCGCCCGGGTCCTCCTCATCCACGGCAACGTTCGATGGCGCGGTACCGTGCTAACGCCTAGCGACCGCTGGGGGCAGGCGAACTATCGCCTCACAACCGCCTTTCTCGGCACCGATCATCTCGACGAAGGTGACGAGTTGCAGATCGGGCGGCAGCGACTCCGGATTTTCCGCAGCGGGTGCCAAACCGCGCTGTGGACATGGGCGCCGGGCGCCCGCCCAAATAAGGCGTACATCTCGCAAGTCAAGGAACTCGTCAGCGAATCTCTCTAGCAAGCGCAGTGATTCTGGCCCGGGAATGCGACACGACTGTCGAGCCTCGACGTGACGGGAATATCCAGCCGTGAGTCACCGCTCTTGCCCGGAGCCTCATTGCGCACCGGTTCCCGAATCTGCCTGAGGGTCTCAGCATCTCGCGGCCGGCTGCCTCGACCTCGATCCGGTCTGGAAATGATCATTGCGCTGTTCAGATGCCACAAACTTCTCAGTAGCGCGGCGGTGAGGTCCCAGAGATTCGCTTGACGCGCGTCACGAGGTCACCAGCCGGGGCCGCCACCGAGAAACTGTTCGAGCTACGGGCCATCAGGCGGCTCGCAGAGGGGTCGGAGCGCCAGAGGGGCGCGCTGGAGCCAGTGGCACGCTGGGCAGGCGGGCAAGGCTGACTCACCGCGTCCTCAGACGGTCCGACAAAGGGCGGTTGGGTACGGCGGCCGTGTACTCGCGGCTGTACATCCTGAATACGAGCTAGGGATCCGAGAGGGATATAGGGCTGCCAGTGGGTCGCTGGCAGACAAGGACGGATGGTTCGTCGTGGATCATCTCGAAAATGGGCAGCGAGCGCACGTTAATCGAAATCAGCGCGGAATGGAGGGAACGTTTGGGCAGGCCCGAGCCCGGGTAATCCTTTGGTAACCAACCGCGTCCCCGGCAGCCAGTCGGGATGACATCGGTAGGACCCTCGCCCACACAAATTTGTCTGGTCGATCGAGCACCCGCCATCCAGGCGGGCCGAACTGAGACCGGGCCGGAGGGCGAGGGTTTCCTGTTTCTTTGGGTACGACTTACAACAGAAGTGCTTGCCCTTGCAGGGACGCGGCGGACATCCACGCGAAACAGATCAGCCCGCACGCGCTAAGGCACGCTTACGCGATCTGGGCGCTCCGCTCCGGCAGCAACATCATCGCAGTCAGCAAGCTCATGGGGCACTCGAATCTGCAGACCACGATGCGCTACCTTGAGCAACTCGAGCTAGGCTCCCGCTCGGTGACTGACACGGAAGAGTCCTTATCGAAAGCGCCACATAGCGCATGGCACGCTTTCAAATCAGCGGACTTATCGTCGCGGCTCGCCTTCCGCAGGCGGCGTTTTCCATGTTCGATTGCACGATCGAGCCGACGCAGGCACCGGTATCGTGGCCCGATGTTCGGAGACCTCCCCTCGGCTTCGTGGCTGCGCCATGGATCGCGTTCGCAGTGGTTGAGACCCTGCCACCCCACATCAAGGTCCAGGCGCGGTACCTTATCACCACTGACGTCGAGGCCGCCTCACTGGACGAGGCCCTCAGTCTTGCCAACGAGCGGTTCGGCCGCTTCTTATCCGCGATCGCCTTCTCCAGCAACCCGCTGGTGCAGGGGATGGTAGTGATCACCGGCTGGCGCGAGCTCGCAGCCGACGGCGCGGTCGCTCAGGGTGGCGAGGCCGGAACGTCAATGGGTTTCGAGCCGGTGATTCTCGCACCATTTGACGGACCGACCGAGCAAAGCATCCGCGGACTCGAGCGCCTAGCGGCACGCGACGGGGCGACGCAGTCGTTACTCGTGCTGTGGTCCGAGGCGGAGCGGAGTAACCTGCTGGGCTTCTCGAATGCCGACAAGCAGGAAGTCCTCATTCGCTACGCACATGTGCTCGAGAAGATCGGCAAGCGATGGCTGTGGGAGGGCAAAAGTCGGCCGCTAGGCCAAGGGGCGGTACCGCCGGATAGTGTTGATCGATGATCGACCTCTTCCACCTGCTCATCTGTACCCTTGCTTCGGCATTCCGGAACCGCTCCGCCCTGATCCTTGAGAACCTGCTGCTGCGCCAGCAGTTGCAGGTGGCGCTGCGCCCCAAGCGTCGGCTCCGGCTGCGAGGCAATGACCGGCTCTTTTGGATCCTGGTCCGGCGGCTGCATCCGGACTGGCGCCGGCATCTGCTCTTCGTCCGGCCGGAGACGGTGGTCCGCTGGCATCGGCGCGGCTGGCGATGCTACTGGCGCTGGCGATCGCGGACCCGGCTCGGCCGGCCTCGCCGGACCCGGCTCGGCCGGCCTCGCTTGTCAAAGGAGGTGCGGTCGCTGATTGCCCGGATCGCCGGCGAGAACCCACTGTGGGGGACAAAGCGCATTCGGGGCGAGCTGCTGAAGCTGGGCCTGGTGGTAAGCGCGCGCTCGATCCGTCGCTACCGGCGACCCCGGACCGCCCGGCCACCCAGCCAGGCCTGGCGGACGTTCTTGCGCAACGAGCTGGCCGGGATCTGGGCAGCCGATTTGTTCGTGGTCCAGACCCTGACGTTCAAGACGCTGTACGTCTTCTTCTTTATTCGCCACCAACGTCGCCGGCTGGTCCACTTCAATGTGACCGCCCATCCGTCAGCAGCCTGGATCTGGCAACAGCTGTTGAATGCTACTCCGGAGGGAAGCCAGCCACGCTATCTGATCCATGATCGAGATGCGGTGTACGGCGCGGACTTCGGAGAGCGGACGGCCCGGCTCGGCATCCGAAATATCCGGACGCCGATCCGGGCCGCGAGAGCGAATGCGGTCGCCGAACGGGTGGTGGAGACGTTTCGCCGGGAGTGCCTGGACCACCTGATCGTCCTGAATGAGGAGCAGCTCCGGGCAATCCTCCGAGAGTTCATTGCTTATTACAATCGCGACCGACCGCATCGGAGCCTGCGGCTCGAAACGCCCGACATCAGAGAGCGTCCGCACGGCAGCCTGCTTCGCTGCCGACCGATATTAAGCGGCTTGCATCAGAGTTATGAATGGGCGGCTTGATGACGAGACTTTTGCCCCCTCACAACGGGGGCTGGGAGTCGCATCGGTCACGCTCCTTCCCATCTCCCGTCCGACGGCGCAGGCTGCGCGCCTCGCCTACCTCGACAACCTGAAGGTCGCGTTGGTGGTGGGCGTCATTGTCGTCCATGCCGCCAACTTCTACTACGGAACCGTCCGGTGGCCGGGCAACCCAGGCACCACGCTGTCATACGGCGGGGCATCGGCATCTCCTTGAACGTTTGCTGGGACTGCTCAAGGGAGCATGCCGCCCCGTCTCACCTCACGCCAGCGCTCGCTTTGCCTCCTTCACCAGGGTGGGACATTTCGATCGGAATGGGTGGGCCATTAGCTTCGGAATCCGCACCATACAACCAACCCTTGTGTGCAGCCTCCAGCGGGATCTGGCAATCGTCCACTCGAACGATGACCACCCGCGGCTTGTGATGCTCGATCTCATGGGTCAAGGCCATCACCATCTCGGTCCGGACCCATTCTTTGGTGAGGGCCTTCACGCTCCAGAAGGACTGCTACGAGATCTTCAGCTTCGAGTGCCTGCGTGATCTGGGACAGTAACGTGTCGCCACCCTGGATCCTTGTCTCGTCCATCCAGAAGTCCGCGCCTGAGTTGGCCAGGAGAATATTCAGCTGCTGTGCCCAATCTACATCCTCAGTCGCGTAGCTGATGAATAATCGCTTGCCGGCCTGAGCTCCATTCGCCGCTGGCATGTCGTTAGATTCACCTGGGCGCGCCTGTATCGGTGGGGAGCCTGGGTACCCCCGCGACCTCCGCCAGCAAATCGGCATAGTCCGAAAGGGTCGCCCTTACGTCGTCGAGCACTCCCCTCATCTCTGCATTCTGCGGCCACGCGCGCTCATGCTGGGCCTGCGATACGGGCGAACGTCTGCGACTTTCGTAATCCAGCAGAAGCGGATGCCATTTGGCGAGGACTGGACGCAGAACTCGATTCAAGATGATCACGGCCAGGTAGCCAAATGAGTAATCGCCGTCACCTTTGGCAACCGCGACGGATGGGCCCTTGTCGCGGAGGATGGCCCGAGTCGTGGCGAACAGGCTGTACAGCGACGTGAGCGCCTCCCGAAGCAATCCCTCTTCTTGCCTCAGCTCGGCGACGGAGATACGGGTAATGAGCTCCACGTACATCTCCCAGGCCGCCGCCCTTTCGCTTTCGTCGGGCTCCCACGTCCCCTTGACCCCACCAAGACCGAATGGCAGGTTAATACTGACATCGACTGACTTCGGTGCTCTCATGACTTATTGAGTGGATGAGAGGAGGTCACCGAAGTATTGTCGGTCGGAAGCGTCTGCAGCTCGGTTAATCTCCGTTGCGCCGCGAAGACGGTTGGATCATCCGGCGGGAGTGCGCTGGCGAGCTCCTTAATCAATTCCTCTTGCGCTGACACGGCCTGTTCTCGGGCGCCGGTCTGAACCAGCATCGTTACGTGGTTGCCAAGGGCGCGCGTGATTTCGTCGAGGCGTCGATGTGGTATGCGCCGGCACGCCTCAACGTACAACTCCTGCAAACGGGCGGCCTCAGCAAAATGCCGGGTTGCGAAGAGGGTGCCGGAGACTCGGAGGGTGAGGGCATGGCCTGTATCCAATCCGGAAGAGCCCGGCGGAGAGTCAACCAGCGGCTGAAGCAATTCCACGACGAGATCGCCTTCGCCTTCCGTGACGAGCAGCCACGTGATGTCCCGCAAACCTTCGAGAACTGTCGGCTCAGTGTATCCGTCACCGGTGCGGACCGCAGTCAGGGCTTGCCTGACCAGGCTTCGGCTTTCTTCTCTTGCTCCCGCGCTCCAGCAGGCACTGGCGAGGTTGCACATCGACAGGATGGTCGAAGGGTGTTGCTGGCCCAGCACCGCCTGTCTTGCCTTTAGCACCTCCTGGCCCAACGGCAAAGCCTGATCCAGCTGGGCAGCTTCGGCGAGCAAGACCATCAAGCGCGACTTCGCCGTCAGCGTGCGGGGATCGTTGGCGCCCCAGGCCGCCGTCAGCGTCTCTACGATCAACTTCTGCTGCGAGATGACCCCCTCCTGAACCGGAGCGCCGGGATCTCGACCGCGGATCCGAGACAGGTTGCTCATGGACATGAGGGTGTCCGTGTGGTTAGTACCCAGCAGCCGCCTGGTGGTCTTAAGTGTCTGCTCAGCCAGGCCGATGGCTTCCCGATGCCGGCCTAGGTCGCTGAGCGTCAGGGCCAGCGAGGTTCTTGCGTGCAGAGTGACCTGATCAGCCTCAGCGTGCTCGCCGGCCCAGTCAGCCGCGTTTCTCTGATAGCGTTCCGCCGCAGCCAGATTGCCCTGAGCTTTCGCAAGCGCACCGAGGCTCAATGAAAGGGCCGGAGCCGCATGCCAATCCACGTCTCCCGGGAGTTGTCGCAACGCGGCGACCAGGTACTCCGCGTGTGGCCGGCAAGCCTCCATCAACGGCCACCGCGAAGGTTGGCGACATGCCGTCGGGCTGAAGACCCCGACCAGAGCCTTCGCGACGATAGCCAGCTCTTCGCCCACGTTGTCTGGCTTGGTCCTCAGGTAATCGGCAAGGACGCTGTGCATTCGACCGTACATCTCGATACGGTCACCCACCACGCCGGTCACGAAGGACCGGCTGCTCAGCGCGGCCCACGTGGACGGCGGAACCACTTGTTGGGTCAGGGCATTGATCAGCGCTCGTGGAATGGGAGCAGGCGAAAGGAGGGCCAGCAGCCTGGCTGCACGCTTGGTGGTCTGGTCAAGTCGCTCGTACGAAATCTCCAGGGCTTCCGTGACGCCTCGAAGCGTGCCGGTGGGCACCGATCCGCGCAACGCGTCGATCTGGCGGTCAAGAACTGCGGTTGGGCTGCTGGCCTGGGCCATGTCGTCCAATTCCGCGGCACCGACAATGGCAGGCGGCCGCAGCGCGGCATTGAGAAGCTCCAACGCGAGGGGCCAGTGGCCAACCCAGGCTGCAATCCGATGCCAGCCGGTCTCAGACAGTGCGCCACGGTCGGCCCCGCGAGTGAGAAGGGCGACAGCCGACTCGGGAGCGAGCTCGCGGATCTCTAGCGCGTGGACCCCCGGCACCAGTGCATGGCGAGTGCGCGAAGTCACGACGAGGGCGACGCTTCCAACGCCTGGGCACCAGTGTTCAAGCGGATACGGAGGCAGATCGGAGCCCCTCTCAGGGATGTTGTCAACCACAAAAAGTGCGGGCGAGTCATGAGGTATCTCGCGCATCGCATGGGCGAGTTCCGAAGCCACGTTGCGACCGTCCTGCCGGAATTGTCTGCGGTCCGGCGTCGCCGGCTTCAGTGTTGCAAGCACCCCGTGGAGCTGATCTTCGAGCTCCGCATCGGTCGCCGTGTCTGCGTTCACCCAGAAGAGGCCACCGGGATAACTGTCGGGACCGTAACGGTGCAGGTACTCCACCGCCAGGCGTGATTTGCCAAAACCGCCGCCGCCCTCGAGCGAGCTGGTCAGAGCTGCTGGGCGTAACCCGACCGTGCGCGTGGAAAGAGCGGTGTGCAGGTCCCACATCTCGCGGGCCCGACCGACAAATGAGTCACCGATGGAAGTCGGGAGGCCGAAAGTCGGATAGAGGTGCGCTCCGTGCAAGGACCTCGGTGACGGAACCGCCATCAATTCGCGCAATCTGTCGCGTACCTGATCGAGTTCCCCAAGCGCCTGGAGCCGCTCGCCGAAGGAATGAGTAACCCGGTCCAATCGCTTCCTGACGAGCTGCGCGATAGCCTTCGTTTGTCCCTCGTGCAGCCACTTCTCAGCACTGAGCGGCCCAGGCAGCTGTGTAAAGTCCGCTGGCGCTCGAGAGGTCGCCGGCATGACTATGACTAGCGGCATCAATGCGTCACGCGACGCCGCACCATCGGCCTGGCTGCTGCTCAGCACCCGATACGCATGAAGCGCGGTGGCCAGCTCCTCCACGCAGTAGGTGCGCGTGGAGTACCGCTCGTTGGCGATGACAACGATTACCCGGGCGCCCAGAAGTGAATCGAAAACTTCCGCCGGGATGCTTTCCCCCGCCGCGATAGAGGTCGAATCCAGGAAGGCGAGGCCCATTGCACCGCCCAAGGCGCGATGGATGGCACGTGCCGTTTTCTCAGCGGCTCCGCGCGCATAAGAGATGAAGACCGGCTTAATTCGTCCGAGACCCATGGGTTGTCCGTGTGAACCGCCACGAACAGCGGCTCGGCGGCGATCGGCGAGACCACCCAGGTCAAACGGCCGGTTTTGCGGGTCGGCGAAAGACATCAACGGGCCTGCATAACCCATCGAATGCGCCTCCCTTACGAGGGAATTATGGGGCAGTATCTGACAGCTGTCAAAGCAAGTAGAAGCGGTAGGCGTATGCACAGGAATAGGTGCTGCGAGCAGCCCTGTTAGTCGCGCTTGAGACGGATGCTGAAGCCGGCTGATATTCTTCCGCGGCGGTGGTGGGCCTCCTCAATCTGTTCCTTCGCGTCCTTATTTGTGATCGCGGGGGTTGCGAATGCGTGTCGCCAGATTCTCGAGGACAACGTCGCGGCGGGAGCGAATACTCGCGTCAGCCGATCCGGCGTGTTGTAGGCGATAGCTGGGACGACAGGATTCGAACTGCCACTGCCAGCTCGAATCGCCCGTCCACGCATCACCGTTGGAGCCCACCATGTGCCAGCGATTAAGAGTCAGCTGCTCTACCAACTGAGCTATGCTGGCGCACCGCATATTGTATTCGGCTGATCGTCCGCGACGTGCCGCTACGTGCCGCGGCGAGCCGCCGGCGTTGTTGTCAAATTGTTGTCAAAGCTGGCAGCCTGGGTCTGGTTCCGCTGCGCATCTTTGTGGTCCTAGGGCCGTAGTCCGAGCCGTCGTATGCCAGATAGGGCGCAGACGACGATATGGATGAGGCCGCTTGGGCGTGTCGCGACCATCGTGGACAATCATGGTGTCTTCGTATTTCGCGTGACCCTGGGGATCGGTCTGGCAGGGCCTCGAGGTCACGGACTTGCAGAGGACGAGCGATTCGCTTACCGAGCCGCCGTTAGAGCGTCGGCCCTGTGATCTCGGTGGTGGCGTCATCACCGCGCCCTGGTTGTTGCCGTTGTTCGAACTATTCGCCCAGGTGACTGCGGCTGCGCCGGCCCGATTGATGTTTACCTGGAAAAAGTCGGCGGGGCCTGTGCCCTTTAGGGAACAGAGACGTTCCTGAAATCTTATCCGGGCCGGTCTTGACGGCGGTGTTCGACGGTGTCGCTATAAGAGGGCATCCAATGGGTGGGGCGACGCGCATGCGGGTCAGCCAGCTAGCGGGAGACTCTGTCGCGCATGCACGCCCGTCTGCTGATCTTCAGGGATCGAACGCGTGGTCGGCAATTGAAGCGCAGCTGCTCCATTTGCAGCGAACGGCGGGGAACGCCGCCGTTACCTCGCTGATCCATGTGCAGGCCCAGGCACATTCCACGACCGAGCTCGCAGACCTTTCTCTCGACCCGACCCGGCGGGTGCACAACCCGCTGCGCGCACCCAGCCTGTTGCCGAGCCTAGAGTTGCCTACGCTAACCTCTCAGCCCACGATCTCGACGCCAAGCCTGGTTCGCGACCCGGGGTGCCCGGTCACCGCGCCAGACCTCCCGGTCACGCCAACCCCGATTCCCTTCACGCCTGACCCGACGCACGCGCTGCCGGCTAGGGAAGGGGCGCCTGACCTGAGCATGATCACCGACTCCGTTGACTTCTGGGGTCATAAAGACGCGCAGGACTTCGCCGGCGGTCTCGCCGATTGCTACGCGTCACGCACGGCTTCAAATCCGAAACCGGTCGACCGAGACAGTAAGGTCGCCGAGCTGAAGACCGACTTCAGCAGCGTGGTGCGCGCCTCCTTTACCCGTCATCCCGACTTTGGTGTCCCGTGGCCGTTGCCGAGTCGACTCGCTGGCATCCTCACCGATCGGCGCCTCAAGATTTCTGAGGAAATCCAGAAAGCCAACCTCGCTCGGAAGACCGGAGAGCGTCTCTCGAAGGATCAGCTCGATGCCCTTCTCGAAGAACGGATGCAACCCGAGCGGCACCAACTGGTGGAAGACGTTCGACAGGCGGTGGAAATCGGGATCTGGGGATGGATGGTTGAGCGCCGAGAGAAACTCGACTTCGACACCATCAAGAAGACCTACACGGGCAAGGCGGCCTCGCTTGCCGACATCCTCTCGAATGCCGAGATTCGAAAGATGGTTCACGACATTCTCGTAGAGGCCAAAGCCGAGCTCACGCCCGAGGAGACGCAAAAGGCGATCGATGCGGCTCAAGCAGCCAAGGATGCGGCCGCTAAGAAGAAGAAAGAGGAGCCGACACCGCTGGCGGATGAGGAAAAGGCGGTTGCCATCGGGCAGGCGGAGCGTGCCCGCCTGGAGCAGCAGATCGGCAAGGGGAAAGTGAAGCGCGGCGAACTGAAGACTCGGGAGATCATGGCGCGGACCGGAAAGGAGGCGGCGGACCTCGTCCTGCCCGAGGATGTCAAGGTGAAGGGCTGGGGCAAGTCGGATCGGCAACACACGCGGATCCATAAGGACGTGGTGACGATCCTTCAGACCCTCGAGACGGAATTCCCAGCAGGGTTCAGTGCGGGCACATACACGACCAACATCGAAGGCGATCACGCTAGTAGTGGTTTCGAAGGTCGGTTTCGCTCCGTTGATATGCGACCAAAGGTGGGTCTCATGAAGACGGGGAACCCGGCCTTCGACAAGATCTTTGGCTTTGGCTTCTTCGACCAGCAGGTAGCCTTCAGCTTTGCCCTTGCCATCGATCGTGCCTGCGGTTCGAACGGCGCTACGTTCCAGATTCTCTACAACGACTTCATCGTCGCCCGCGAAGCGAACAAGGTAATCAAGAATGGCCGCATCTTCAATGTCGACAATGTCGTGGGCGACGGCCTGAACTTGAACTGGCATGGCCCACTGGTAACCCACTTCCACGTGGACCTCGCGACCTGAGACTTGGGACTGGAATCGACGGTCGGCGTCACGATGCTGCATGGGTGCAGCCCGCGTAATGAACCCGCCGACTGCCGATCTCCAGGAAGAACAGCACATGCAACCGCTCAAGCCAGGCCGTTTACATGGTAAAGAAGTCCGTGGCCAGCAACTGCTCGGATTGTCCCAGTAATGCGCTACCTGGACTTCCCGGTTGTGCGCGTGCGCCCAGGAGACTCGGCGCGGGGATGGCAAAATGGGTTGGAGGGTGTGACTGCCCTTGTGGTGGAGGGCGAGACGATTCTTCTTTTCGGGGGATACGGGGACGAGCGCAATCGCTGTCGAATCGGGCGCCTGGCAGGCCTCAACGTCGTAGGCGTGGAAGAAGTGCAACTTGAACTTGAAGATGGCGCTGGGTTCGCGGACGCAATAGTCGCAGGCCGCGCTTCAGCCTTGCATGCCCTCGTTGGCTCAACCTGGTTCCGCCTGGACATAGCCGACCTGCGGTAGGCGTCACCCGAGGCCATGGCATGCGCTTGAAGGCGATGGCTGGGCTGACTGGTCAGGTTTGGCAACTCTGCATGCTAACTTCGATGGGACCGTGAAGGGCTCGATCGACCGGCTGCTCGCCGGGTAAGCAGGGAAATGGACCCTTACCATGGGTGATACTAAATTAGGTGGATAGCACCGTCGACTTCAGCTCGGTTGATGGCTTTGTTAGCCTGTTCGTGTCCGCCGCGCTTGGTCTGTGCTCGCAGATCCAAACTGGCCTACCTGCGGGAACCGGCCTCGACCCTCTTCAGGTCATCGTGGCGGGCAATCTATTCCGCTTGATCGAGCAAAAGGGCGAGTTGAATCGGGTCGGCTACTTTAAGCACGGAATCGGCGCCACGTTGTGGGATGCCCGTAAGCCTCGCCTGATTGCAGGCATTGTGGATATCGACCTCGGAAGGGACCCCGACGGCTTGACCTGCTACAAGATCGACCCTCTTCGAATAAATTACTTCGCGACCTCCACTGGGCTTGCGGAGCGGACGAACGAGGAGATCGAGGAGGCCTGTGAGAAGCTGGTGCATGCAGGCGTCCTGAGCGCCTGCACCGATCCGTTTACTCCCCCGCCGAGGTCGGTGATCCCTGGTCGATGGTGCATTCCTCGGCTCAGACAAGACAGCCAGTGCGCCTGGGTGGCCGACCTCGGCTTCGAGCTTTATTGGGGACCGATAGGCCCGGTTCCAAATGATTATCGCGAGCACCTCATGGAAGCCCGAAGGTATCTGGAGCTGTCCCTGCTGCTATATCCCAGGCCGGTGCAGCGCCAGCAGACCTTTGAGTGGAGCGAAGTAACGATCCTCGAAGACAAGGACATACTCCCGCAGGACAATTAATTTCCAAGTATCAAGCCCACCTCTCGGTGAAGGCGATGGCTGGGGCAACAGAATTCGAACTGGCCCTGCCATGTCCGAATCACTCGCTCCGAAAGGCCTGCAGAACCAACAAGCATCGCAGCGCCCTCTTGGGCAGTTGCGGACACATCCTTATATGTATGTAAGGGCTCCGCCAGCTGATTTCAGTCAGCCGTAGGTCTGTCCGCTGGTGACCGTTGGAGTCCCCGAGGTGCCGCCGAATTAAGAGTCAGCTGCTCTACCAACTGAGCTATGCAGGCTCACCGGTAATTGTATTCGCCGAATCGTCCGCTGCGTGTCGCCGGAACCACGGACGTCCACCGGCGTTGTTGTCAAAACTGTTGTCAAACCCCAAAACTGTTGTCAAACGTGACGACCCCAAAAGGGGCAAATTACTCGAGTTTCTGGACCTCGTCTCGGCCGCCAAGTCCACGCTTAGGTGAGACTCCATCGCGACCTTCATCCAAATGATGGCGCGACTCTCGGCCGGCACCGCCAGATATGCTCGGGAACCTTGTGAGCCGCGGATCCGATTCTTGAGCGGGCCCTTTTTATGTCGAAGAGCGAGGCTGGAGAATTAGCAAGAAAGCTCCCGCAAGCAGCCCCACTCCAAAGAGGCCCATGAGCACGAAAAGGCCGACGGCTACATAGGTTCCCTGATCGGCACATGGGACGAAGTCACACATGCCCTGCCTTTCGAGAAGGATAAGGCCGAGAAGCCGCCAACTTTGGAGGACACTGACGCTTAGACAGGCGACACCGAGCACGATCACGCTGGAAATCCCGATAACGCTGGCGCCAAGACGAAACAAGCCCGGGAAGGCTCCTAAACCAGGTTTCATGTAGGTTAAAACGCACTCACCCTACAAAAGTTCCTGCGTCACCACCGGCGTGGGGCCTTTCCGACAGCCCCTACGGGCGCGGCAGAAGGACCTAGCGATGATCCCATACTTCTATGAAAGGTAGGGCGACGACCGCCGGGGTAAGCCTGCTCCGACCGCGCCCAGCGGTTTGCTATCTTCGTTGGCGTGAGGACAATCGTCCGGAAGCAGCTCGTGACCCTCACGCTCGGTATGGCGGCTGGGGTAGTCAGCGCTACCGTTGGAAGCCTAATCCAGAATGCCTTCCATGTCGACGGTTTCTTCATCTTCTTGCCCTTGTGCGCGAGTCTCTTTCTGCTTGTTCTAAAGTTCGGCCCGGATGGCTGGCGTTAAGCCCACGTCCGGCCCCCGTCCGCCGTGTCCCCACTCTTAAAGAAGGAAAGATGACGAGGCGCTTAGGCAGGTGGCTTCTCCCCCGGTCGCTCGTGTCGAGCCGAGAGGAGCATGTGGCGCACAAGCTCACTCGAGAGGACGTCGCCGGCAGTCTGGCCCGGTTCCTAGCCTCATCGATTCTTGTCGTTGCTATTTGGTCAGGCTTGACCTTACTTGGGATCAAGCCAATTGGGAAATCGCCTAGTGCTGCGTTGGCAGTGGCTCTCGTATTTGTGGTCGGCATGTCCATTTTCAGCCTTCGCCAGGAGCTCAGAGGCAAGGCCGGGATTGGATGGCTTGGAGCAACCATCACGGGCACGGCTGTGGTTACAGCGTCAATCCTCACGAGCTCACTTGGCGGCCATTGACGGCTGGATCTTGGCCATGCCTTGGAATCCATACTGATGAGCCAAACCGCGTTCGCCGAGCCAGCAGCATCAGCGGGGACCCCAGGGACGGAAATGTCGTGGTGCCGCTAAGAGTGACGGCGGCTGCGGTTCTTGACCGCCTTACCTGATTACGGTCCCAACGACCCAGGCGTGGCTAATCCCCGAGCAACCAGTCACCTGATTTCCATCCGGGCCTAAGCCGCCGCCCAGGCTCGCTTTTTGACCGGCCACCACGACTAGGGTGCCGGATGGATCGTACACGGCCACCGGGTTTCCCCGTGCCACGTACCCGGCAGGCCAAATCAGCGCGCGGCGGTCCGCTCCACCACCCGTCCACAGACAGGCCGTGCCATCTGAGTTGATTCGTCCCGAGACGACTCCGTCAAAACGGGCGGTCATGCTGACGTCGCTGGCTGGGTGCGTACCGATGCGATAGCTGGTGGGTGCACAGGAGCCCACGAGGAACGGAACTACGTTCCCCAGGATGATGCAAGCGGCCAGCCGCCGAAGACGTATTTGCCTCACGTTTCCTTAAACGAACGTGATAGCGGAAAAGTTCCCCTGTCGGCGCATTACTGCTAAAGGGTGGCCCCCGGATGCTGGCCGAACACGCTGGGCGGACTGTGAGGTTATGTTGGCCGGACCCCTGGAGCGGCTTCGACGAGGCGGCCCCGTGCGCACCGTGGATGAACATGCCGCTGAACTACGGGTGCCAGTCGAACTGGGCGTCTAGCTGGTCGCATTCACCACGCTGCGCCCGTCCCCGAGACCAAGCCGATTAGCAACCCGCCAGCTGCGGAAGGGCAGAACTAGATAGGACGCTGACCGTCATCGGTACGCTCATCTCCCTTACCCCGCTGGTCGAACGGGTCAGCGCGAGAGCATCGCCGTTCAGCACGGGTCCGAGCACGCGATTCGGCACCTCGGTGGTGGCGCCCGTCCGCAGATCCACTAGGTAATCAGACGAGGAGCCGACCGCGCCAACCAGGGTCGAGCCGATCGACCATACGTCCGCGTAGTCCGTGGCCCTGAAGACGACGCGCGGCTGTGATCCCGCTTGCCAGAACCATACGTCCGTGGCGGTTTGCCCGCCGCTCCAGGCGAGCCTGCCGGGAGCGCCGACAATGAAATGGATATCCCGTAGCGAGCTCAACTCTGCCGGCAAGGTGATGATCTTGCCGGTGACGGCGGAGGCGGCATGGAGCCTGGCATCCCCTGTCGACCCCTGGGCCCAAATCAACATTGGCCACGAGAAGGTTGCGTAGGAAGCGGAGGCATTCAGGCGCTAGTCGCTCCCCGAGGCGAGGTCGAAAAGATGAAGTTGGCGGTCCACCGTGTTGATCCAGGGTGCCTTGCCGTGGTCCACGCTTACCTGCTCGAACACCCCGGTCGAGAGCGTCAAGGAGCGGTTGCTGACGCTGTCCCAGGCCCGGAGCGTGTATTCCCGCTGGACGTGATAATTCGCCTCGGCCCAGAGCAGCCAGCGCCCGTCGAAACCGCCACTAATGACCAGATGAGGAGCTCACACAATGGGCGGTCGAGGTCATTCGCACCTCAACAGCCTCAGGGTAAACTCCACTAGCGCTCTAGATTGTTGGGTGCCTGCTTTGACGTAGCCGTCGATTCCTCTTACCTAGGCTTCTCCTCGATTCGTAGGGCCCCGATGAGCGCTCCGAGGGTCATGACAATGACCAGCAGACCGGTGCCCAACTCGACCATCACGAGTAGACGGCCCGCCCAGTTCCTCGGGTTTAGCACGACGCTGCCCATGGTGAGCAGGGTGGTCCAACTCAGGTAAGCGGCCTGCGACACGGAGGCGAGTTGTTGCCCATTTGGAAGCTCGAGGGCGGCTTGTCCTACAGCGCGGTAGACGACGGCGAAAGCTGCCCAAACAGTAACGAGGTTGACGATGCCCATGACCACGCTTCTTCGAAGAGAGGCGAAGCCGGTTGCCTTCTGACTGGCATCAGCCAGAACGCTGTATAGCGAGAAGCCGACAATGTTGAGCCAGCGTACCGCCGCCACGGCAACTCCAATCCACGCTAAGCCGCTCCACAGCAGGCTCAACAACAGAAGAGCCAGGATCGCTAAGAGCCAAATGAGCATCTCCCACTCCACGGCGCGCAAGCGCTCTCGATCAGAAGCGAAACTGGCCTGATGGATCGAAGAGACAAATAGGTGCCGACGAAGGAAGTCAGCGATGTTAAAGGAGCGGCGTAGAAGCCAACCCTCACCCAAGCCGTCGGCGGGTAGCTGTTTAGCCATCAGCAAATGAGATCGCGCTAAGTGTCCGGGAATGGATCCGGTGGCATGATGAGGCGAATGATAGGAGTCGATCAATAGTGCGTGGGTCCGACCCAGACCTAGTTTGCCGAACTCGGGGAGTGGGAGACAGCCCTCTCGCGGGGATGCGCCGACAACCGGCGCGCCCTGCTGGGTCAATCCATCGCCACCGAAGACCTCCGAGTAGTGAAGCTCAATGGTACGAGTGGACACGAGGACGGCGCCGTTCCTGAGATCGTCAGCCGGGCTCGCACCGAGCCCGGCTGGAAGCAGCAACATGCCTGACATCCGCCAGATCCTTGACATGCTGGAGCGCGACCAGGCGCTCGAGCTCCAGGAGCCGCTTGCGGAGGGCCTCTGGCCCGCGGTCGCGGACGACGAGATTATTCTTGAGGTGGATCAAGACCGGTTGTTCCCGCGACGCCCACCAACCGATCGCGGCGAACGGGACTTCGACCTTTATGGCGACGACTGGGGGCTGACCGATAACAACGCAGCAGACATTGTTCAAGGTCCTGAACACCTCGGCCCCATTCTTCCGTTTCCGCTCCTGAGTGGGATGTGTGGGCCTGGTACCAGCCGATCCACTTCTTTTGATTCGGCTCGCGGCGCCGATCGACGCACCGTCGTTCCAAGCAACAGCGGGCTGATCAGCAACACCCATGTGCAGATGCGGAATCGTGTTGCCATGAATCTCATAGTTCATCGTGCGTGGCTTGAAGAGGCGGGCCAGCGCGCGAGCGGTGCACATAGAGTCCTCCCAGAACGCCACTCGCTCGGCCTCGCCTAACTCAAAAGGCTCGGCGACATGGCGCTTGGCGACGACGCAAGCGTAGCCAGGAAGCGGCGCCTCGATGCCGTCGGTCACCCACGTGGTGGGGAACTCGGCGAGCACATCCAGTGGATATCCGCGGACGCAGATTGGGCAGTCGCTGACCGTGATACCGGGCATCTCTAGAGGTAATCATCCTCAAAGCCCTAATGGCGGGCACCTTGAAGGTCTCGAAGATGCACGCCTCTACCCGTCCTTAGACCGTGCCGATCTTTTGACCGGCTCACCGATTGTCCGCATCTGTTTGGCTTTCCGAGCAGCTACCTCATTGGCAAAACGATCACGCACGATTCTGATGTGGGCCGCAAGAGGGATTACCGTCACCGATCCACCCGCTGAGATTGCTTTGCCGAGATCCTCGTCGGTTCTGCATAGCGCGGCATCCCGTCCAGTAATGAGACAGGCCAAATCAACCCTCGGCCCGAAAACGATGTCGCCCAGCCGCTCGCGGATGTGGTGCCAGACCATATCCACGTCGTCGCGGTCGAGCTCATTGAGCAGAACCTTGACGATGGCACCCTTGATCGCGTCAAGCTCTCCACAGCGTTCCGGCCCCTCCGCCTCGAAAAGGCCAGTTCGCTTCCACTCCTTGCCCCGTCGCTCGGTAATCCCAAGGATCTTGCAGAGCGTCGAGAAAGGCAACCTGTCGGGGTCCATGGTCTGGCCATTTTAGTACGTTTTTAGGTCGAGATTTTGACCTAAATGCGGCCAAACATCTGGTATACTGACCGCGAACCGCCTACCGATCTCATAGGGGCTCGAACCGGGACATGAACTACGACTACGACATCTGGTTCGACGATGGTCGCTGGATCGTGCGGGGGCTCGATGCAACGCCCGCTACGTACCCGACTCAACAGCAAGCTATCTTTGCTGCCAAAGCGCACGCGCGGAAGAGTCAGGGGACGGTCGCTTGGCGAGACAGATCGGGAGTCGTACAAGGCACGGCAAGTTACGCTTATGAGCGGGCCAAGGCCGGCCGAAACTGGCGTGATTTCTTAACGTTCCGTCGCAAGCTATCGCATCGCCAGGTAGATATGGACGAAGCGCCGTCGGTGAGGGGGGCGGCGAGCTAGAGGGCTGTCAGGGGGATGATTTAACGCCATGCCTGTGAGTGTCGTCGTCGGTGGCCAATACGGTTCGGAAGGCAAGGGTAAAGTCGCGCATTGCCTGGCGGTTGAGAACTCAGCCGCAGCAGTTGTCCGGATTGGAGGCACCAACTCGGGACACACTGTGGTCCAGGCCGGCTCGACCTATGTGCTCCGTCAGTTGCCAACGGCCGCGGTGCTCTCGGACGTCATGTGCGTCTTGGGTCCTGGTTCATACGTGGATGCGGAGATACTCGCTCGAGAAGTTTCACTGCTCGGTCTCGATGAGCGCCGCTTGCTCGTTGATGAGAATGCCGTCGTGATCACGGACGCTGAGAAGGCTGCGGAAGGTAGCCTAGGGCTTGGCCCGACCATTGGTTCGACGCTTAGCGGTACGGGGGAGGCGGTCAGGGCGCGCACGGCTAGAAACGGAACAGTGTCGTTTGCCAAAAATCATCCCGCGCTGTCCCGGTGGATTGGCTCGGCAGCACCGCTCCTCCGAGATTTGCTGGATAGGAACGAACGTATAGTCGTTGAGGGGACTCAGGGCTTCGGGTTGTCCGTACTCCATTCGCCAACCTATCCTTTCGTTACGAGTCGTGACACGAGTGCCGCAGCGATGGTGTCCGAGGCGGGTTTGAGCCCACTGGATGTTGATGAGATCGTTCTCGTCCTGCGTGCCTTCCCAATTCGTGTGGCAGGACACTCCGGGCCGCTGGCTGGCGAGATTAGTTGGGAGACAGTGACCATGGAAGGGCGGCACGACCACCCGATCCTAGAGCTCACAAGCGTCACAAGGAATGTAAGGCGCGTGGGCAGGTTTGACCCTGGTATTGTCGCTCGGGCGATTACCGTTAATCGGCCGAGCAACATCGTCATCAATCACCTGGACTATCTGGACCACGAAGCCTGCGTGTCGAGAGAGGTCACTCCTGAGATTGGTCGCTTCGTTTCCGACATTGAGCGGACACTGGGTTGTCACGTGAACCAGCTAGGGATAGGTGCCGACCTCCTCGTCGCTCGTGCGCCGGCCTACGGTCGGCTGGTGCTGTCCAGCTAAGCCAACCTTGCCAGATCTGGACTTCGCGGAAAGCGACACCGAGGCGTCGGAACGGGCACGACAATGGCGGGAGATAGACCCTTTCCCGAACATCGCCCCATCGCTGCTAAATTCCGCCGACATCCTCGATTACGCAAGGATCACAGGTATGATTTTCCCGTTCTACCCGCGGCCCGAATTGATGAAGCCTGCCTCGTACAAGATCGCCATTGGCGGTGAGTACGTCTACTGGGACGAATTTGACCAGCGGCAGGCCGACACTATTGAGCAAGGAAAAGAGCTTGTCCTCCGGGCGAACTCCATCGCCTTCGTTGCGCTGGAGCCAACCATCAGGCTGCCGCTCTACATCGCCGTTCGGTTCAACTTGCGGGTAGCCCATGTTTACAAGGGCCTTCTCCTTGGGACAGGACCGCTAGTCGATCCAGGCTTCGAGGGCCACCTTTCAATTCCCCTCCACAACCTCACTACAAATGACTACCGCTTTCGTGGAGGCGAGGGCTTGATATGGGCGGAGTTCACTAAGGTAAATTTGGCCCCCGGTCTTCGTGTCGCAGAAAGTCCTCCCGAGCGATCAGGTCGCCTATTCGGACTTGGCGAGGCGAAAGAATATAAGCCTTACCGCAGCGTGCAGGACTACTTGACCAAAGCAGATCCGCAACGCTCGATTCGGAGTTCAGTTCCAGATATCGTTGAACAGGCGAAATCTGCCTCTGCTGCCGCCGCCAGTGCATCACAGGCTGCTGGCAACGAGGTACGCCTGAGCGAGCAGGCGAGAAGGCAATTTCTTTTTCGAACCGGTCTCGCAACTCTAGTCTCGGTTCTGGTTGTTATTGCAGCGGTTGCGGCAATCCTGATCCAGGTCCACCAGCTTGTAACCGAGGTCAACAGCCGAATCGACAATATTCCGACGCCGCCTCCAATCCCCTCGGCAAGCCCGGCGCCTTCCGTGCTGAACCAGCGCCTTTGCGCCGTCGAACAGCAGCTAAAGTTGCCGCAGGCAGCCTCATGCAAGTAAGCGGCCCTTGGGAACAGCGCCGGGGCAGTCATGAAATAAGCTTGGGTCGTGATCGTCGCCATTGAGGGCTGCATCGGCAGCGGGAAATCAACCACCGCAAGAATGCTCGCGGATCACCTGTCCTGTGGTGTGCTTCTGGAGCAGACGGCCGACCATCCCTTTCTAGCTGAGTTTTACTCCGAACCCTCGCAAAATGCTTTGGAGACTGAACTCGGCTTCGTGCTCCTCCACTATCACAGACTGAAATCGGCCCAAGCGGAGCAGCGGTTAGTAACTGACTTCTCGCCTGGCAAAGATCTCGTGTTCGGCAAGATGAACCTCCAAGGTACCGATTTCGAGCTCTTCAATCATGTCTACCGCGCCCTAACCGACCGTCTTAACAAGCCCCGCGTCGCGATCTACTTGGACCTTCCCCTGGAACTGCTCATGGAACGCATCCGCAAGCGCGGAAGGCCGTACGAACAGGGCATACCAAAATCGTATCTTGAAGGACTGCGGGAATCCTACTTTGCCAACCTTTCCGAGCTGGGTCAAACAGTGAGGGTGGTCAAGGTTGAGGCCGGCGAGTCAGTCCAGGCCGTTTTTGGGAAGGTGGTTGGCGTTGCCGAACGCGATATCTCGGACAAGACGTGAAGAACCAGTATTTCGGCGACAGGCGCGATTACTTCAAGTATGGTCTACTCGAGGCGCTTGCTGAGGGAGTCCCAGGGATAGGACGGCTAACGTGTATTTGGATGCAGACTCCGAACGTTTTCAATGGAGACGGCCAGAGGCCTTTTGTCGCAAACGCGAGTTTCAATCGCCTAGCGGCTTTTCTAACGGAGTGCAGGTCTAGAGGAACACGGGACATTCGGGTCATGCGAGACTACTTCGGCGGTCGCGCTTACGCCTACTACCCCTACGGCGCAAATCCGGATGAGATATTCGCGATGGGTCGTCGCGCCGCGTACTTCGACCGAGTTCCTGATGAGGCGCTTACGGACGCAATCGTCTTCTTCGATCCAGACAACGGTCTCGAGCCCGCAAGCGCGGTGAGCGCCGCGCACTTGCGCTATGAGGAGCTTCGTTCGGTCTTCATCCGAATGGACCGTTCATCAATTGCCGTCGTATATCAGCACCTTCCGCGAGTTCGGGCCGACCTCTTTTGGCCCGCCGTTGCAAGCCGCGTAGCCCGACATCTTGGCACGCCTGTGACTTATGTTACCGACCGCGACGTTAGCTTTTATGTGATTCCTCGGATGGTGGGCGCGCTGCCAACCATTCGAGACATATTGGACCGTGTGGTCGAGACGGGATTGGCCCGACGCGCCGACGCCTGGGCTCCTCCTCTCCAATGATGTCCGCACGCCAGGCTAAATCTTAGGAAACTGCCGAGTGGCGTACCCAAGCTTCTTCTAGATAACGGAGGAGCGGGACAAGGCGGCGGCGCCTGACGTGGTGAAGCATAGCGACATATTCCTCCGACAGCCCGACGTTGCCTGAACCCACAGCTCTTTCGGGCCAACTGGGGCCGACAACGCTTGATCGGATAGTCGTTGAAGACTAGGAAAGGTCCTCAGGGTGATCAAAACCGCGGCCTGAGCTCCGAGCACGCTTGGGGCTTTAGCGGGCTTCATTTCCATCCGACTTGGTCGCAAAACGCCTGCGCCGCGTTGGTGCTCGCCGTTCCTGCGCTGCCGTCATCGGCCACGAAGACGGTATGGAAAACGTCACCCGGGCCCATACACACCGCGAAGGCATTCTTAGGGATCTCGGTGTCCGGGATGGCCCGCGCGGTGTAGCCGAACGCCTCGAGCGTGTTCTTCCCCACCATGGCGGTCGCGTCGCGGGAGAAGACGATGAAGTGGGTGCCATTGGACGCCGTCATAACGAAGGCGGTCGGCTTCGGCGTGGGCTTCGGCGTGGGGGTCGGAGTCAGCGTGGCTGTTGGCGTGGGTGTCGGCGCGGGTGTCACCTGTGCCTCCGAGCCGCACGCCGCGAGCAGGAGGACGGCGATAGCCGCGCACATGATTGGACGAGGGGTGGTAATCATGACCCTATTAATTATGTGTCTCTCGGTGAAACCGGATTCATTTCCAGAGCCCGAAGGACGGCAAAACTTCATCCGCATTCAAGCGGCCCGCGCGTAGGCGTGGTGCAGACCACCTAAGACGGGGCGCGATACCACCCGGCCACCGGCTCGGAGGCTGCTGCGGATAGGACTCTGTAGCCCGAGGCTGCGATGCGGTCGGTCGCGATTGTAATAGTCCGCGAACTCGGCCAGGACCACGGGCAGGTGTGGCTCGTCGATCACGATCAGGCGGGTCGAGGCATTCCGTCCGAATCGTCCGCACGATCCGCTCGGCCACGGCGTTCGCGTTCGGTGTGCGTGGCGGGGTCCGCACCCCGCCGATGCCCAGACTCGCAGCTGCCGGTGGAACTCACCGCCGTAGACGGCATCCCGGTCGTGGATGAGGTATTTCGGCTGCCGGCCCCAGGGCGTCGCCTCCAGGAGTTGGTGCCATAGAGGCTCCGGAAGCTTAGCGTCTGGACAACGAACAGGTCGGCGGCCCAGATGCCGCGCAGCTAGTTCGAGAGTAAGGTTCGCCAACGCTGATGGTTGCCCGGCCGCAGCCGCTGCCATCGGTATCTCCGGATGGAACGGTTGCTCACCACGATGCCCAGTTTCAGCAGCTAACCCCGGATCCGGTGCCCGGCCAGCACCGCCGCCACCGCGTCCATAGATAGTGGCGTCCCAACCGGAGTCGATCCGCAGACCCCTGGCTCGAAAATCAGCTCTGACGCGTTCGGCCGCCGTAGGCGGCTTAACCAGTAGGTCGATCTTTGGCCGACTCTGTCTCTTCCAGAGGAGGCCACTGGTGCCCAAGACAGAGCCGGCAATAACCAGGGCTAAACCAAAGATTCGGTTAGATCTGGGCGACATATATGGAGCCTGCTTGCCTCGCTCAATTCTGAGGGTATCGGGTGTGGACAGCCACTTGCCGAGCCTGCCGTGTTAGTCGGGCCCGGCTGATAATTCAGTCTGGAGTTGCTAGTGGCGCTCTCAATTCTGAATCCAGGCGAGCATGCTGTGTAGCCGCCAGCGAATTCAACTTGTGCGCCTTGAAATAGCCTGGAGGCCCCACTAGCCCCAACTCACACAGAACGTTGCCCTGGCTCCAGAGAACTTGATATTTGTGGAGCCGTCCATTGTCTAGCGGCCCATCGAAACGGTGCGATCGCTCGCCCATGCGCGGGCCATCGAATTCTCTATTACCCATCCTTGACAGTGCTCCGAGCGCTCCATGGATATGGTCGTCGAGGCCGTAGCCGGGAGTGAAGACGTAGCAGACACTGACGATGACGTGGTCCGGCTGTTCGGTCCGAAAAGCGGCCTTGTAGCTCGAGACGACCCGGTCTTCACCGACCCAGTCAATCGGCCCAGATGCATATACCCGGTAGTCGGGAAAAAAGTCGGTCGGCACGTCATACGGTCCCAGTACCATGTTGGCCGCTGGCATAGTACGACCGCGCTTTCCCTTGCTGTGGCGAAGGGCGTCATCGATGAGGTGCAACAGTGGGCCTTGCGAGGGATCTGCGTCATACTCCTCCCACGACCCAAGGGTAGGCACCCCAGATTTGTCGCGATGGATCGGAGCTTGCCAGACTTCGCGTCGACCGTGCTCCGCCACAATGTTCAAGAGCAATTCCGTTCTAACCGGATCAGCGCTTAGGTCGTTGTATTTGTCGGCATCACCGGTCCAAACTGATATGCGTAGGCACAACCTATAAAGGCTTCGATTTGCAACTTCGACCGGGACCTGCTGGGTTAGCCAGCCGATGTGACCACGACGGTGGCGGAGGTAGATAGGCGGAACGGGTATTTCGTGGCGATCGTCGTAACAGTCTTGCCCGTAAAGAATCGGCATTTCATCAGCATGTGGGTCCTCCCAACGTCTGGCGGCTCGGCTACTGGCCGCAAGGGCCCATTCTCGAAACGCGTCGAAGCTCGTGGGCATGCTTGCCGAGCGCGATGATAGCACGGTCAATCCAGGCTATTGAAGGGTCCCTGGTTTGGACGAAGCAGGTGCCGCCTTAGATCAGGCGCCAGATAGGGAGCGCGGATTGACTGTCATGACCCCGCGCGTCGATGATCGCGCGACTCTAACACTTGCTCGGCTGAACTCTCCGGGTTCACCATGACGACCTCGAAGAGATCCTCGAAGTTCACGTTGAAAAACTTGATCAACGCCTGGCGCAGTTTCGGGCCCGGCCGGCGCGCCCCCGACTCGAGTGCCGGAATATAGTTCTGGCTAATGCCCAGGTTATGCGCCAGCTCGCGCTGTGTCAGACCCTTCTTCTCGCGCATCGCCCGCAGCCCGGTCGCCCGAACCTCGACATTCATCTCGGCATCATTACACGCAAGCGTATATTTGTCAAGGCATGCCTACAAAATCGTCTAGCCGGCAGCGACCCGGCCCCAATCAGCCAACTGGACGCCTCATCCTCTCCGGCCTGACCGCCTTCGGCTATCACGGCAACAACCCCGCCGAGCGGGCGCTCGGCCAGGTGTTCACGGCCGACCTCGAGGTGACTATCGACACGCGCAAGGCCGCCGGAACCGACCACATCGGGGACACCATCA
>Ga0137391_10000659_pt1 | contig 24319 bp, 20 predicted proteins | sample 15con2h24BmetaG_FD_101399 | JGI IMG/M metagenome (GOLD analysis project Ga0137391, IMG submission 101399) | Vadose zone soil microbial communities from Angelo Coast Range Reserve, California, USA - 15con2h2.4B metaG | ecosystem: Environmental > Terrestrial > Soil > Vadose zone > Saprolite...
CGTCAAATCATGTCGTTAAAATCTCCCTGTCGCCGCGCCTTCAATTGTGCGATCTTCCTTCTTGTCCTGAGTGCTCTTTGTCAGGCAGAACAAGCGAAGAACCCGAACGCCGCGCCGGTCAAGCAGATCGCCAATTTCACCGATGTCGCCGAAAAAGCCGGGCTGACCATGCAGGAGATTTTCGGCGGTATCGAGACCAAGAAATACATTATCGAGACCACCGGCACGGGCGTGGCGATCTTCGATTATGACAACGACGGCTGGCCTGACATTTTCCTAGTCAACGGAACCAGGCTGGAGGGGTTCGCGGCAGGCGACGCGCCGAGCAATCACCTCTATCGCAACAATCATGACGGAACGTTCGCCGACGTCACGGCGAAAGCCGGTCTCACCGCAACAGGCTGGGGACAAGGTGTGTGCGTGGGGGACTATGACAACGATGGCTGGGAAGATTTATATGTCACCTACTACGGAAAGAACCGGCTGTACCACAATCAGGGAGGAGTCTTCACCGAGGTTGCGGAGAAAGCGGGAGTAGCGGGCTCGGGGAAAGCCTGGGGCTCGGGGTGCGCATTTGTCGACTACGACCGCGACGGCAAGCTCGACCTGATCGTAACCAACTACGTGGACTTTGATTTGTCTGCCGCTCCCGCGCCCGGGCAGCGGGCCACGTGCTTGTGGAAGGGGGTTCCTGTGATGTGCGGGCCGCGCGGGCTGCCGGGCGCGAAGAATATTCTCTATCACAATAAGGGGGATGGCACTTTCGAAGATGTAACTGCGAAGGCGCACATTGACCGCACAGACGGGCATTATTCTCTCAGCGTTTCGACGCTTGATTTCGATGAAGATGGCTGGCCCGATATTTATGTAGCCTGTGACAGCACCGCCAGCATTCTGTACCGCAACAACCATGACGGAACATTCTCCGATGTCGCAGTGACGTCTGGGGCGGCCTTCAACGAGGACGGACGCGAGCAGGCCGGAATGGGAACAACGGTTGCTGACTTCAATGGGGATGGGCATCTCGACATCTTCAAAACAAATTTCTCCGACGATACTTCCACGCTGTATCGCAACAATGGGGATGGAACATTTACCGATGCCACCTCGGCCGCGGGACTTGGTTTGTACACGCAGTATCTGGGCTGGGGCACGATGTTTTTCGACTTCGACAACGATGGCTGGCCTGACTTGATTCTGGCGAATGGGCACGTGTACCCGGAGGTCGACAGCCAGCATCTGGGCAGCAGCTATAAAGAGCCTCGCATTCTTTACCACAACAATGGGGATGGAACATTCAGCGACATCTCCGCATCGGCAGGCTTGGGCATCACGACTCCGGCTTCCTCGCGTGGTATGGCGGTGGGAGATTTGTGGAACGACGGCAGGATGTCGGCAGTAGTGAGCAATATGAATGCTCCGGCGAGCTTGCTGGTGAACCAGGTCCGGACGCCGAATCATTGGATCGCAATTCATACAGTCGGAACCAGGTCGAATCGAGATGGAATCGGAGCGCGGATAGCGGTTAAAGCTGGATCGCGCATGCTGGTGGATGAGGTGCGCAGCGGCTCCAGCTACCTTTCCAACAGTGATATGCGAGTGCACTTCGGGCTGGCAACGGTCGCCAAGGTTTACTGGATTGAGATTCGCTGGCCGAGCGGACTGATCGAGCGGTTTACCGACTTGGGCGTGGATGCGATCCATACCGTAAAAGAAGGGTCCGGGAAGGCGGTGGAGGGGGACGCGAAGAAGAAGTGAGGCGACCGATCTTTGCATCGATACCCGACGACATCCGAGCCGTCCGCACAAAACAGCACCAACCGCAGGGCACGAGAGCACATCTAAGCATCGTGCCAGAACCGTCTAAACCCGAAGAGGCTCTGCCTGTGACGTCGTCCATGCCTATGGACATTCCCGACCAGCAGGCAACGCTATTTAGCGAAGTGCTCCTTGTCCTTAAGGAGAAGCACTTTCCCTACGCTGTGTCGGGAGCGTTCGCTCTGAGACAACACACGGGAATTTGCCGTTTCACCAAAGACCTGGATTTGTTCATGACGGCTTCTACCAGCCGACAGGTTTTGTCCTATCTCGAACAATGCGGCTTCGCGTGCGAGGTTCGGGATCCGGTATGGCTGGCCAAGGTGCACAAGGGGGAATTCTTTGTCGACCTGATCACGGGGATGAGTAACGGGGTAGTCGTGGTTGAGGACTCGTGGATCGAGAGAGCCAGTCCCGCAGTGGTTCATGGGGTCGAGACGCGTGTGTTGGCTCCGGAGGAGTTGGTGGCTTCGAAGATCTTCGTGGCGAAACGGGAGCGTTTCGACGGGGCTGACATTGCTCACATTATCTACGGGACTTACCCGAAGTTCGATTGGGATAGGGAATTGCAATTGGTGGGGGAACACTGGGAAATGCTTCTGTGGTCACTGCTGCTGTTTCGATACGTGTATCCCGCGCAGACGCACTATGTGCCTGCTCGCATTTGGAGCCTGCTGTTGCAAAGGCTTCAGAGCGCGATCGCGAAGCCCGATCCGCGGGCGAACTTCCGCGGAAGCCTGGTGGACGAGAATATGTTTGCGATCGACATCAATGAGTGGGGGCTGGAGAACCTGCTCGAAGAAACGAGAAAGATCCGTTTGGAAGAGCTGGATCGCTCGGCGAATTCCCCGGAGAGTTTTCCTGACCTGCCGCCGAATGCGCCCCGGCACCGTCAATCAGCATGAGAATCGCCGCTACAGCCGACTTGCATTTTAGCCCGCCGAGCTATGCGAAGCTCAAAGACCAGTTTGAACGGGTGCGAGATGACGCTGACGTTCTGGTTCTAGCGGGCGACCTGACCAATTACGGACGGCCCGATGAGATGGAGCCGCTGCTCAACGTTCTGCTACGTCTGAGAATCCCGACGATCGCCGTTTTGGGTAATCACGATTGCGAGAGCAGTCGAGAAGAAGAACTTTGCCGAATGATGGTGGCTGCCGGTATTAAAGTGCTCGATGGCACCGCGTATGAGCGTGACGGTGTTGGCTTTGCGGGAACAAAAGGTTTTGTGGGTGGGTTTGGGCGCGAAATGCTTACCGCCTTTGGAGAGCGCGAAATCAAGCAATTTGTTCAGGCCTCGATCGACGAAGCCGTCAAGCTGGAACGCGCCTTGGCACAACTACGCACCGATAAGAGAATGGTAGTGCTGCACTATTCGCCTGTCGTCGATACGGTGGAAGGCGAAGCGCGCGAGATTTTTCCTTTTATGGGCACATCACGGCTGGGTGAAGTGGTGGACCGGCACGGGGCCAATCTGGTGGTGCATGGCCACGCTCACCATGGAAAGATGGATGGACGCACCCCCGCCGGCGTTGCGGTTCATAACGTCGCCATCTCGCGATTGCAAACGCAGGAGCCGTCGGCGGTATATCGAGTCTTTGATCTGTGATCTGTGAATGGTGAGAGGGCGGGTCTGTTGACGTCATTGCGCTGGTTTGTCGGACCCGCCCTCACTCATTATTGGGGTGACCCTGGCTGATTCACCCGTAAAAGCATCAGAGTGCCGCTTTCCAATTTTACGTTATTCTTTTCCGAGGTGACTACGGAACCTTGCGCCGCACCCGCGGTTGTGGACAATGTCAGATCCGGGATTCCCAACACTCCTTGAGTATTGCCAGTGATGGGCTGATGTGCGCCGTTTCCCGTCTTGTCTTCGGTTGGTCCCGCGCTGGCGGATGGAGGAGTGGGAGTCGGCGGTTGCGCTCCTCCCATTGCCCCGGCGCGCGCGTTGCCGTTACCTTGCGACGTTCCGCTGGCGCCCCCTGCGGACTGCTGTTGACCCGTGCCTTCCGCGCCGCTGCTGTTATTGGCGCTTAGGTATGACGGTGCGATGATCGCCTGAATCGACATCGGCAATTTTACGTCGCCTCCGATCTTCATGACGGCACGCTCGAAGGCGATGCCGACCTGCGATTCCTTCTGTTCTTTATTGCGCGCCTGCGCTTCGGTAACGCGGCCTACTACCTTGGTATCTTTGGGAACGATGATCTCGCCGTTGCCGGCCTTCATGTCCTGCGTGACCTTGGCTTCGACTTCGTCACCGGCCTTCACTTTCTTCGCGTCGATGCTTTTCGTGAGTTGGACGGGAATTACGCTGCCGGGGGCGACGCGGGAAGTTGCACCCGCATGCGCGGGGCTGGTTGGAGTGGATTGAGCCGGCATGGGGCTCTGCTGGGCCTGAGGGGATGGGCTGGTGGTTGGCGCTGGAGTTGCGTCCTGTGCTGCTGAGAGGCTGCATAGCGCTAGCGCCGCAAAGATTCCGGTTAAGAGTGATTTCATCAAGTGTCTCCTTTTGTGCTTCGTCATCCGTTCAAGAACGGTGCGAAGGGGCGCGGACGATTCCAGATAGCTTCCTTAGATGTCGTTTGGGGCTGAAGGGTAGACGCTAAAGCGATAACAAATTTTGCGAATCTGGCTGGCAGGCAGGGCTAAGACGGAGGGCATTGCCAACAAGTATGCTCGTCAATCAAAATCTGGTAATAGCAACTCATTCCCAAGCGATCCCCATGGAAGCCCGCACGGCTAGAAGCTCCCGGAAGGTTTTGTGGTATGGCGAGAGCGCCTGAGGCAGCTCGGCGGAATTTTGGGAATACAATCGGATAGACCGGAACCGTGATTGGCGCAAGTCTCAAAGCAGCGTAACCTCACGCTTCCGCATCGGCTAACCATGAAACGACCGCTTGTTCCGGAGCGAGGTGGATCCGTTTCCTGAAACGTGTAAATCCTTTCCCTTGCAGGTGTTACGCTCGAACTCAGGCTTCCACGCCTGGGTCTAAGCCTTTCACCCGATTGCCCCCCCATCAATGAAAGCAGACAGTATCATCAGGTGCTGCATGGGAGTCGCAAAACGGGTGTTAATCGTCGACGACCATCTTGCAATGAGACGCGCGGTGGCGCGCGTGCTCGAATCTCAGCCGAACGTGGAAGTATGCGGCGAGGCGGAAAATGGGCGTGTGGCGATTGATCAAGCCCGAAGGTTGAAACCCGATTTAATTGTGCTTGACCTCTCCATGCCGGTCATGAACGGTCTGGAAGCAGCGCGCATCTTACGGGGAATGATGCCCAAGATCCCAATCTTGATGTACACGTCGTTCGCAACCTCAAACTTGGCGGAAGAAGCCCGGGCGGCGGGAGTGAGCAGAGTATCTACGAAATCGAGCCCGCCCGCTCTCATTGACGATTTGCAGATACTCCTGAAGAGTGCGGCGTAGGTTCGGGAATCTCCTGGCTTAGTACCCTCAAGCAGTTGAGGGCAAACTCAATTGCGAGGCGCTCTTCGGGAGTTCCCTGGTGATCCTGACTCAGTTCGTGGACTCGCGCATCGATCGCGGCGTGGGCTTCTTGAATACGCTCCGATAGTTTTGAGCGGTCGGTCTCGAGCACGGCGGAAACGTAAGGATGTTGCCACTCGTAGTCTAAATTCATGACGGAACCTATCACTTCAACGGGATTCTAATCTCGGTTCATTAAAACCCTATTAAACGATAAAAGTTTCCCTGGTCACGGGCAGAGGATGACAATCGGGGCAGTAGGGCAACGGAATATTCCAGCCCTTGTCGCCTCCCTCCAGCCAAAACTGCATGGGCAAGTAGCGGAGAGCGGAGCCGCAGTTGCAGCAGTGGCGCGTTTCGGGAGCAGCCACGCTTTGAGCGTTAAGGAACTGCTTCAAAGACTCGAGAAGTTCAGCGTGGCGCCCGGTGTCTGGAATGCGCATTACTGCCTCTTCCAAATCAGATTGCGGAGAGGGCTGTGAATTCAATGCTAGGCGCGGCCTTAACAGCGTGTCTGCCCGGTGGAAAACAGAGCGTTGTACGTTAGCGTACAAACGACTAGGCAGACTCTTTCTTCCACCTGTCGGTGTGTTTAACGATGAGGTCGTAGCACTCGCAGGCGGCATCTTCCAGCCGGGCGCGATTTTCAATCTTGACTTGTCCGCGGTTGTAGGTAATCAGTCCTGCTTTGGCGAGGAGGCCGGCGGCTACGGTCACGCTGGACCGGCGCGTTCCCAGCATGTGTGCCAGAAGCTCATGGGTCAAGGGCACAACACCGCCATCAATTCCGATGCGATCCTGGGTCATCAGCAGCCAGCGCGCGAGTCGTTCGTCCACTTCATGCAGCCGATTGCAGGCGGCAACCTGCGCGCCCTGCATGGCTAAGAAAAGCCCATACTGCTGCATTCGTCTCGACAAGGCAGGACATTGCCGTAGTAATTTCACCAGGCGTTGGCTGTCCACCCGGAATGCGGTGCCCGCAATCTGCACCAAAGCCCGGGTATCGCTAGTCTTAAAGCCCGCCGCCAGCTGTAACGCGGTGCATCCTTCTTTGCCGGTAAGTCCAACTTCTACGCTTTTTCCGTCCTCCATGACGCTCAGGATCGATACCATTCCACTGTCGACGAAATATGCGTAATTGATGGGTTCTTCCGTATCCTGCAAAACATCGTGAGTCCGCAGCTGAACGAAAGTGAGTTCGGAGAATATTGAGTCGCATTCCGCCGAAGGAAGACCAAGCAGAATTTCATTCCTGACAGGATTTCCTTCGATCAGGGGTACAGCTCTGGGGCTGACACGGCTACGAGTGGGCACCATAGACGGCTCCTTGCACAGCGAATCGCTGTCTGATTTCGCAAGGACCGTCTCCAGTTAAGGGTACGGCGGATGGATGCTAAAAGAGACAAGCGAATGGTAGCACGTTTAAGAGGTTGCCGGGGATAAATCCTTGAAGGCCAACCTTCCCCGGTAGCCGCACCAACCAATAGAAGTGCAAGCGCAAAAAATAGTACGAGTCGCTCGAGCATGAACCGTGCGCTCGCAATTGGTGTGATGGCGGCGATCAGCGTCGGCAATCTCGCTGTTGCGCAGAACGCGCGGTCGACAGCGGGTAAGGCTATCAGTCACGCGAATGAGAATGCGGTGGCTCGAGGGAAATACATCGTGGAGGGCATTGCCATGTGGGCAATGCCCCACGCCAGGCGATGCCGCCAACGGCCCCGATCACACTCAATGGCTGCAAGGCGCCCCCAAATAAACGAATGCCCGCAATGCCGAAAGACCCCGATGCTGTCGTGATTGGTGCGGGCGCAGCTGGGCTCACAGCCGCAATCGAGCTTGCCCGCACCGGTCTCGCGGTCAGGCTGACCATGAGGACTCCGCCACAAATGTTCCCGCAGTGGCAGCGGCGCCGTGCGGCATAGTTAGCCCGGAAAGAAAACCGCAACGGGGAAGTGCGCTAAAGCTTCCGCGATGGCAATCTTCGCACCGTCCCCGGCATTCTGCAGTTCCAAAACTTCTCCCGTAAATGTATTCCGATAGCAAGGGCGCGAGGGGACCAAGATGTGTGTGTCTTCCCAGATGCCGGGTCCGATGGGCGGAACTGCGCGATCGTTGAGCAAGCTGGCCACGAGGCGTGGAACGATCACGATTAGGTTGGTATTTTGAAATTTCCGTGCGAAGGCCACGACGTGGTCGGCTTTCGCGCCTAGAGCTTCTAATGGCAGATACTCACCTTGCCGAAAAAGCTCTGGCTGTTCTTTACGCAAGCATAAAGTTTTCCAAATCACATACAGCTTCAAACGCTCACCCTCAGGAGTATCCAAGAGATGGCCGATCGCAGAGGGATCGGGCTCGCCGCTCCAGTGCCGGAGACTTTCGAACACATGTCGGCGATGAATGTAATCGACCGGCCGCCGGTTGTCGGGATCGACCAGACTGAAATCCCACAATTCGTTTCCCTGATAAATATCGGGAACACCGGGACTAGTCAGCTTGAGCAGCGTTTGCGACAAGCTGTTCCAGAGGCCAATGCGAGCAACTCGCTGCTGGAAGGGGACAAAGTCATCGAGGAACCGGTTCTTGGCGCCGGGTTGCAGCAACTTCTTCACGAAGGACGAAACTGCGCCCTCGTACAACGCGTTGCGATTGATCCAACTGGTGTTTTCCTTCGCTTCGCGGATCGCCTTCAGCATGTAATTTTCAATCCGCAGGGAGAAAGCATCCCAGCCCGGTTGCTCTGTCAAAGGCTCCAGGGGCCACGCGCCAAGCAGAGTCTGATAAAGCAGGTATTCGTCATTGTAGGAGGGTGCGGGACGCTCGTTCACCATGGATTTGTGGCTGCGGTTGAATCGCCTCCAGTCGCGCACATGCAGTCGCCAAAGGCTCGGTATTTCAGCGAGAACGTTGACGCGGGCACGTACGTCTTCGGAACGCTTGGAGTCGTGCGTGCTGGTGGCCAGCATGCTGTGAGGCCAATGGCGGAAGCGTTCCTGGTTCGCCGAGTGAAACTCTGCTTTCGTCACTCCAAAGCGGTGAAGGTCGCTGCCCACGTCATTCAAAGAAATAAGGCGGTGATACCGATAAAATGCCGTGTCTTCCAGTCCCTTCGCCATGACTGGGCTGGTGAACTGCTGGAATTTCATGGCGAAGGCCAGAACTGCTCTCCGGTAACCGGAAACCTGCCCATCAGCAATGCTGGTCAGAAGCACTTCCCGGATGAAGTCGAAGACGCTGGTGTCAGCGGCCGGACTTCTCCATTTAGCTGAGTCGATTGCGGCGCGAATGTAGCGCACGTCACTTTCCGAGACGCCGGAACCGCTGACGTAAGTGCGGTACACGGGGAAACTCGCGACCACCTCCATAAGCGCGTCGCGCAGACTGTTGAGCGTGAAGTCGCAAGTATGGCGGTTGGAGAGCGCGATGCGGGTGAGTTGATCGGCCAGCACGTTGAGTTCGCTAGCTAAGGCCACGCGAATAATGAGTCTTCGAGAACGATAGGCGAGATCGTCGAAATCGACGTGGTCTCCGATAAAGTTTCGGTAAATACGTTCAAAGCGCGAGGCGGCGGCGGTGTCGACAAAGAGACCATTGACCAGATTCGCAAAGTCGTAGCCGGTTGTGCCGCATACCGGCCACGTCGTGGACAATCGCTCCGGCCCAGTGAGAATCTTTTCAATGACCACGTAACCAGAGCCGGTCCCGCCGTTGCTTGAATCATTCGCAGCAGTGGCTACGCCGCGCTGCAGCCGTTCGAAATACTGTGCGGGATCGTACAGCCCGTCGGGATGATCCAGGCGAAGGCCGTCCACTTTTCCTTCGGCTACGAGCCGTAGCACAAGATGATGGGTGGCTTCAAAGACCTCTTCTTTCTCCATGCAGAGGGCTGCTAAATCGTTAGTATCAAAAAAACGCCGGTAGTTTATGTCATCGGAAGCGACCCGCCAATTTGCCAGCCGAAAGGCTTGCGCTTTGATGAGTTCGTGGAGTTCATTGAAACTCGCGGGATCGGCAGGGTTTCCGTTGATCAGGTCGACGGCGCTCATGATGCTAGCGACGATTTGCGGAGATCTCGCGCACAGCTCAGCCAGCCGGCGCTTATGGATTTCCTTATCGCGATTGCGCTCGGCGACGAGATCGCTATCAACTTCCTGTCGCGCCGGCAAGTGGCCGAAAGCAGTGATCAGGCTTTGAAACTCCAAAAGGTCAGGGTGTTGCTCGCCCAGGGTTGTGGCAAGTTGGCCCGCGCTGTGTTGCAGGATGCGCGGATACTGCCTTGGATTGACGGGAAAGCGATGGTCTCGATAGGCAATATCGAATTTGCCGCGTTCGGCTTGAAAAGCCAGCTTCAGTTCTCCACTTTCGAGCACAGCGCCGTAATGGTCGTGCAGCACGGGCACCAGCACTTTGCCGTGGAGTTCCTCTTTCAGAGGCCGCCAGTCGATATCGAAAAAACAAGCGTAGGCGGACGCTTCGCCGTTCTCCAGAACGTCGAGCCACCAGGCGTTGTCACTGCCCATTACTCCCATGTGGTTGGGCACGATGTCGAGAATCAAGCCCATGTCGTGTTGATGGAGTGCGGTTACGAAGCGGTCGAAATCTTCGCGAGTTCCGATTTCAGGATTCAATGAGTTGTGGTCTACGATGTCGTATCCGTGCATGCTCCCGGGACGAGCTTTGAGCAACGGAGAAACGTAGCAGTGGCTGATGCCCAGCGCGGAAAGGTAGGGAACGATCTCTCTGGCCTGGTCGAAAGTAAAGTCGCGATTGAGCTGCAATCGGTAGGTGGCGCGCGGAATTTGAGAGCCTGCCTTCATGATTGCAAAAACCAAACCACAGACCAGGGCGGAAGGGTTCCTTTTTCCAGCACATCATCGTTCACTTCCGCGCTGGCATAAATCATCTGAGCACTCGGAACGGTGATTCCAGAAAGCGGGTGTGCTGCAAGATTCGCCAGCAGAGTGAGCTTCGAGCGGTCCGGGAATTGCCAGTGTGCACTGAGGCCGCCGCGATCTTCAGGGACTTCATAACCTGCCTTAATGGCGCAGGCGCCGGAAAGCCGGGAGACAATGTGCTGAGACCTTAGTTTCAGAAGCTCCCGATAAAAAGTCAACCACTCTTGATGACGCGGGTGCGTGAGATCGTGCCAATCAAGCTTTGAAGCCTTGAAAGTAGTGGAGGCGTTGGGGTCGGGGATCCCCTCGCGCGCGGCTGGGTCGTTGAAGCGGGCAAAACGTGCAAACTCATTTCGCCGTCCGGCGGCCACCGCCGGCGCCAGGCTCTTCTCAAAGTCGCAGAAAAAAAGAAATGGTGTCTCTACTCCGAATTCTTCTCCCATAAAGAGCAAAGGCGGAGACGGTGCAAGCAGAAGGATTGCCACCGCTGCTCGTACGGCTCGCGCATCTGCAATCGTGGTAATTCTTTCTCCGAACGCACGATTTCCGACCTGATCGTGATTCTGCAGGAAAGAAACAAACGCACTTGGCGGCAACCCGGCGGTTCGTTCACCCCGTCTTTGGCCATTCCGATAAAGCGACGTCTCGCCCTGATAAGCGAAGCCCTCACTCAGGCAACGGCCTAAGCGATCCAGAGGGCGATCGGAATAATCTGAATAATAGCCATCCTTCTCACCGCTGACCAAAACGTGCAGCGCGTGGTGAATATCGTCGTTCCACTGAGCATTGTAGGACTCTGTTTTGCATCGCTCTGTACGTTGCAGGTAGCGTGCTTCGTTAAACTCGTTTTCCAGGACAAGGTGGATGTGGCGGCATGGCTCGATTACGTTTCGAACTTCTTTGGCGAGCTCGGTCAGAAAGTGTGTGGCGGAATCGTCAAGGATTGCATGAACCGCGTCTAGCCGAAGTCCATCGAAGTGATATTCCGTCAGCCAGTAGAGGGCGTTGTGGATGAAGAAGTCGCGCACAGATCGACTTTCTGGTCCGTCGAAATTGATGGCGTTGCCCCAAGGCGTGCGGTGCCGATCGGTGAAGAATTGTGGCGCGTAAGAGTTTAGATAATTTCCTTCCGGGCCAAAATGGTTGTAGACAACGTCCAGCAAGACCATGATTCCATGATTGTGAGCGCTTTGAATGAACCTCTTGAGTTCTTGGGGGCTGCCGTAGGTACTATCGGGTGCGAAAGGGAAGACGCCGTCGTATCCCCAATTGCGCCGTCCCGGGAAGTCGGCTACCGGCATGAGTTCGATGGCGGTGATTCCCAAATCAGCCAGATAATCGAGGCGTCCGCGCACTGAAGAAAACTTCCCGGACGAGGTGAAAGCTCCGACGTGCAGTTCGTAAATGACGGCCTCATCCCATGCGCGGCCGCGCCACTCATCATCTTGCCAATCGAAGGCTTCAGGATCGATCACCTCGCTGGGACCGTGCACGTCCTTTGGTTGAAACCGTGAAGCGGGATCGGGAACGTCTTGTGCATCATCGATTCGGAAACGGTATTGACTTCCCGGCTTGGCTGCGTCGGTTAGCAGTTCAAACCAACCTTCACCGCGTTGTTTTAGAGGAAGCCTTGTTGAACGCTTTGCCCCTGTGACACTGAGGTCGACGCGGCGTGCGGCCGGAGCCCACAGGCGGAAGCGCACGCTCCCGTCGTCGCGACATTCGGCGCCGAAGGGCATGTTATGACGGCGCTTCATTCGAATCTTCCTTCTTGCCGTTTTTGCGTTCCATCAGCCGGCGCTCCATCAGCACAACCATCGAGCGCGCCTGCAGCGGATAGACTGTTCCAGAATCGTGCGTGTCCGCGGGACGCAAACCATCGTCTCTGGAAGTATCCATCCACGCGACCCAGCGAGAGCCGGGATGAAATGTCGGGAGTGTAAATCCAACATCTTCATGGTGAGCGTTCAGCAGCACGAGAAAATTCTCGTCGCCAATCTTGCGCCCACGTTCATCGGTCTCATCGAGTCCTTGCCCGGCGAGAAACATTCCCAGGCAGCGCGCAGCAGGATCGCGCCACTCGTCCTCGGTCATCTCATTGCCACTAGGATTGAGCCACAGTACGTCTTTTACGTTCGCGCCCTTGATGGGGCGGCCCTGAAAAAAACGTCGCTGCCGGAATACCGGATGACGCTTGCGAAGAGTAATCATCCGCTGGACGAAGGCCAGCAGATCGCGATCTTGAGGCTGCAAATTCCAATTCAGCCAGCTAGTCTCGTTGTCCTGGCAGTAGGCGTTGTTGTTCCCCACCTGCGTGTGACCGATCGCATCTCCCGCGTATAGCATCGGTACGCCCTGCGACAGAAAGAGCGTTGCCAGTAAATTCCTCTTTTGCTTAGCCCGCAGCGCCAGGATATTTGGATCGTCAGTAGGGCCCTCTACTCCGCAATTCCAACTCCGGTTGTTACTGTTGCCGTCGCGATTTTCTTCACCATTGGCTTCATTGTGCTTGTCGTTGTAGCTGACCAGATCCTGCAACGTGAAGCCATCATGAGCTGTGACAAAATTGACGCTGGCATAAGGACGGCGGCCACTGTGGGCGTAGAGGTCGCTGGAGCCTGTTAGCCTGTAAGCCAGATCCCCAACCACTCCTTCGTCGCCCTTCCAGTAAGACCGCACGGTATCGCGGTAGCGATCGTTCCATTCCGCCCAGCCCACGGGAAAGTTTCCGACCTGGTAGCCTCCTTCACCCAGGTCCCAAGGTTCGGCAATTAGTTTTACCTGGGAGAGAATCGGGTCCTGGTGGATGATGTCGAGGAACGCGCCCAGGCGGTCGACTTCATGAAGTTCGCGAGCCAGAGTTGCCGCCAGGTCGAAGCGAAAGCCGTCCACGTGCATCTCCAGAACCCAGTAGCGCAAACTGTCCATGATCAACTGCAACACACGCGGATGCCTCATGTTCAGAGTGTTTCCCGTGCCGGTGTAGTCCATGTAATAACGCTGATTGTCAGGCACCAGGCGGTAGTATGTGCTGTTGTCGATGCCTTTGAGCGAGAGCGTGGGCCCCAGATGATTTCCCTCTGCCGTATGGTTGTAGACCACATCGAGAATTACTTCGAGTCCCGCGGAATGCAGGGTCTTAACCATAGTCTTGAACTCGTGGATTGAGTTTGTCGCCAGGTAGCGCGGCTCGAGCGCCAGAAATCCAATGGAGTTGTAGCCCCAGTAGTTGCGCAGGCCGCGCTCCACCAGTTGGCGGTCGTCAACGAAGCTGTGCACCGGCATGAGTTCGACGGAGGTTACTCCGAGGCGAGTGAGATACTCGATCACCGGGGCAGTGGCCATGCCGGCATACGTTCCGCGTAAGTGCTCCGGAACATCGGGGTGGCACATGGTAAAGCCTTTTACGTGGAGCTCATAAATCACAGTCTCGTGCCACGGAATATTCGGCGGCCAATCCGATCCCCAGGTGAACGCGGAGTCGATGACCCGATTCTTCGGCATGCCGGCGGCATTATCGCGCCGATCAAAAGACAAGTCCTCCTGCTTGTGTCCGACCCGGTATCCAAAGTGTGAGTCGGCCCAGCGAATGGCTCCCTGAATCTGTTTGCCGTAGGGATCGAGCAGAAGTTTGTGAGGGTTAAAACGATGGCCTTGATCGGGCGCATACGGGCCATACGCGCGGTATCCGTACAACTGGCCGGGGCGCACTTCGGGCAGGTAACCGTGCCAGACCATATCAGTTTGCTCGGGAAGAGTGACGCGTAGCGTCTCACGTTTGCCTGAGATGTCGAAAAAACAGAGCTCGACTTTTTCCGCGTGCTCCGAGTAGAGCGCGAAGTTAACGCCCTCACCGTCCCAGGTCGACCCCAAGGGATAAGGTCGGCCAGGCCATACGATTGGCTGCAGTGGGTTGGACATTTTGTCTAGGACTCCGGGGAGTACGGCTCGCCGGAAGCAATAGGACCTTTACGAACCGCCATGCTTCGAGTGCAAATACCCGCAGAAGGATGGCCCACACTACGGCGAATCGTTATCAGCAGACACTTGGATGCCTTTGAAGCGACTAAGTTTGCCGTCGCTTCACAAAGCCATCGGAGTCTGTGTCATAGCTAGTTTCGTCGCGACGATGGAATTTGAAATTCGGGCATCTCAATTCTGCGATGCGGCACTTGCCATGCGCGTGAGATTGTAGGCGATGGCGGCCAGCATCCACTCCGTGGTTACCGCTGCCAGCCCACGCCGCCGGAACTTGCGCATCCCGCGCTGCTCTTTCAGGATTCCGAACACCGGTTCCACCACTGCTTGCCGCCGTTGATAGATGTTTCGTCCGGCCTGCGTTCGTAGCTTGGTCCGCATGCGCCGGTGCTCGGGATCTCGAATCCGGCTCTGGCCGATGCCCTGCGCTCGCTTTCCCGTCTGCATCTCGTGCTTCAGATTGTTGTCCGGCACATACAAGTCAATGCCTTGCTGCTTCATCATCCGCAACGCTTGCCCGCTGAAGAAACCCGAATCTGCGGTCACCTTCTCCGCTCGGGCGCCGCACTGGCGTTCCACTTCTTCCACCATGGGCACCAGCGAAGCGTTGTCGGTCGCGTTCTGCGTCACTCGCGCGGCCACGATCAAGTGATCGTCGCTCACCGCCAGATCGGCGGTGTAGCCTAACTCCCAGCCCTGCGCCGTGCGCAGAAAACGGCTCTCCGGATCGGTCAACGAAACCTGTTGCCGACCTTTCTTGGGCAGCGCCGGAACCTTCTGCTCGGCAAGCGCCCGTTGCTGCTCCGGGCTCAGGCTCACCCCGCCGTCTTCCTCCGGATCCTGCTCGCTCGCCTTCTGCTGGAACGCCCGCACCAGTCGCCGGTCTCGCGCCCACTGCTGCCGCGCCCGTTCCCAATCCACTACGCTCCGCCGCGATGCGTTCGCCCGCACTCGCGTCGAGTCGATGGCCACGTGCCCCAGCTTTCCCATCCCCGCCTCTCGCGCCATCTGCACCACCTGCGTGAACACATCGTTGATCGCACGCCGGTGCCGCCGCAAAAACTCGCTCAACGTCTTGTGATCCGGCATCAGCCCACCCGCCAGATAGCGGAACGCCAGGTCTTCCTGGATCCTGCGCTCCAGTCGCCGCGTCGAGTTCACTCCCAAGCAGAAGGCGTACAACCACACCTTCAGCATCATCGACGGCGGATAGGCTAGCCGCCCTTCCGCTCCATACGCTTGCTCAAACTGGCGGAGATCGAACTGCTCCACCATGGCATGCAGCCGGAAACATAAATGTTCGCCGCCCAGCACGTCCTTCACATTCGGCGGCACCAAATACGCCTGATTCGGATCGTAAGCAAAAAATCGCGACATGCTTCTTTGTCGCTCATCTGTCCTGTGAAAAACAAGCCCCAGCTATGACACAGACTCCATCGGGTCAGGGAAGGAATACTAGTTAGCTCTGTTGCTTTTCAGCTTATTTGCAAGTTTCTTTATCTCGTTTTCCCGCGCGATATTCACGATTCCTTTGGCATCGTCGTAGAGACTGTCGCGCAAAAGATTTAGAAGGCGAGCTTTGACTTTCGCCCGTTCTGCGACCGGTTGGGGGACGTAAATAGTGTGTGATTGCTGAGAGCACGTTAGAGGGCTCCCAACGAACGCATTCTTGAGATCGGGTTCCGGTCCCCCAGGCCCCTGACCCAATACCTGTGCGCCAGCGAGGGCAGAAGCAAGAGCGACAGGCAGCAGAATAAAGCTCCTTTTGGCCACATCTCTACCTCCTTTTCGTGCGCCGAAGAAATAAATGCACATCGTTCCATCGGGCAACGAAAAGATGATCCTTTTTGTGAAGGCGTTGCTCTCTACCGGAAGGCAAATCACGAGGTACTGTTTCCGCAGTATTCGGTGTCTGCACATCGGCCTGGCGGGGGGCGGCCATCGGCGGGGTTGAGAGTTGCCTCGTCCAGTTCGCGCTACGCGTCTGCTGAGGGGTGCAAGGCTCTCATGATCGTCTGCCTTTGCGAGTACGGGCTGCTTTCGCCGCAGCTTGCCTGCGCGAGTTTTTGCCTCGTTTCACTGCAGCCCGCCTGGCTTGCCGCGAGAGCGATGGTGTACTTGCCGAACTGCGGGGTTCACGTTGCAGCGCAAGCTCAGTCGCGCGGGAGCGCGCGCGGGAAACCTTGCGCCGTGGATGCTCCCCTGCCTTTTCATCTTGCTCCGCTTTTTCCCGCACCGAGGCTGAACCCTTCGGAGGGCCAAGTTTTATACCGGCGCGTCGCGCTTTCGAAAGTCCAATCGCGATGGCCTGCTGCGGAGATCTTGCCCCGTGTTTGCCTTCTCGTACGTGATGAATCTCTTCTCGTACGAATTCTCCTGCCTGGGTGGATGCAGACTTCCCCTCGCGGGCATCCTCTTGCGCACGGTCGATGGTTTCCTGTTCGGGCATAAATGGTCCTCCTCGGAAGAAATTTGGAAACGCCGGTGAATGTAGGTTAAGTGTGCAGCCGCTGACTGGGATTGCAAATCCGAAATTCACCGTAGTGCTCTACAAAATCCTTCTTAGACGTGCACCAAGCGACGAGCGACGGGGCGAATAATGCTGGCGCAAACCCGAGGGAGTCAACCCTGCCGGGTTTGCTTTTCGGAATCAGGTGGTTGGCTTCGTTTCTTAAGGTGCTCGCCGTATTGATCGGAGTTTGAGGCTCCTTGGATAATTTAAAGGCTCGTACGCCCGGGTAACCCCAGCCCCTTCGCCGCTTCCGCTCCTGGTTTCCCACGTCAGCTATTTTTAACCTGGAGGGTTTGGATGCGCGCGATTTCCCCAGTTTTCGGAAACATCCGTCTTTTGTGTGGGATATCCGTTTTGATTTCCGTGAGCCTCTCGCTCGCGGGGTGCAGCGGCGTCTCGAACAGCATGACGAGCACGAACACGCCCCCACCGGCTCAACCTTCCTATCCACCGACTCCCCCGGTACCGATCACGTGGTCGCCGGGCACCAGTAACCTTCCCGCGCCCATTGCCACGCCGCCGCCGGTCGGCTCGAATGATTTTCCGTTGACAGTTTCCAATCCGACCGACGGGTCAAGTATGACATCTCCGATCAACGTCGTGGCGTCAGCGACTCCGAAGAATCCAATCTTTTTCATGCGCGTGTACGTGGATGCAGTGTCGGTTTATTACACCTCGGCGAATTCCATCAACACTCAGATATTCGCCGCGCCCGGCCAGCACACCCTGGAAGTGATGGCGGAAGACAGCGGTGGCTACATCTCGGCCACTCTGATTAACGTCACAGTAACGTCGCAGTCGCAGACCACCATCAGCGGCATTCAAAATATGCCGGGGTGGCAATCGTGCTCCGCAACTTTCCCCGCAGGATCTCAACGGGCAGGACAGCTCTGCGCCGCTGGCGCTGGCACGGCTGTTTCTACCATGACTGAAGGGCAGTCAACCCCTGCGATGGACGGCAAATCCGCTAAATTCAGCATGGGCGGGCCCACTGGGTATTCCAATATGCTGTATTTCAATCCCATCGCGGGCGGGAATAGCGTCAGCCATTTCAGCTACGATTTGTACTTTTACATTGACCACCCTGAAGCGGCGCAGGCCCTGGAGTTTGATCTCAATCAGGCTTACGACGACACCGGCCTGGGCAACCCGCAACGCTGGACCTGGGGATCAGAGTGTAACTTCAAAGGCGAGACACCCGGCAAATGGGATATCTGGGACGATGCGGCGGGACTATGGCGGCCTACGAGTATTCCTTGCAATCCCTTTCCAGCAAACACCTGGAACCACATCATTTGGAACGTCGAGCGGGTTGGGGAACAAGTTCACTACATAAGCTTGACCGTGAACGACCAAGTTTACAACCTCGATATCTACTACAACAATCAACAAGGCTGGGATCTGGAAGAGATCGATACGGCATTTCAAATGGACTTAGATTCCAATGCGGACCCTTACAACGTGTGGTTGGATGAGGTGAATTTGACCGCCTACTGACGGAGTGCGTCGCCAGGTACACAGTAGGAGTCTAGACCGCGCTCCTTCGCTCTAATCCTCGACGGGCGACCAACTGGCCGATCGAGAAACAGCGGGCGAGCGCTTGCAGCGAGAAGGCTGCATTATCGAGAACGCGTCTCTCCTCAGCGTCATTTTCGGAGGCCAATATTTCCTGTCTTCTGGCTGCGATGGCGGCTTGTGCTGCCGCAATTCTCTGAGCAAACCTGGTCTTATCGTGCTCAAAGAGCGCGGATATATAAAGATTTTTCCAATCGCTGGTGAGTTGTTTTTTGTGACGAAGCGCCGTGGTTCATATTCCCTCAAGCTCAAATTACGGGCGGGGGAAGCCCGAAAATTCCGTGCAGCAGGCTAATTAAAAACTCCCATAAACTTTCCACAATAAGGTAAATACTCGATTTACCTTTCAGTTATCCGGGCCACAGCCCTCAGTTGCGCCGTTTCCTGCAATTTCCATTCTTCGCCTTCCGTTTTAAATCATTTGGTAACTAAGACATGCGGAATCGCCGGAAGGAGTCAATTCGTCAAGACTCCTGTGGCAAATCGCAACATACAAGGTGCATGGCGGTAGGTGCCTATGAAGGAAATTCTGTTGAGAGTGATCGTAGGCGGGGCAGGGCCTGGCGGATGTGCGAGTGGTTCGCGCTATTTATGAATCCGCGCGGACGAGAAGGGCCGTTGAGCTTACAGACTTCCCAACTAAAAAGCGGCCGACGATGCGACAAGAGATTCATCGGCCCGCGCACGGCAAACCTCAAACGGCGAAGGCAGAGTCTCCTTCAGGTGAAGCGGCTTAGCGCCCCGCAGCGCCCTGGACCTAGACCTCGGGCTGGATAAACTCTTTATTCAATCCCCGAGAAACGCGAGACCTTTTTCCAGTAGTTTTCTGCGAAACCTCGGAGCGGTGCACATCGTAGTAACTTTCTAATCTGGAACGGACGCCACCCCGCCCTTTGGTGTAGGCGATCTCTCCTTTGAGAAGGTCGCAACTAGTAGTTCCATCGCACATATTTCTAAAGTTTGTTTTTTCTGAAGCCGATATGGCCCTCAGATGGCAGGAACCTGAACAGCGTTCTATGTCAGCTCAACCGATTTCTGAGGAGATACACATGTCAACTTCAGCCGTTTCCAGTACTTCGATAAGCCAACTACAACAGTATGTTCAGGCGCGGCACACCGATCTGAAACAACTCGACCAGGCGCTTAGCAGTGGCGACCTGGCAGGCGCTCAGGCGGCCTACAAAAACATCGTCACCCTGGGCCAAAGCGGTCCCTTTGACAGGGCGAATCCGTTCCAGCGGACCGAGCGCAGGCAAGATTTCAAGGCTGTGGGAGAGGCTTTGAAGGCCGGAGACCTTGCCGGTGCGCAACAAGCGTTTGGCGCCCTCAAGGCTACGTTTCCAGGTGGAGCGCAACAGGTAGACCCACCCCCTGTCAGTCCAGCAGCCGCCAGCGGCCCCGAAATCATCATCAACCTGAGCCCCCTCAGCTCCGGCAGCAGCGGCACTGTCAGCCCGGAACAGATCACGATCAACATCAGCAATCAGGCCGGCGGCGGAGAACAGGTTTCCATTGGCATTGGCACTCAGGGTTCCACTGCAGAGCAGGTAACCCTCAATCTGTCCTCCAACAGCAACGAACAGATTGTCCTGAACTTGCTGGGGGCGTCCTCCACATCCAGCGGCTCCTCTTCCAGCACCTCAACCGGTGGATCCTCCGCCAGCGGAGGCCTTAGCATTTCGGCTTGAATGGCAGGACAACCGGTGCAGTCGGCGGGAACCACGCCCTCCTCCGTCCGCCTACTGCACCGGCGCATTTAAAGCGGCTACCAATTCCAGGAAATTGCTCGCATGCAATGCCCGTTCCACTGCCTCTTTGCGGCTGAACAATTCACTGGCATTTCCCAGTAAATCTTGTTGCGACTGGTTATCTCCGGTCAGAATGAGGATGATCAGCCGCGCCGGCTTGCCATCGCGCGCGTCAAAATCAACGCCACTTGATTTCGCCACTGCCACCAGTGGCTGAGTCAATCCATTCACCCGGGCATAAGGTACGGCCAACTCATTTTCCCAGCCGCTGGCCAGCACGCGCTCCCGCTCCGAGACCAGACGAAACAATCTTTCGGGAGCGTTGCTCGCCACTTCCGCTGCTACTTCGCACATTTCCTTTAGCGCTGCGAGTCTGGTTGTTGCCGCCAGGTTGGGCAAGAATAGTTTTGCTGTGACGGTGTCCTTCAGCGTCAGCTTCCGTCTTCGTCGGATCAGAAAATGAATTGCCGGCGCCGATATCAACGAAGTGAGCAATGCCATCACTACCATTGCCACAAACATGTTTTCCCGGATCAATCCCGCTTGCAGCGCCAAAATCCCCAGAATGATTTCCATAGCCCCGCGCGCATTCATCGCCAGCCCCACTGCAAGGGACGACGTGCGGTCCATTCCTCCCAGGCGTGCCCCCCAACCCGCTCCCAGCAGCTTGCCCACGCAGGCCACGCCGATTACCGTGGCAGTTAGTCCCAGGTGAAAGTTTGAAACAAAATTCGTGCGCAATCCAATGCTGGCAAAGAAAAACGGGGCGAACACATTGGTCACAATCTGGTGAATGTGCTGTGATGTGCGCTGGCGAAGATGTCCGGACTCCCCAACTGCGATGCCGATGACAAACGCTCCAAATACCGCGTGAATCCCCGCATATTCGGTGAAGGCTGCCCCCGCCATCGTAAGTGTGAAGATGAACCCCAGCACGCCACCCGGCCACGTGGTGTGCGCCTGCAATATCGGCAGGATTTTATCGATCAGCCAGCGCCCTACGGTAAGGGTGAGTCCCACGAAAAGAAAAACCAGTACGATCGTGTGCTTGACACCATCCACGATGCTTCCGCCTGCCGGCGGATGCATCATGCCCAGCACGAATGAGAACAGAATCCAGCCCACAAGGTCATCAAACATGGCCGACGAAATGATGACCGTGCCCATCTCGGTGCGCAGCAGATTCAGGTCCATCAATATCTTCGCGATCACTGGCAGTGCCGAGATGGATAGCGCCGTACCTACGAACAGCGCGAAGATCAGAGGGTTGGCGCCCGACTCCGCGCCCATATATTGGGGCAAGATTTCAGCTGCCAGGAAGCCAGCCCCAAAAGGAAAAGCTACTCCGAAGATACTCACCAGCAGCGCGCTCTTGCCCTGGCGGAACAGGCTGCGCAAGTCAATCTCCATTCCAGCCGTCAGCAGGAAGAAGACAACGCCCAGCGTGGTCACGGTGTCCAGAACGATCGGCATCGGCCCGGTGGTGGGAAACAACGCTTCATACAGATGTGGGCGGTAATGCCCCAGAACCGTTGGCCCCAGGAAAATTCCCACCGAGATTTCCCCCAGAATTGGAGGCTGGCCGATCTTCTGCATCAGCTCCGCCGCCAGCTTGGCGCAACCCAGCAACGTGGCCAGCGCCATGAACATCGTCATCACATCGTGCGGACTTAAATGTTGCATGGCCGAAGCTTTCCTGTCAGGGGCAAGGGCGGATAAGCCTTTTGCAAACTTGAACCGTCAATTCGTCAGTCCTCACAGAATCCACCTGTTACATTGGCCGCGAATTACAGTAAACACAGTAGGCCTTCATAAGTTAACCGGACGTAAGCTTTTGTGTTCTATGGAAAAGTCGAGCAAGGAGAGACTACATGAATCGCCGTTTCTGTTTTTTGATTATTACAATTTTGTTTTCAGTGGCAACGCTGGGCTTGGCGCAAGACCGTGGCCAGCCGTCAGCAAAGTCGCAGGACCGCATCACCCGCGAAGTTCGCCATGAACTTCTGATGCTCCCGTGGTTCGGAGTGTTTGACAACATTGCCTTCAAAGTGGACGGCAGCACCGTGACCTTACTCGGCCAGGTGGTCCGGCCTTCGCTCAAATCTGACTCCGAGAAGGCCTTGAAGCATATTGAAGGCGTCGAAAAGGTAGATAACCAAATCGAGGTTCTTCCCGCTTCGTCCATGGACGATCAACTGCGGCTGATCTTGTATCGCGCGATCTATGGCTACCCTGCACTCGAAAAGTACGCGCTCGGGGTACAGAAGCCGATTCGCATCATTGTGAAGAATGGGCACGTGGCTTTGGAAGGAGTGGTGGATAGCGAGGCCGACAAAAACTTGGCCGGAATGCGGGCGAACGGAGTTCCCGGTATCTTCTCGGTAGCCAACAACCTGCGCGTGGAATCATCGCAATAGATAAGCAAGGGCCCCGCGGCAGCACAGCGATCTTATTGCATTGCTGCCGCCGTTTTTCTCTTCGCGCAGCTTATAATTATCCTGCGGCAATCGATATCTTATTGAAAACAAGGGAATTATTTATGTTTACGTAGAGTCCTAAATAGCAGATAATTAAGTACGTAATTGGAGTAAACCATGAATGCGTTAGCTCTTCTTCCTGATCTCGGCTTGGATTTGAGGAAGCTGCCAGATTTAGGCGATGCGGCCACGCGAACCCGGCTAAGCAAACCCGCCATCGTGGCTTTTTTTGCCTTGGCCGATAAATGGGAGTTGCGCAACGAAGACGCAATGGCCTTGCTGGGCGGCGTCTCCCACGGCCGCTACTATGAACTCAAGAAGAATCGCAAAGGCCTGCTCTCGCAGGACGAACTAACTCGCATCTCGCTCTTGATGGGAATCTTCAAGGCCCTGAACATTCTCTTCAGCCAGAGACTGGCGAACCAGTGGGCGTCGCGACCTAACAGCAATGTCATGTTCAACAACGTTCCCCCGCTGCAATTGCTGGTTCGTGGAGGCGTCCCCGCCATGATTGGCGTCCGTCGCCTGCTCGATAGTCGTCGCGGCGGAAGGTAGAAGTATCCTCGCCGTCGCTCCAGTCGATCAGCGAGATACTCATCGCCTGATCCCCGCGCAGTTTGCCGACGGCGGAGCGTCTGTGCTGGCTCGACTCACCGACGATCAGGAAACTCTAAACGCAATTTTTGAACTAGATAACGCCACCAATGACCGGCTGTTAGCGGAGTCGCAGCTTTCCCCAGGGATCGACGGCCGCGAGTTGGTCTTCGGCATTCCCTCGTATCGGATTATCAATGCAACATTCTGCCATCCCGCTCCGACGGGATCTCGCTTCAATTCCCCGGATCGTGGCGCCTGGTATGCGGCTTTTGAGTTCGAGACCTCACAAATGGAGGTAGCCTTCCACAAGCAGCTGTGGCTGAGAGAAACCGCCTGGGAAGAAGAAGAAATTGCTGACTACCTCGACTACCTTGCTGACTTTCGCGCTGAGTTCCACGATCTTCGCCTGTATCCTCCGCGCAAGAGTGCGCGCCGCCCTGACGATTACAGAGATGTTCTGTCGCCAACCAGCTACTCGGCGTCACAAGCCCTTGCGGTGCAACTGCTGCAACTTGGCTCTTCAGGAATCGTGTATCCCAGCGTTCGCCGGGTCGGGGGAACTTGCGTCGCGTGCTTTCGTCCGGTACTGGTCACGAATGTTCGCAAGGGAGATACCTTTACATTCGTATTTCCGGATTGGCAGACGCCTCCGACCATCCGTCGCGCTTAGCCAAGTGAGAATGCTCACGCTCACACCCTGCCAAACGGATCTTCTAATGAAGGGCTTTGCGGCGTGAACAGTTCCGCGCCGTTTTCTGTGATGTGCATGTCGTCTTCGAGGCGAATGCCGAACTCTCCGCGAATATAAATGCCGGGTTCGTCGCTGAAAGTCATATTCGGTCGCAGTTTCGTCGTATTGCCGCGGACGAGGTAGGGCCACTCGTGACCGTCCATGCCCATGCCGTGCCCGACGCGATGGCTGAAGTATTTGTAGTCAGGCCCGTAGCCTGCGTCGGTAATCACCTTTCGCGCCGCCGCGTCGACAGCCCCGCACTCCACTCCGGGCCGCGCCGCCAGTGCCGCTGCCTGCGCCCGGTGCACGATGTCAAATACTTTCTTCATTTTGTCGCCATTTGTTTCGGAAGCCTTGCCCAGCACGAACGTACGGGTAATGTCGGATTGATATCCTTCCACGGTGCAGCCGTCGTCGATCATGACCATTGAACCTTCATGAATGACTTGCGGTGTGGTCGAGCCGTGAGGAAGCGCGGAGTACTCGCCGACTTGGACG
>Ga0137391_10000661_pt1 | contig 24274 bp, 23 predicted proteins | sample 15con2h24BmetaG_FD_101399 | JGI IMG/M metagenome (GOLD analysis project Ga0137391, IMG submission 101399) | Vadose zone soil microbial communities from Angelo Coast Range Reserve, California, USA - 15con2h2.4B metaG | ecosystem: Environmental > Terrestrial > Soil > Vadose zone > Saprolite...
CTTCGTGCCCGATGGCGTCGGCGGACTGGCCAAGCTACGTCTTGCACGCCGCGAGGGCCGCGCCCTGGTCTATGCGGGGCGAGTCGGGACGGGATGGGATTACAAAACCGCTCGCGCAATTCGGCGCGCACTTGAGCCAATTGCGCGGCCCACTTCGCCGCTCACCAAGCCGATCAAGAAAATGGACACGACGTGGATCGAGCCGCACTACGATGCGGAGGTCATGTATGCGGACATCACTGATGATGGGATGGTGCGGCATCCGTCGTTCAAACGCCTCGTTACTTGAGCTTCACCGCGCCGCGCCAATCACGTTGACGGAACGCTTCTCACCACAGGTGCCTGTGGGCATGCCGAATCCATATAAGGGAGGCGCAGAGGAGAAGCCCGCCTAGAATCATAAGAATGAGAGATCGCTGCGCCTCATGTCCTGTTAGCCAGTTTATTGCCAAACCGATGGTTAGCAGAATGAACACAGAGGTTAGACCGCCGAGGATGAAAGTCTCACCTCGTTCAGAGCGGACCATCAGGGCGGACCTTTCCTAGCCTGTGTTCCTCACTCGGATGCCGCCAACTGAGGCGGCCTTACACCGACAGAGATTGTACGGCGCGGTCTCGCAAACGAACAGGATCGCATTCTCCCTGCTGCGCAAGCTCAATGATTTTCGTGGCGACGATTTCCGTGGCGAGTCCGTTGTGATCAACTAGACCCAGTGTGCGCAAAGTGTCTTCGAATGCCGCCGTCATGGCGGTGATCGCTTCGGGTCCGAACGAATGGTTGTCAAGAAAGCGAAGGAGAGGCATGACTGCGCTCCCTGATCTCAGGCGGGAGCGCTATGGTCTCTCAGCCACCGGCGCCTGGCGAATGTGCCGCTGTCGGTGATGGATAAAGCCTACGCCCAATATTAGGTCAAATTACGACGGAAAACTCGGAATCAGGACAGCGCCTAAGATTGGTTTGTTTCGCGATCAGGCGAAACACTGTGGATGGCCATTGCGGTTAGCGGTGACTTTGACTCAGCCTCGACCGCGTTGCCCTTGGCCTTGTAATCCTGCGCCATGACTATCAATCGGCTCGACACTTCGTCGTCGGACGCGATCAAGGATAGGCGCAGGCAGATGTCGGCTTGTCGGCGGAAATACTCGGGAGTCGGCATTGCAGGACGCCTCTATCATGGCAGCGGGGATATTGGAGTTCCCGTACCCAAGCTTGAGTTAGTGCTTCGCCCGCTCTTCGGCCCGCTCCGCGAGGCGCTCGTAATCGGCAGCGATCCGAAGCATCGTCTGCTTGGTTTTCTCATCGTTTATGTCATCGGCAAGGCTGCGCATCTCTTCGGCGCGTTTGCGCCAATGCTCGGGATCGTTGATGTACGACGGCATCTAATCGCGCTTAGTGGTCGGGCGCTTCCTAGGCGGCGCAAGTATAGACAATGCGCGCTCGAATACATCTGTCGTTTGATCCGCGCCAACTTCCCGAGCGGTTTCCTTGAACCGCTCGGATTGGCGCTTATCCTTGATCTTCGGCTTTCGCTTTTGCTTTTCGCCTGCTTTTCCCATACGGCCTCTCAGATATGAGGCGTTTGATAAGTGAGCCTCTTTCCGACGATGCCCTTCAACGCGCGATCAGCGCGGGCAACGTCATTGATGCCGAGCGCAACGCGATTCGAGTAGCGAAAGTCAAACTCGGCAAGGTAACGGTGCAAATGCTTTTCCTTGCAGTGCTGGTATACGCCTTTCATGCCGCGTTTGAAAATTGAATAGTAGCCTTCGATAGTATTGGTGTGGACGATGCCGCGCACGTATTCGCCGATGCTGTGGTTGACGGTTTGGTGCATCCAATATTCCTTGCCGAGCGCGCCGTAAGCCTTCCATTCGTCGCTGATAATGAAAGCTTCCTTGTTGATGTTGGCCCGGATGATCGGCAGCAATTCCCCGGTGGCGGTGCCCTCGACATGGAAGCTGCGGACTTCACCGCCGCGAGTAACGAGCGACAACACGGTGTTGCGATAGGAGCTTAATCGTGGACCACATCAAACTGTGCAATTGGAAGATCGAACGCGGGCCGCCCTGGGGTGGGTTTGCGTATCTCGCAGGAGGAGCAGAGGAAGGCGGGTGATACATGTGCGGGCGCTTCACCTACCGGGCACCGGCAGGTGGCAAAGGTGCTATGGCGGAACGCTTCGACTCCGCCGAAAGCGGAACGGTTGAAAGCTCTGCGCAACGCCCAGCTACACGCGCACTTGGCGCGGGCGCTCGAAGAACGCTGCTCGTGGGGTCTTTCCGCTATGGTGCGGACCGAAAACGGAGGTGAAGACCGCGTTTGGGCCAGACTTCCTCGACCTGAGTGCGGCTAGTCATAAGCTCCTCGTACCTGTGGCCGCGATCTGCAACGGAAACGGTCGGCTCGGTAGTGGGGGAATTTCTGAGGAGCCCGAACCACTCGATTTGATGGCGCCTCCAATATTCCGCCGATATCGGCTCAAAAACAGCGTCGCGACTGCGCTTGCCCCAAATTTTAACCCGATCATCCGAAGCCGCTTGGCGAAATTCGTCCAGTGCGGCCACAGCATCAACGTCCCTTGACCCCGCTGCTGCCAAAAAATTGTGACCCCAGTCGCGGTAACAAACATAGGCAATTGCGTCGCCAACGCTCACATCGCGGACAGGGGAGCCAAACCAGTGCTGGAGGAACTGAACATTATCTAGGAAACCGAGCCTGACTAATACCCACACGATCAGCACGACAATTCCGCAGTAGAACAGTGCCAGCCCCACCGCGTGGGGTAATACGGGAAAGGCATAGTGACCGCCGATCAAAATGGCCTCCACGCAAAGGAACGGGACATCGAATTTGGGGCGGAAGCGCATGTTGGATTCATATCACGACGCGAACCCCGAGCCGGATAAAAGTTTCGCATAGGATAGGCACCTACCTGACGGCGCCGCTATGCCACAGGTTACGGCACGCTGCCTAATCCACCGCCATGAGGCCTTCTATACTTTACGGAATGACGCACGACACTGTTTGGCACATGTCTTGTCTTGCACCAAAACGCTGTCGATGCCGGCGGCAGATATATCGGGCATAAAAATATCAGCCTGTGTGAAGCGCCTCACGCTGGGCGCGTTGACGATATGCGAATGCAGTCGCAACGTTCATCACTCCGCAAGGGTAACACGAGATGCGCAAAATCATCATTCTGGCCGCAATAGCTGTTGTCGTCGCGACTACCACCGTCTGGTCAATTGCCATGTTCGCCAAGCCCAAAGTCGCGGGCCACCTGCAGGCCACCGAGACGTCGGCGCCGGTCTCGCCGCATGAGATCATGGTCAAGCAGGGTAGAAGCATCCCGGTCGAATACTGGGCCCATCCGTTCTAAGTAAACCGCCGAGCAATGCGCCGCTTGTGTTGAAGCACGCCGGATCAGTTGCCGGAAAATTCTGCCGCAGCGCCCTACCCAGATTCAGAACGATTCAGGTCTGCCCCAAGGACTTGCCAGCTACTTTGCAGCAGGTTGAGCGTGCCGTAGACCGACCGACGGCGGCGCCGAGGCGGGAGGGAGCCCGATGTTCGGCATGAGGCTTCGGCGCGGTCCTTGATCTAGATCAAGATGCAATCGTTGCTTTCGAAATACGAGGCAATGCCGATAGGTCCGCCGCGCGTTATGTTGCATCTTGGGCTGAATTGGCAGACGCCCAGGAGAAGCGATTTGATCGCCTTCCAGTCGGACAGTGCGCGGAGATACAATTATGACGGTGAGGAGACACTAATCGGAAGCAAATTCGTTGTTACTCCGCCGATCACACGCCATCGACGGGACGTGCCATGAAAGGCATTGCCGAGTGGCTAGCATCGATCGGCCTGAGTGAGTACGCCCAACGGTTCGCCGACAACGGCATTGACCTCTCGGTCATCCGCGATCTGACGGAGCAAGACCTCAAGGATCTCGGCGTTCTGCTTGGGCATCGCCGCAGGATTCTGCGCGCGATCGCGGAGCTCGGTGGGGTCGCTGCTGCACCGACTGAAACAGCGACCGAACCGGCTTTGCGTGACGAGCCCGAACGCCGTCACCTCACCGTGATGATCTGCGATCTGGTGGGCTCGACCGCCCTATCGACCCGACTCGATCCGGAGGACATGCGCGCTGTGATCGATGCCTATCACGCCGCCTGCGCCCGTATCACGCGAACCTATGACGGCTTCCTCGCCGAGTTCCGGGGCGACGGAATATTGGCTTATTTCGGTTATCCCCTCGCGCACGAAGACGATGCCGAGCGAACCGTGCGAGCGGGGCTCGATATCATTGCCGCAGTTGCGCGGCTCGAGACGCACGCCGCGGAACCGCTCGCGGTCCGCATCGGCATCGCGACCGGCTTGGTGGTGGTCGGCGACCTCAGCCGCGAGGGTGCGTTGCGGGAGCATGCTGTCGTGGGGGAGACGCCGAACCTTGCAGCCCGCCTTCAGGCCTTGGCCGAGCCCGGGACGATCGCCGTCGCCGCCTCCACGCGCCGGCTGCTCGGCGATCTGTTCCGTTTGCGTGACCTCGGCCGGCACGAGGTCAAGGGTATTGCGGAGCCGGTCGCGGCGTGGGCGGTGGAGGCCGTGTCCGATTCCGAGAGCCGCTTCGAGGCGGCCCGCGCGGCGGGTCTGACCGATCTCATCGGCCGCGAGGACGAGCTCGACTTCCTGCTGGAGCGTCAACGTCTGGCCTGGAAGGGCGAAGGGCAGATCGTGCTGATCTCGGGCGAGCCGGGGATCGGCAAGTCCCGCCTTGCGGCAGCTCTCGCCGAGCGCATCGCCGGCGAGCCGCACACGCGCTTGCGTTACCAATGCTCGCCCTACCATACCAACAGCGCGCTTCGTCCGTTCATCGCCCAGGTCGAGCGAGCAGCGGGGTTCAAGGCAGACGAAACGTCCGCGCAACGCCTTGACAAGCTCGAAGCGGTCCTCGCCATGGGCGCATCGCAGGTCCAAGCCGTAGCGCCGCTTTTTGCGGCGCTGCTGGCGATCCCGTTCGGCGAGCGGTATCCGCCGCTGTCGCTTAGCCCCACGCAGCATCGCCGCCGCACGCTCGCGGCACTGCTCGATCAATTCGAGGGTCTCGCCCGCCGGCAACCGATCTTGCTCTCGTTCGAGGATGCGCAATGGGCGGATGCCACCTCGCTCGAGCTCCTCGATCTGACGGTCGAGCGGGTGCGCCGACTGCCGGTCCTGGCACTGTTCACGTTCCGACCGGAGTTCGAGCCGCCCTGGGCTGGTCTCCCCAACGTCGGCACTTTGACGCTCGGTCGCCTCGACCGCGACGACGTTGAAAACATGGTCGCGCGGGTGACCGGGTGGCGCGTGCTGCCCGCCGAAGTGATGAAACAGATCGTCGCCAAGACCGATGGGAACCCGCTGTTCGTCGAGGAACTCACCAAGGCGGTCCTGGAAGCGGGCATCCTGGTCGAGAACCACGACGGCTATCGGCTCGACGGGCCGCTGCCGCCGCTCGCCATCCCGGCGACGCTTCAAGACTCTTTGATGGCGCGTCTCGACCGCCTGGCGCCGGTGCGGGAGATCGCCCAAATCGGCGCCGCCATCGGGCGCGAGTTTTCCTATTCCTTGGCGCGCGCGTTGGTCGGACGCGACGAGAGGGCATTGAAGCATGGACTCGCTCAACTCGAGCACGCGGAGCTGGTGTTCCGCCGGGGCGAGCCGCCGGACGCGGTCTACAGCTTCAAGCACGTGCTGGTGCGGGATGCGGCCTATGAGAGCCTGCTCAGGAGCCGCCGGCAGCAATTGCACGGCCAGATTGCACGCGCACTCGAGCAGGGCTTTGCCGACATCGTGGCGAGCCAGCCGGAAATCGTCGCGCACCACTTCACGGAAGCCGGCCTTGTTGAACCCGCCATCGATTACTGGCTCAAAGCTGGACAGCAGGCAGCCCGACGCTCGGCCAACGTCGAGGCACTGAACCACTTTGCTCGTGGTTTGGACCTCCTTCCCAAAATCGGCGACCCGATGCTACGCAACAAGTCGGAGTTGCTGCTTCAAACGTCGCTCGGCCACTCCCTCCGGTCGATTAAGGGCTGGAGCATTGACAGTGTGAGGCATGCCTATACGCGAGCACTCCAGCTGTGCAAAGAGAGCGGGTTTGACGAACATACCTTGCCTGCGGTGTTTGGCTTGTGGACCTGGAATTTCCTTCGTGCAGCGCTGGGTGAAGCTCAAACCCTTGCCGAACATTTGGTGAATACAGCCGAGAATGCAGATGACTCAGTTTTCAAAGTTCTTGCACACGAAGCTCTAGGGTTCACCTTATTTGCACGCGGGAAATTTGCCGCTGCCCACGCGGCGCTAGAACGCAGCCTTGGCATGTGTGAAGACAGCAAGGCCGCGGCGTATCTTGACCTGTCGGCGCAAGACCCGCGAGTTCATGTAAGGGTGTACGACGGCATGGCACTCTGGTTTCTCGGCTATCCCGATCAGGCGTTGCGGATTTGCGCCGAGGCCCGCCGTTATGCAGATACATCCCAACATCCGTTCAGCGAGGCAATGGCACGAACGATAAGCCTGCGGGTGCATCAGCTTCGCGGTGAGGCTGCCGTTGTTGCACGCCAGGCTAACGCGGCAATCGCACTCTGCGAAGAGCGTGGGTTCGTGCACTATCTGGCCATGGCCCTGATTTTGCGCGGATGGGCAAGTGCCCAGCAAGGCGAGGTTGAGAAAGGCATTGCCGAAATTCAGGTAGGTTTAGAAAAGGAACGGGCCACCGACGCCTTGTTGTTCGAGTCGTATACTCTGGGGTTACTGGCGGATGCATGCATAAAGAATGAACGTTACGAGCAAGCGTTCGAGTTTTTGGACCAGGCGCAATTGAGACTCGATCAAGAGAATTCGGAACGCTATTACGCTGCTGAAATATATCGTTTGCTTGGAGAAGCATACCTGCGATCACGTCAAGATCTGGATCAGGCAGAGCGTTATTTGTGTAAGGGCCTTACGGTCGCGCGCGAACAGAAAGCCAAATCCCTCGAACTTAAACTTTGCATGAGCATTTATGACCTGTACGAGCTGAGACACCACGCCGACACGTATCGCCCGCAACTCGGCGAGATCTACGGATCTTTTAGCGAGGGTTTCGACACCACGGATCTAGTCAGAGCCAAAGCAAGGCTGAAAGATGCTTGATTGGGATAAGGCATTCGACCGGGGCGTTTGACACTTGTGCAGACCTCGGACCGGCCGTTATCTACCGGTGAATGATCCTTTCCATTTGACGCGCCATTCGGCGCTCTCACCCGTCGCAATTTATGAGTACACGGCCCAAGTAGGGCCGCCATGCGACTTGTGACGGGAGGTGACGGGAAAATTGGTTACATCTCTCACGCGCGCGCGCGTAGCGGCGATAATCTATTTTGGCGTCACCACGTGTCACCAAGGCGATGTCGGGCGGTTCCGGCCCCTGTAGCTAACCTGACCGACATGGTGCTGGGAGTTGTGAACGCGGAACTTGATCTGCTTGAGCACCGCAAACGAGTAACGCGATTGCGGCACGTCGCTGCCAGATGGGAGACGTATTGAGCAAGCGCCTGGCGGGTTCAGTGAGACGGCGAAGCTAAACGAAAGGCGCGAGCTTCTCGACGCTTACCTTGCCCGGAGCAACTATTATTATGACGTTGTCTGCTGGCTAGACCAGCTTTCCTATGCTCCCACAAGCTGGCAAGCGAGGTTTGCGGGGGCGCTGGATCAGCCATAGTCGGGCTTGAATCGGCAAAAGGGGGGCATTCTGTGGGCATCGACTGCCACAACGCGCCGGCGACGCCGCTCCAATGTGCGTTGAGCCTTCAATTTGGTCTCCTCAGAAACTGCATAGCTGCTTTCATTCTCGATTCGCTTGATCGTTGGCAACGAGAGACCTGTCCAAGCATACCCAAGTCTTCATAACCATGGTCCAAAAGGAGCGTTGACTACACTCCAACTACCCTCTTGACTACATATCGCGCTCATGCTACAACATTCGCATCCTCGCTCATTGAGGGGCGTCTCCGGAGACGATCCTGAAGGCGGAGCGGGGAGTGGCGTTCTGCGGCGGCGGCTCGTAACCGTTCGCCTCGGGAGGCAGGGACCCCGCCCTCCAGGCACTACGACCTGGGTGCGAGGAGCTCGCTGCACGGATCCGCAAGGCAACTGCCCGCCGTTGTAGGGCGGCGGGCGCCCAAGGGAGACGGAAGCGCGGCCCCGGGAGCCCAAAATCGCCACGGTGGAGCGCCGAGAGGCGAGCGTCCCGCGTCATGGGACGCAAGGCGCCTCGCTAGGCGCCTGGCCTGCCGCGTCATGTGCAGGCCCAACGGGTGCCGCTGCACCCGAACGTTTCTCGGCGCTCCGCCCACCCCTCGATTCGGGGTGAGTGAAGCAAAGTTGCAAAACCCCGGGCGCAAAATGCGTCGCGGGAAGGAGAAGGGCTGTTTGAAAAGTGAATAAGGTTCCGAACGCGTCCGACGCTATCGCGTGTCCCGGACGCGGTGCAGCGCGTAACGAAGTGGAGCGGTGCACCGCTGATCCGGGACCGCCACAGACTGGAACGGTCCCGGATCTGCAGCGCACCACTTCGTGCTGCGCTGCGCCCGGGACACGAGAGCGCCGCTACCCAGCTTCGTGCGCGACCGCTGGAGCGAGTGAAGCACCAACCTGTGGCTGTGGGAAACGATCGCCGGCTCCGTTCGCTTGTTTCCGGATTGTTATTTACAATGGATGGCGCAACTCCAACGTGTCGTGCGGTAAGCGTGTGCTCCGCCGCGCACCGTTGGGCGGTGTCGAATGGGGCGCGGATCGAAGTGATGGCTGGGGGCAGGGGAGGAGGCAGGGGCCGCGAAGTCCGAGCAGCGTCAACCTCACGATGGCCCGCGTATCGCGGCGAGGCGATAACGCGCGGCCCGCGCGCTCCAGCACGCCACGTGGCCATGACCAGGGACGAACCATGGGCATCGGAAGAAGTCGAGTGATTGGCGCGTGCCTCTCTGCGTTGGCCGCGATGCTGGCGCTGCTGGCCGCGCCCGGCATGGCGTCGGCGCAAAATTGGCCGGGCCGGCCGCTCACGCTGGTCGTGCCGTTTGCCGCCGGCGGCCCGAGCGACGTCGCCGGCCGCATCCTGGCGCAAGGGCTCAGCGACGTCCTCGGCCAGCAGGTCGTGGTGGAGAATCCGAGCGGGGCGGGGGGCACGGTCGGTTCGCTGCGCGTCGCCAAGGCGCCGCCCGACGGATACCAGTTCGTGCTCGGCAACAGCGGCACGCACGCCTGGAGCCAGACGCTCTACAAGAAGCCGCCCTACGACACCATTGCCGACTTCACCGCGCTCGGGCTCGTCGTCGAGTCGCCGCGCGTGTTGATCGCGCCGAAGACCCTTCCGGCAAATTCGCTGCCCGAGTTCATCGCCTACGTGAAGGCGAACCAGGCGACGGTCAAGTTCGGCTCCGCCGGCGCCGGTTCGGCCTCGCACGTGAGCTGCATCCTGCTCAACGCGGCCTTGGGCGTCGACGTCACGCATATTCCCTATCGCGGCTTGGGGCCGGCGATGCAGGACCTGATGGCCGGCCGCATCGACTACGTGTGCGATTCGGTGTCGACGTCGCTGCCGCAGATCGAAAGCAACTCGATCAAGGCGATCGCCAGCACGGGCTCGCGGCGGCCCGCGGTCCTGCCGAACGTCGCGACTGCGCGCGAGCAGGGCCTCGATTTCGAAGTCGGCACCTGGCAGGGCCTGTTCTTGCCCAAGGGGACGCCCGAGCCGATCGTGCGCCGCCTCAATGGGGCCGTCGGCGAGGCGCTCGACACGCCGTCCGTGCGCGAGCGCTTCGAAGCGCTCGGCGAGGAGGTCGCGCCGCCGGAGCGCAGAAGCCCGGACTATTTCGCCAAGTTCGTCGCCGACGAGATCGCGCGCTGGAGCGCCCCGATCAAGGCGAGCGGCGTCTCCGCGGATTGAGGCGTGCGGAGCGCTCTCTAATTAGAGCGCATTTGCTTGAAGGGAAATCGGCCCGCGCAGTCTACCGTCCCGGCAGATCGAGCCTCCGCATGCTCGTGACCTCGCTGCCGGCGGCGCGGATGCGCGCGATCGCCTGCGCGAGCGGCTCGAACGCGACCGCCATGTGGAAGGCGTTGGCGTGAACGAGCGAGGCGGCGTCGCGCACGATCGCCACATGGCGCTGCCAGAACACGAGGTCGCCCCGCCGCAGTTCGGAGTGCGGGATCGAGAGTTCTTTTCCGAGCGCCCTTTCCTGCACGGCGCTGTCGCGCGGGGAGGCAATTCCGCAGGCGCCAAGCGCGACCTGCAACAAGCCCGAACAGTCGAGGCCGAGCGAGGTCTTGCCGCCCCAGAGATAAGGCGCACCCAAGAAGCGCTCGGCCACCGCGACGAAATCGCTTTCCCGCTCGTCGATCGAAACGAGATGGCGCACCGGCACGTAGCCGCCGGTGGCGGTGATCGCGAACGCGTCCTCGATGCGTGCGACCGCGAGCCGGCATCCGAGCGCGAGCCCTTCGAGCGGCGGCAGCTTGATCGACGGTCCCGGGAACACCAGCGTGCGCAGCGCCGCGACCTTGTGGGTGGGCGCCGGACCGGGAGCGCGCAGCGCGTTGGCGGGCAAGAAGCCCGCATAGCCGTCGGCCTCGAGCTTGCCCCGCGCCCAGCCTTCCTCGATCTCGAAGACGGTCACGCGCTCGCCCTTGAGCGCCTCGGTATCGAGCGGCGCATCGGGGGAGGGCGCTTGACGCAGCGGCGCCGTGGGTTCGATCACCTCGTGAAGTTGCCCCTCAGCCATAGCGCGACACCAAGAGCGCGTAGAGCGCGCGCGCGGCTTGGCACTCGGCGCCCTCGGGCCGCCCGGGCTTGGTGGTCTGGTTCCAGGCGTAGATGTCGCAATGCAGCCACGCCTTGGCCGCCGCGACGAACCGGCGCAAGAACAGCGCGGCGGTGATCGAGCCGCCGAAATTGCCGGAGGAGACGTTGTTGACGTCCGCCACCTTGGACTCGAGCAGCGCGTCGTACGGCCGCCACAGCGGCATGCGCCACAGCGGATCGTTTTCGCTGGCGGCGCAGTCCGCGAGCGCCGCCGCCAACGCGTCGTCGTCGGTGTAGAACGGCGGGATCTCGGTTCCCAGCGCCACGCGCGCGGCGCCGGTGAGCGTCGCCATGTCCGCGATCAAGTCCGGCCGCTCCTCGTCGGCGAGCGCGATCGCGTCGGCGAGAATCAGCCGGCCCTCCGCGTCGGTGTTGCCGATCTCGACGGTGAGGCCCTTGCGCGAGCGGTAGACGTCGCGCGGGCGAAACGCCGAGCCCGAGATCGCGTTCTCGACCGCGGGAATGAGCACGCGCAGCCGCAGCTTCAGCCCGCGGTCCATCAGCATGTGCGCCAGCGCCAGCATTGAGGCAGCGCCGCCCATGTCCTTCTTCATGTTGACCATGCCGCTCTCGGGCTTGATGTCGAGGCCGCCCGAATCGAAGCACACGCCCTTGCCGATGAGCGTGATCTTGGGATGGCTCGGCTCGCCCCAGGTGAGATCGATGAGGCGCGGGGCGCGCGCGGCGGCGCGGCCGACCGCGTGAACGAGCGGAAAATTCTGCTCGAGCAGGTCCTCGCCGACGACCGCGCGCACCTCGGCGCCGTGGCGCTGCGCGAGCGCGCGCGCCGCCGCTTCGAGTTCGGCCGGCCCCAGGTCGTTCGCCGGCGTGTTGATGAGATCGCGCGCGAGCGTGACGCCGTCGACGATGCGGGAGAGATCTTCGCCGTCGACGTTGCCGGGGAGCTCGAGCTTGACCTCTTTGCCGTCCTGCTTGCGGTAGCGGGTGAAGCGGTATGCGCCGAGCGCGAAGGCGAGCGCCGCGAGCCGCGAATCGTGCGGGGCGTTGGCGAAGCGATAGGCGCCCGCCGGCAGCAGCGGCGCCAGCGCACCCGGCCAGAACAAATCCTTACTGGCGTCGTCCTCGGCCTCGAGCGCGAACAGCACGCCGGCAAGGGCCCCGTCGGCCGCCGGCAGCAGAAGATGGCGTCCGGCCTTGGGTTCGAAGCCCGCCGCGTCGGCGAAGGCACGCGCGCGCGCATCGAGCCGCTCGCGCAGATCGCGCCAAGTGGCCGCGTTAACGAAGGTTACCGGAACCGTCGTGGCGGAATGGCCGCGGGGAAGAAAGACCGGATGCATCGGAAGGCCGTCCTGAACGGGCCCTGCTAGCACGCAGCGTGGCGGGGGTGAAGGCAAAGCGGGGCAGGCCGAGCGGCGCCGCCGTTAACCTTCGTTAAGTCCCGTTAACTTCTCGTTAAGGTTAACGCTTTATTGCCGGAACCCGTCTGGGGGGCCTGACGGGGCCATAATGAGTCGCTCGATCCGTTCCAAACCGATGGCCGGCGTTGAGCGCTTCGCGCCGGTCGTGCTCGTGGGTGCGCTCGCGGTCGCGCTTGCCGGTTGCAACACGACACAGTCGGCACAACCGGCGCAGACGACCGCCGCGCCTGCCGTCGCCGCGGCGGGCGGGGGTGCCGATCGGCCCTCGGCGCTGGCGTGGGCGGAACGCTACCGCGCCAATCCCAACGACCCCGAAGCGGTGGTCAATTATGCCCGGGCGCTGCGGGCCTATGGCCAGCGCGCGCAGGCCGTTGCCGTGCTCGAACAGGGCTCGATCCAGAACCCGAAGCATCGCGGCCTGCTCGGCGCCTATGGCCGCGCGCTGGCTGAGATCGGCAATTACAAACGGGCGTTCGACGTGCTCGATCACGCCCATACGCCCGCTGACCCTGATTGGCGCATCCTCTGCGTCCAAGGCGCGGCGCTCGACCAGATGGGGCGGCATGACGAGGCCCAACGCTATTACGCCACCGCGCTGCGGATCGTGCCGGACGAGCCGTCGGTCCTCTCCAACCTCGGCCTGTCCTATGCGCTTTCCAAGGACCTGGTGCGGGCGGAAGCGACGCTGCGGCGGGCGGCCGTTCAGTCGCGCGTCGATTCGCGGGTGCAGGAAAACCTCGCCCTCGTCATGGATTTGCAGGGTCGGGCCGCGGGCGCCGGGGGCCTCGCGCGTGCTGATCTGCCGGCGGCCGAAGCCAACGTCGCCTATCTGCGTCAGGTCATGGCCCAGCAGAACGGCTGGAAAGCGCAGCCCGAATCGGAGAAGCCGGTCCTCAGGGCGGAGGGAAGCTGATTATCGCGTGCTGATCGCAATCCCCGGAACGGACGCGCAAGCGCTTGCGGGCGATTCGGCAGCGGGCGCGCGGCCGGCCGCGGCGAGGCCGAAAGCGGCAATCAATGCGACGAGCAATGCGGTGCGGATGAGCGACGTGTCCCCCATATCGGTCCCCTGCGGAAACGGCACCCGACCATCTGGCGGTGCAGGGCGATTTCAGCAGCTAAGGGTCAAGAGATGGTTAACGCGGCGTATCCAAATGAAGTTAACAATCGGTAGATCGATGGGATGTCGCCGCTGGCGGCGTGTGGGCGATCACGTTGCGATCGCCATCCATGGCGTCTGCGGGTAGACGGCAAGCGCCGCGGCGGCAAGGGCAATACCGTAGGGTACGCCGGCGTCCTTGCCGTGCAGCCGCTGCGCCCAGTCGTGCCGCGCCAGCCAATCCGGCAGCGGTGCCATGCGGAACCAGATCAGCCCCACACTCAACGCTCCGCCCAGCAGTGATGCGTAGAGCAGATAGGGCAAAAGATGATCGAAGCCGAGCCAGAGTGCCGTGGCCGCCGCGAGCTTGGCGTCGCCGCCGCCGATGATGCCGCGGGCGAACAAACTAAACGCCGCGACGAGTACGACGCAGCCGGCGGCCAGATGGGAAAGGACATCCGCCGCGCTCACGCCGCCGATCGCCGCCAGCGCGACGAAGCCGCCGACGAGGATCAGCGACACCCGGTTGGAGATGGTCAAGGTCAGGAAATCGCTCGAGGCAGCAAATGCCATCATCGCCGGAAACAGCGCCAGCCTGATCGCATCGGCGACCATGATCATGTCGTCGCGCGCTTACTTGAACGCGTCCTGGACGAAGGTCGCACTGAGCTTCGAGCCCAGTCCCTGCACGACGGCGATGATCGCGACCGAGATGCCGGCGGCGACGAGGCCATATTCGACGGCGGTCGCGCCCGACTCGTCCTTCACGAAGCGCTTCACGAGATTGATCATTTTTGCCTCCACGGTTCACAACTGACGCTCTTGGCTGCGGTAGCCGTTATTGCCCGGCCGATCTGCAACCGGGACGAACGCTAGCTGGCCTCACCTTGCAGCGAGGTTAATATCCGTGGCCGAAATCACAGTTATGCATCCGCAATACAGTGTCGTTAACGATATATTTTTCCAGTTATTCTTTGGTTAACAATGGATTTTTCTGTTTCCTCGACTTGTATATCTGCGTTGTTAATCAATTAAAGCATGGACGCTGGGAATTCAGTCGCAAGATATTCTCTACGACACCGGAATAATACTTTATCCGTCTCTAACAATATGCCGACTCATCCGAAACGCACGGGGCTTTCCGGCCATTTTTCGGGGTTGCCCGTTCAGCAGTCTCGGCGGCGGTCGCCGCGGTTTACGAATCTTCGCGCGGAGCGATGCAGCTCATCGCCGTGCTGAAGTGGCTCATGCTTGCCTTGACGTCGCGCCTCACGGGATCGGCAGCGCCGTTGTCGCCTTGATCTTCTCCATGGCAAAGCGCGAGGTGACGTTCTTGAGCGGCACCGCCGCGATCAGGCGCTTGTAGAATCCATCGTAGCCGGCGATGTCGGGCACGACCACGCGCAGCATATAGTCGACATCGCCGGCCATTCGGTAAAATTCCATCACCTCGGGCATGGCTCTGACCTCGGCGGCGAATCGGTCGAGCCATTGCTGGGAGTGGTCGCCGGTCTCGATCGAGACGAACACGGTGACGCCGAGCCCGATCTTGTCCTGATCAACCAGTGCGACCCGCCGCTGAATCACTCCGTCGGCTTCCAGCCGTTGGATGCGTTTCCAGCAGGGAGTCGAGGACAGGCCCACCAGACTGCCGATCTCGGCGACCGAGTGGGAGGCATCCTGCTGCAGAAGCGCGAGAATCTTGCGGTCGATGGCGTCCATCGCGGCAAACCCTGCGAGCGAAATAAATGCAATCTCGACGGGGGCGGTAGAATGATCCCTTCGCTTCCCGGCGTTTTTGAGGTGTATCTAGAAGACTATTCTCCCGCAACTGAAATTCGCCGACAGCGCGCTGCCCTGCCAGCTTGCGGGGGCGCGCCGCCCTTTAGCTTCTCGCCAGCAAGGCGTCGACCTCGGTGCGGTGCGGGGCTGCCATGCTGCCGCCCAGACGCGTGCATTTGAGCCCGGCCGCGGCCGCGGCGAACCGCAGCGCCGCGACCACGTCGCGGCCTTCCGCGAGCGCGAGCGTGAACGCGCCGTGGAACACGTCACCCGCGCCAAGGGTGTCGATCGCCTCGACCGCGAACACCGGGCTCTGGCGCAAGGCGGCGCCATCGCGCCAGAGCACGTCGCGCGGGCCCTGGGTGACGGCGAGAAAAGACGGTGTCCTGGCGGCCATCGCGGCGAGCGCGGCGCCCAGGTCGTCGAGACCGCTGGTGGCGCGCAGACACTCGCTCGAAAACACCACGTGGGTGGCAATCCGGAACAGCTCGTCGGACATCTGCGTCGGCCGGTCGGCGTCGAGGACCACGGTGAGGCCGCGCGCGCGCGCCGCCACGCAGATCGGCCGCACGAATTCGGGAAAGCGGTTATCGGCGACCACGGCGTCGGCGCTTGCCACCAGGCTCGCCGGGTCGACGGGCGTCGCGGCGGCGAGCCGAGGATCGCAGTGAGTCACGATCATGCGATCGCCGCGCGCGTCGATGAAGATCGCGGAGAGCGCCGTGGGCACGCCGGCAAGGCGCTGGCAGCCAATGCAGTCGACCTGCTCGCGCGCGAGCGCGGCCAGCACCCGGTCGCCGTTCCAATCCTCGCCGGGCGGACCGCCGAGCGGGCCGGCCAGCGCCGCGCGTCCCCCGAGCCGCGCCACCGCGACCGCGGCGTTGGCAGCGCAGCCGCCATTGACGATGAAAAAACTCTGCGCCTGGGTTTTTGCGTCCGGCTGCGGAAAGCGATCGACCCGGAACACCTCGTCGAGCACGATGATGCCCGCGCACAAGATCGCGCGCGCGTCATCACCCGCGTTAGCGGAACTCAACCTCTTCCTCCACCCAGGCGCGGATGATGTGGTAGGCGATGGCCATGGTCGGCGGCGTGGTCAAGCCGTCGGGATGACTTCGCAACAGCATGCTCGCGACCTCCTCGCGGTCGAACCAGCGGGCATCGTCGAGCTCGGCGCGATCGATGACGATCTCGCGCGAGAGCGCCTCGGCATGACAGCCGATCATCAGCGAGGTGGGAAAGGGCCAGGGCTGCGAGGCGAAATAGCTCACGCGTCCGCAAACGATGCCGGCCTCTTCGCGCGTCTCCCGCCGCACGGCGTCTTCGATCGCCTCCCCGGGCTCGACGAAACCGGCGAGGCACGACCACATGCCGGGCTGAAAACGATACGAGCGGCCGAGCACGCAGCGCTCGCCCGCAACCGCAAGCATGATCACGACCGGATCCGTGCGCGGGAAATGCTGGGCGCGGCAGGACGGGCAATCGCGTCGCCAGCCGGCTTCGACGAGATTGGTCGCGGCCCCGCAATTGGGGCAAAAGCGATGACGCCCATGCCAATTGAGGAGCGCTTTGCCCTCGGCGAGCGGCGGCAGATGCTCGGCTTCGACCAGGCCGCGCACCGCGATCGAGCGGAGATCGGTGACGAGGAATTCGTCGCGCGTTTTGAGTGCCTCCGCGGCCGCCGACTCGAGTGCGACCGCGAAACGCGGCGCGTCCTGGCAGAGGCCGAGAAAAACCAGTTCCGCCGTGCGGCCAAGTGCGCGCGCTTCTGCCAATGCGAACAGCGGATCGGCAAGCGCGGCGGCCTTCTTGAGGACCACCAATTCACCAGCGACCACATAGGCACGCGCGCGCGGATCGCTCTCCAGCGCCGCGAGCGCGGCCGCATCCGCGCGCCGCTCGGCCGCGCGCTCGATCGAGCTTGCGGCATAACCGAGACGCGGCTTGGGGCCGAGATCGGGGCGGGGGGACATGGAACGGCTCCGGCGGGCATCGACGCTGGCCCGGCGGTGCTGTGCCATGTGGAAGGTTCACAAAGCAAGCGCATCCGCAACGCTCGAAACATTGCGCTGCGCGCGAGGGCATGACGTGGCATATACCGGCTGCTGCGGCACCAGCGCCGCAGACTGCACAAGCCCCAGGAGTTGCCCATGCCCGTGAGTGCGGACAATGCGTCGCAAAATCAGGCGCCCTTCGTCGACCAGCGTCCGGATGGCCCCGGCGTTTCCAAGATCGATCCGTCCGATCCCGCCGCGCCCGTGTACCGGCTGCTGGCCAAGATGCGCTCACCGGTGACGTTGCGCGACCTGATGATTCACCCGGTCCGCACCGGCTATATCGGCCAGGAGCAGCCGCTCGCAGCAGCGGATCTGCCGAAGAGCGCCGCTGAGCTTTACCCCGAGATCGGCGTGTCCGAGGTCGCCGTTCCTTCGCCGGCTGGCCGCATCCGCTGCCAAGTCTTCAGTCCGCCGGTGTCGAACCCGCGGGCCGGCGCACGCCCGATGATGCTCTACCTTCACGGCGGCGGCTTCACCCTCGGCCAATCGGAGGACACCGCCTACATCACGAGCAGGATCGCGGCGGAAAACGCGATGGTGGTCGTGAGCGTCAATTATCGTCTCGCGCCAGAGTGGCCGTTTCCCGCCTGCCTCGATGATTGCCTCGCGGTATTGCAGTGGATGCAGAAGAACGGCGCCACGCTCGGCGGGGATGGAACGCGAATTGCAGTGGGAGGCGATTCCGCGGGCGGTAATCTCGCCGCTGCGCTCGTGATCAAAGCGCGCGATGAAGGCGTCGCGCCGCCGCAAGCCGCGGTGCTGCTCGCCCCGATCACCGATTTTTTCTTCGAGCAGTACGAGTCGTTCGAGCGTCTCGCACCCCTCGGCATCATCTATGATACCGCCTTCATCGGGTTCATCCGCGGCGCTTATCTCGTCCACGGTAAGAAATGGGCGCACCCACACGCCAGCCCGGCGCGAGCCGACCTGCGCAACTATCCTCCCACGTTCATCGCTACCGGCACGGCCGATCCGCTTGTTGATGACAACCGCGCCTTCGCGCAGAAACTGCGCGCGGCGGGGGGCAAAACGGTCGAACACTTCGTTCGCGAGGGCATGCCGCACGGCTTCTATTTCTTTCCAGGCATATTCGAGCAAGGCGACGAAGCCTTCGCGGCCATCGCGGCGTTTCTCAAGCGGGCAGGCGCAGCTTGACGGCACTCAAGGGAGGACCGCGGTGGACTGCAGATGGCGGCCGCTTGCATTCTCGTTGCGTTCCGCCGATATAGAGGCGGGAGGTTGGCGGTGGACGAGCCACTCGCCAACCGGGTCAGGTCCGGAAGGAAGCAGCCCTAACGAGCGCGGTTCGGGTCGCTCGTCAGCCTCCCACCCTTCCCTCATGCGAAGCGCGAAGACCCGCGTCGGGGCGGCGGATCGGATGGCATTATGAGCGACGCCACCAACCAGTCCGAGCCGACTCTCGTCCTCGACCATCGGCCGTCGGACGATTCGTCCTACCGCGTGCTCGCTCGCAAGTATCGTCCCGCGACCTTCGATGATCTGATCGGCCAAGATGCGATGGTGCGCACGGTCTCGAATGCGTTCGAGGCAGCTCGCATCCCGCAAGCCTGGATCCTGACCGGCGTGCGCGGCGTCGGCAAGACCACGACGGCGCGCATCCTCGCCCGCGCGCTCAACTACGAGCTTCCCGATGGCTCCATCACCGCGCCGGCAATCAAAATGCCGGCGATCGGCGTGCATTGCCAAGCGATCATGGAGAGCAGGCACATCGACGTCATCGAGATGGACGCCGCCTCTCACAACAGCGTCGACGACGTGCGCCAGATCAACGACGCGATTCGCTATGCTCCGGTCAGCGCCCGCTACAAGGTCTACATTCTCGACGAAGTTCACATGCTCTCCACGCAGGCCTTCAACGCCCTGCTCAAGACCTTGGAAGAGCCGCCGGCGCACGCCAAGTTCATCTTCGCCACCACGGAAATCCGCAAGGTTCCCATCACCATTCTGTCGCGCTGCCAGCGCTTCGATCTGCGTCGGGTCGATGCCGGTCTGCTGGTGAAGCATCTCGAAACGATTGCGCGCAGGGAAGCCATCGAGGTCGAGCCCGAGGCGTTTGCGCTGATCGCGCGCGCAGCCGAGGGCTCGGTGCGCGACGCGTTGTCGCTGTTGGATCAAGCCATCGCGCACGCGGCCGGACCGGTGCGCGCCGAGGACGTGCGGCAGATGCTGGGGCTTGCCGACCGCGCGCGGGTCATCGACTTGTTCGAGGCGCTGATGCGAGGCGATGTCGCCTCCGCGCTTGCCGAGCTGCGCGCGCAATACGACATCGGCGCCGATCCCGCGGTGGTGCTGACTGATCTCGCCGAGTTCACCCATTTCGTGACCCGCGTGAAGATCGTGCCCGCGGTCGCCGACGACCCGGCGCTGATCGAGGTCGAGCGCGCGCGCGGACGCGCCTTTGCAGAAAAGCTCTCCATGCGCGTGCTCTCGCGCACCTGGCAGATGCTGCTCAAAGGCGTTGCCGAGGTCGCCGCCGCCGGCCGGCCGCTCGCGGCGGCTGAAATGGTGCTGGTGCGCATCGCCTATGCCGCCGATCTGCCGACGCCCGATGAAGTGATCCGGTCGCTCGACGACAACGCAAACGTCAGCCGTGCGCGTGGTTCGACGCCTTCGCATGCGACGGTCGCCTCGGCGCCGCGCTTCGAGGCGCCGCGGGTCGAAGCGCCCCGGGTCGAGACCTCGCGCGGCGCGCCGCGTGCAGCCCTTGCGCCATCGAGCGAGCCCATCGCACGTCTGCCCGAGACGCAGCCGAGTCCGCCGCCGCTCGTCATCGCGCGCTTTGAGGATTTGATTGCCCTTGCCGCGCAGAAGCGTGATCTCGGCGTCAAGCTCGCGCTCGAGCGCGACGTGCGGCTGGTGCGCTGCGAGGACGGTCGGCTCGAGATCGGATTGGAGCGCAGCGCCGCGAGGACGCTGGTCAACGATCTCGCGCGCAAGTTCTCGCAGTGGACGACTCGGCGCTGGATGGTCGTGGTATCGGCCGAAGAGGGCCAGCCGACGGTGAGATCGCAGAATGAGGCGCGGCAGGCCGAGCTCAAGACCGGCGTGCGTGCGGACCCGCTCGTGCAGGCCGTGCTTGCGCGCTTTCCGGGTGCCGAGGTCGTCGACGTGCGCAAGGGCGCGGCGGCCTTGCCGCAGGGGCTGCCGCCGGGCGATTCCGAGGATGCCGCGGCGGAGCTTGCGCCCGACGACGACGGCTCTGCGTTCGGTGCGCAAGTTCCGCATAGCGGACGGCCGGACGAGGCGGACGACGATCTTTGAGCGCCAACTTTACGAGGGCGGCACAGGGGAGGTGAGCGATGGCGGATTTCCTGGGGCTGATGAAGCAGGCCGCTGAACTCAAATCCAAGATGGAGGCTATGCAGGCCGAGCTCGACCAGATGGAGGTCGAGGGCACGTCGGGCGGCGGTCTCGTCACCGTCCAGCTCTCCGGCAAGGGCGAGATGAAAGGCGTCAAGATCGACGACACGCTCATGCAGCCGTCCGAGAAGGAGATCCTGCAGGATCTCATCGTCGCCGCCCATACCGACGCGCGGCGCAAGGCTGAGACGCTGCTGCAGGAAAAGATGCAAAGCGTTGCCGGCGGCCTGCCGCTGCCGCCGGGGATGAAATTGTTTTGAATACGTCTGACCGCTGGCAGATCCGGCGGAACAGCGTCGGATGGAGGTCGGCCGTGGAAAAAGACGTCGATATGCAGGCTGTGTCGGCCGCGATCGCGGGATTTCTGGCGTGTCACGTGCTCACGTGCCGTTTCCTGGTGCAGGAGGGAGTGGTCGACAAAGATCGCTTCACGGCCTATCTCGAGACCGCGATGGCGGAAATGGCGCCCGGCATCGAAGACAAGCGCGCCTTGTTCGGCTTGCGTCAGTTGATTACGGCGCTGCGTGCGCCGCCGGCGTCGACCGCCGTACAATAGCCTAGCGCAGGTCGCCTTCGTCGCTCATGCCCACCGCCGCTGCCGGACCCGAGATCGAGCGTCTGATCGGGCTGCTCGCCCGCCTGCCGGGGCTCGGCCCGCGCTCGGCGCGGCGGGCGGCGCTGTTTCTCATCAAGAAGCGCGAGCAGATCATGGCGCCGCTCGCCGCGGCGATGCAAACCGCGCTCGAAAAAATCGAGATCTGTCGGGTGTGCGGCAATATCGACACCCAGAATCCCTGCACGGTCTGCACCGATACGCGGCGTGATCCCGCCATCATCGTCGCGGTCGCCGACGTCGCCGACCTCTGGGCGCTCGAGCGCGCGCACGCGATCAATGCCCGCTATCACGTGCTGGGCGGCACGCTCTCGCCGCTCGACGGCATCGGCCCGCAGGATCTTTCGATCGATGCGCTGGTGTCGCGCGCCCACGATCCGGCGGTGATGGAGGTGATCCTTGCGCTCAACGCCACGGTCGACGGACAGACCACGGCGCACTACATCACCGATTTGCTGCACGGCGCCAATGTGAAGGTGACGCGGCTTGCCCATGGCGTGCCGGTCGGCGGCGAGCTCGATTATCTCGACGAGGGCACGCTCGCGGCGGCGATCCGGCAACGCACGACGTTCTAATCGTCCATAACGATGCGCGTCGGCTTGGCAAGGCCGGTGAAATGACCGCGCCGCTGCAGCCAAACGAGCAGCAACAGGCTCGGCAGCGCGGTCAGCGTGCTGATGATGAAGAACAACGGCCAGCCCGCGCGTTCGGCGATGAAACCCGCGCCGGCCGAAAGGTAGGTGCGCCCGACGGCGGCAAGCGCGGTCAGTAGCGCGTATTGCGTCGCCGTGTGCAGCGGATTGCTGCAGAGCGCCGAGAGGTAAGCGACGAAGATCACCGTCCCGATGGCGCCGGTAAAGTTCTCCACGATGATCGTCAGCGTCAATGCCCACAGGTTGACGCCGACGAAGGCCTGCCAGGTGAAGATCAAGTTCGAAGCCATCTGCAGAAACGCGCCGATCCAGAGGCTCGTAACCAGCGGATAGGCGCGCGCGAGCGCTCCGCCGGCAAACCCGCCGATCAGCGTTGCGGCAAGTCCGACGCCCTTGACGATGGCGGCATAGTCATTGCGCGAGAATCCGAGATCGATCACGAACGGCGCGGTCATTGCGCCGGCAAATGCATCGCAAAGCTTGTAGAGCACGACGAAGACGAGCACGACGATCGCCATGTCGCGGGTGAGGAAGTCGGCAAAGCTCGCATACGCCGCCTTGCCCACGCGCACGAGCGGATTCTCCCGCGCATGCTCGGCGTGCTCGGTCGTGGCTACGACCGATTTCTCGGGCTCGCGGGCGATGAACGAAGTGGCCATGCCGATGACGACCAGCGCCGCCATCACCAGGTAGCCTGCGGTCCAGGCCGCGTCTTTGGGGAAACCAAGGCCCTCCTCAAATCCGCTCACTAGAAACAGCGCGCCCGCGGTGGAAGCCAGCATGCCGATCCGGTAGGCCGCGACATAGGCTGCCATGCCGGCGGCCTGCTGGCTTTCGGGCAGGCTTTCGATTCGGAAGGCGTCGATGACGATATCCTGCGTGGCAGAGGCGGTGGCGACGAACGCCGCCGCCGCGAACACCACGTACCATGGCGCCCGCGCGGGATCGGAGAAGGCGAGCAGCACGATGGAGACGATCAGCAGAAGCTGCGAGAATAAGAGCCAGCCGCGCCGCCTTCCGAACAGCGGGGACAGCACCGGAACGTCGAGGGCGTCGACGACCGGCGCCCACAGGAACTTGATGGTGTAGGGCGTGCCGACCAACGCGAACAAGCCGATGACGCCGAGGTCGACGCCCACTTCGCGCATCCAGACGAGGAGCGTGGAACTCGACAGCGCCAGCGGCAGCCCGGCGGAGAAGCCGAGGAAGAGCACGATCAGCACGCGCGGCTTGAGATAGACCGCGAGCGTGTCGGCGAAGCTCGGGCGAGCGGTCGCGGTGTCGGGCGTCGCGGTCATCGGGCAGCTATCGTTAAATTGGCGCGCAGACACAAGGCTTGCCGCGCGATTGCGGCAAAAAGTGATCGGACTTAGTCTGGCCGCGTCATCTACACGTCGATCGCAAGAACATCGGAAGAGGAAGGGAGAAAACGCCGTGAAAGGCAAGATTTTTGCCACCGCGCTCGCGGCTGGATTGGCCGCATGGATCGGCGCCGCGCAGGCGCAGAATTTTCCCGTGCGGCCCGTCACCCTCATCGTGCCGTGGCCCGCCGGCGGCACCACCGACGTCGGCATGCGCGCGCTCGCGACCGCGACCGAAAAGCATCTCGGGCAGTCGATCGTCATCGAGAACCGGCCGGGCGGCTCCGGCACGCTCGCCCCGGGCCAGATGGCCGCGACCGCAAAGCCCGATGGCTACACGATCGCACAGATCCCGATCACCATCTTCCGCTTTCCCTTCATGACCAAGACGACTTTCGATCCGAGCGTGGATTTCACCTACATCATCGGCATCAGCGGTTACACGTTCGGTGTCGTGGTGAGAGCTGATGCGCCGTGGAAGACGTTCCAGGAATTCCTCGCGGATGCGAAGGCCAATCCCGGCAAGATCAACTATGGCACACCCGGGGCCGGCACCAGCCTCCACATCACGATGGAGCAGATTGCCAAGCGGCGGGGCATCACATGGACCCACGTCCCGTTCAAGGGCAATGCCGACTTGATGAACGCGCTCCTCGGCGGTCACATCCATGCGGTCGCGGATTCGAGCGGATGGGCGCAACTCGTCAACGCCGGCCAGTTCCGACTGCTGGTGACTTGGGGCGCCGCCCGCACCAAAAACTGGCCGAGCGTGCCGACCTTGCGGGATATCGGCATCGACATGGTCTCGAACTCTCCTTTCGGCATAGCCGGTCCGCGGGGCATGGAGCCGAAGATCGTCAAGGTCCTCCACGACGCGTTCAAGCAAGGACTGGAAGAGCCCTCCTACGCCGCGGCCATCGCAAATCTCGATCAAGAGCTGTTCTATCTGAGCAGCGAGAACTACCAAAAATTCGCGATGCAGCAGATCGAGGAGGCCAGACGCTTCATCGCGGAGCTGGGGCTCAAGCAGGATTGACCGTTTCTCGTCATCGCCGGCGAAGGCGGGCGA
>Ga0137391_10000674_pt1 | contig 24054 bp, 23 predicted proteins | sample 15con2h24BmetaG_FD_101399 | JGI IMG/M metagenome (GOLD analysis project Ga0137391, IMG submission 101399) | Vadose zone soil microbial communities from Angelo Coast Range Reserve, California, USA - 15con2h2.4B metaG | ecosystem: Environmental > Terrestrial > Soil > Vadose zone > Saprolite...
CACCGTGGTCGGCGAGGCGAGCAACGGCGAGGCGGCCGTGGCGGCCGTGACGGCCCATCATCCGGACGTGGTGCTCATGGACATCCGCATGCCCGGCATGGACGGGCTTGAGGCCACCCGGCTGATCACCCGGGACCCGGGGACCGCGCCGAAGGTGGTCATGCTCACGACCTTCGACCTCGACGACTACGTCTACGAGGCGCTGCGCGCCGGCGCCAGCGGGTCCCTGCTCAAGGACTCGCCCCGGCATGACCTCATCGCGGCCGTCCGCGCCGCCGCCGCGGGCGACGCCCTGCTCGCCCCGTCCGTGACGCGCCGCCTCATCGAGGCATTCGCGCGCAGGCCGGCGGAGATCTCGCCGTCGCCGTCGCGGCTCGCCTCGCTGACCGCGCGGGAGCGGGACGTGCTCATGCTGCTCGCGAGGGGCCGCAGCAACGCCGAGATCGCACTGGCCCTGTTCGTCAGCGAGGCGACCGTCAAGACCCATGTCGGCAACGTGCTGGCCAAGCTCGGGCTGCGCGACCGCGTGCAGGCGGTCATCCTCGCCTACGAGACCGGGATGGTCGTTCCCGGCGAGCCACACGCAGGAGGCTGAGATCCGATGATCGCCGACGAGGCGACCCTGGTCGCGCAAGGACCTGGACAAGCGCCGTTCGTCCGCCGTCACCACGTTGCCGTCGCGGCGGTGACCCGCGAGATATCTGAAGTATCCGGACCGTGCCGACGTGTTCTCCCGTATCCACAGGTTCCTGGCGTCTACGATCCCTGAATCGGTGCTGATTGCCGGGTCGCACGAACCGCAGACGGCCGGGAGGGCTGCGGTGAGCCAGGGCAAGCTAGTGCGCGACAAGATCCCCCAGATCATCCGGTCCAAGGGGCGGGAACCCGTCATCTACGCCGCGAGCACCGAGGAGTACGGCGCCCGGCTGCGGGACAAGCTCCGCGAAGAGGTAGGGGAGTTCCTCGCCTCCGACAACGACCCGGAGGAACTCGCCGACATCCTTGAGGTGCTGTATGCCCTCGCCGGGCAGGCGGGCACCTACCGGCAGCAGCTGGAGAAGCTGCGCGCGGCCAAGACGGACGAGCGCGGGGGGTTTGCCGACCGGATCATCTGGTCCGGGAACCGGCCTGCGGCTGCCGCCAGCGGCCCGTGAACCCGCCTGCTGCTGTCTTAGAGAGAGTAGGGGTCGCCGGAGGCGATTTCGTCGGCGAAGGCCTGGGCGCAGCGGCCAGCAGCCTGAAGGGCCCGCGACACGTTGTCGGCATGCCCTCCCGCTGATGAATGGGCGATGTAATTGGACGAAGCTTCGAACCTCCTAGACACAGACCCCCGGGTACGGCACCGTCCCGGGGTTCTTGTCGCGCGACGGCGAGGGGGCGAACGCGGGATACAGGGTTCGGCACTCTCTGTCCCGCAGCCAGGGGCCGCGTTTCTTCCGCCGTGTCATCACCGGCGGCGCGGCGCGCGGTGCTCGCCCAGCACCTGCTCTTCCTCTTCAACCGTCACGGTGTCTCCGCCTCCGACCAGCACCTCCTGGCCGCTGCCGCCTGCCAGGCCGTCTTCGGCAGCCAGCCGGCTGCGGGCACGCCGTTCAACTCCGGCGGGCCGCCCCGGGGCGCCGCTACAGTCAGTGCCGTGACAGCCACCACCGACAGCACAGACGAGAACCGGGCCGCGCAGCTGCGCAATCAGCTCGCCGACTGGATCGGCGGCAGGGGGACGTTCCAGACCCTCGGCGTCGAGCAGGCGTTCCGCACCGTGTCCCGCCATGAGTTCCTCCCGGGGCACCCGCTGGAGGACGCCTACAGCCGCAGGCCCGTGGTCACCCAGCGCGCCCCCGACGGCAGCTCGACAAGCTCGGCGTCGTCGCCGAACCTCGTCGCCCAGATGCTCGAACAGCTGCGGGCAGCACCCGGGAACACGGTGCTGGAGATCGGCGCCGCGACCGGGTTCAACGCCGCGCTGCTGGCCTCCCTCACCGGCCCCGGCGGGAAGGTCGTCACCATCGAGTACGATCCCGGCCTCGCCGGGCAGGCCGCCGCGAACCTCCGCCGCGCCGGCTACCCCCAGGTCCAGGTCATCGCCGGCGACGGCGCGCTAGGCCACCGGGAACAAGGCCCCTACGACCGCATCATCGTCACCGCCGAGGCAACCGACATCACCGCCGCCTGGTGGGACCAGCTCAACCCCGTGGACGGCCGCATCGTCGTCCCCGTCCGCCTGCACGGCAGCGGCCTGACCCGGTCCCTCGGGCTCCGCCGCACCGGCCCCCATACCATGGTCGCCGACTCAGCGTACGTATGCGGCTTCGTCGCCATGCGTGGTAGCGGCGAGCAGGCCGAGCAGCAGATCAGGCTGGAGGCCGGAGCCGCGCTCAAGGTGGACGCCGCCGACCAGCCCGACGCCCCTGCCCTGTCCCGCGTCCTCCACGCCCAGCCGGACCAGCGCTGGACGGGGATCCGCGTGCGCGACGACGAACCCGCAGCGCACCTCGACCTGTGGCTCCTCACCATGATCGCCCAGGGCCACGGCGCGGGCGCCAGTTTCGGCCGGCTGTCGGTCACCCCGGACGCCCTCAGCAGCGGGCTCGCCGACCCGGCCCTGCGCTGGGCCGGAGCCGGGCTTTACCACGGCGGCGCCCTCGCCTGGATCACCGCCCGGCAGGCCGGCGACAGCACCAGGGAACTCGGAATCGACGCCCGCGGGCCCGGCGCCCCCGGGCTCGCCGAGACCGCGCTCAGCCTCCTCGCCGAATGGGACGCCCGCCGCCCCGCCGCCCCGGTCATCACCGCCACCCGCGTGCCCGCCGAACCTGGCACCGCGCCCGGCGCGGTCCAGGTAGCGCGGCCCGCCACAACGTTCACCATCGCCTGGTAGGCCGACGTGGCCGCGCCCCCCGCGGCGGGATACAGGTACGCGCCGGGCGGCCTGGCCGCCCGGCGGTTCCCGCTCGCACCGCGCCCGAAACCACCCTGCCGGCCCCTCACCGAGCGCCTGGCCCGCGTTGCCGGGCTCGCAGGCCAGATCGAGGACGACGCCGATGCGCCGCTGCGCGCGGCCGGGGCCTGCAACCTCGCAGCGCTCATCGCCAGCGACTGCGCGATGCCGGACCTGGCCCGGTCCTGTGCTGGGCGCAGTTCGGCGCCTGCCAGGCAGCGCAACCCGCGCCCTGCGGCGAGAACACCGCGAAGCTGATCCTCCAGCCGCTGGTCAACCTCGCCCGCCTCCGCATCCGCGGGGGCGACGCCGACACCGGCCGCCAGATCCTCCAGTCTCTCTACGACGCCGCACGGTCCTCCAGCCGCCAGGCGGTAATCGACGGCCGGGCCGTCAGCCTCCCCGCGCTCACCACCCCCGCCCGCGAGGCACTCACGCAATGGCTGTGGGCCGTCCTGCTCACCGACAGCCTCCGCGCCCTGTGCAAGGCAGGCCGATGGGCCGACGCACTACGCCAGGCACAACAGCACGACGGCATCGGACAGCGGCTCCTTGACGGGCGCCAGGTCGCAGTCCTGGCGCACGCGTCCGCCGGCCAACAGGAAGAAGCCCGGAAGATCCTCCGGGAAACCAGCGCCCCGGAACCCTGGGAACACGTGGTGAACCTGTGCCTGCGGGCACTCACAGGGGAAGACTGCGCAGAGTCGACCACGACCATGACGAGCGCCTGCCTGGCGTTCAGCGACCCCGGGCATCCCTGGTTCACCGCGTGCCTCGGAGCAGCCAGCAATCTGGATGCCGACAGCGCACCACTTGGCCATGCCGTTCCGACCTGCGACGTCACATGCTCCTGGGCGCAGGCGGCCGAGTCCGGGGAACGCTAAGCTCGGAGCCACCTGCACGAAGGTCTGGCGTATGGCCGCAGGTACCCGCCCGCCCCGGACAGCGGCGACTCGTTAGATCATCCACCAGAGAGTCGGTATGTCCGCTGTACCCCTATTGCTCATCGACGGTTATGCACTGTCGGTCATTGTCCGCTGTTGGTGTGGCTGTCGTCGAGGAATGAGCGCAGTCCGGCGGTGTCGATGACGTGGGCCAGCCTCGGGAAGATGCTGTTCATCAGGACATCGTGGGCTTGAGGATCCGGATCGGCGACGGCGTCGGACAGGATGTAGAGCTGGTAGTCGCGGTCAGCGGCGTCGGTGACGGTGGACAGGACGACGCCGCTGGTGGTGAGGCCCGCGATGACCAGGGTGGTGATTCCGCGGTCGCGCAGCTGCCGGTCAAGGTCAGTGGTGGACAGCGCGCCGTAACGCGTCTTGCGCACGGTGATGTCGCCGGCCTCGGGGACGAGCTTGTCGTGGAAGTCTGTGGCGGGGTCTGCGTAATGCATAAGGTGCTGCTGACCGATGTGGGAGAAGGTCTTGTTGCCCGGTAGGATCGCAGCCCAGTCGGCTTCGGTAAAGCCGACCCGCACGTAGGCGATCACGGCATCGTCTTCCGTAGCCACCGTCATGACTCGCTCACGTGCTCCCGCCCGGTATCCGCCAACGCGGCCGTGCCACCTACCGGAACGGCCGCCCCGGCATCGATAGGTCATCGCCAGTGTCGACCAACGCTAGCGGGGCGCACGTCACGCGAACCGGAAAACTGGCCCACCCGGCGGCTCAGGAGGGCGGCTTCGCGTGCCTGAGGACGAAGCGGCATGAAGGTCAGCCCGATGCCCGCGCCCCACAGGATCAGCGGCCCGGGAAGGTGCGCCGCAAGCCGCCAGGGGCGGGCGGGGCCTCAGCCGGTGCAGCCCGTGATCGAGTTGACCGGCTCGCAGTTGTAGGGCTGGTTGCCGGACACGGCGGTGCGGGTCAGCGTGACCTTGCCGGGTTGGCCCCAGTCGTTACCGTTGTACAGTCCGCCGCCCGTGTTGCGGGTGATACGGCTGTCGGTGACGGCCAGCAGCCAGTCGGTGTAGATACCCCCGCCTGCCCCGCTGTTGAGGGCAATCGTGCTGTCCGTGACGGTCATCGCGTCTTCGTTGTCAATGCCTCCGCCGAAACCGGCGTGGTTGCGGCTGATCGTGGTACCCGTCACCGTCGCGATCCCGTCGGTCTCATTGAAGATGCCGCCGCCCAGCCTGGCTGCCCCGTTGCCGGTTATCCTGCTGCCCGCGACGGCCAGATGGTAATCGTTGTAGATGCCGCCGCCGTTACTGCTGGCCTGGTCATCGCGGAACTGGCTGCGGGTCACTGCCATGGTGGCACCCTCATCGTTGTAGATGGCGCCGCCGAACAGCGCGGTGTTCCCGGTGAAGACGCTGCCGGTCACCGTCGCGCCGGCAATGTTCGCGATCGCGCCGCCGTCTCCCGCGCTGTTGCCCGTGAAGTGAGCGCCGCGCACGATAAGCGTGCCGCCGCTCGTGTTCGCGATCGCGCCGCCGACTCCGGCGGTGTTGCCGGCAAAGGTGCCTCCGTCCACCGTAACGGCGCTGCCCTGGAAGTTGTCGATGGCGCCGCCGACCGTTGGGTCGTCCCCGTTCCGGAAGCTCAGGTTGCTGACGGCCAGGGTTTTGGTGCCTGAGAGCAGGAGGAGGAGGCTGAAGTCCGGGGTGCCCGCCGCGAAGCTGCGCTCGATGGCGGCCCCATTGCCCCGGATGGCAAGGCTCGCGTGGACGGCGGGCAGCGCCGCGGTTAACTCGTAGGTGCAGCCGCGCGCCAGGCTCAGTGTTTCCCCGCTGACCGCTCCGGTGATGGCCGCGGCCAGCGCGGTGGCACGGCACGGCACGGGAACGACCGCTGTCCCGGCCAGTGCCGCCTGGGCACAGGTCAGGGCGGTGCCCGCCGTCGCTGTGGCCACGGCTAAGGCCAACGTAATCCTGGCTGACTTTGCGCGCACTTAGCTGCCCTCCGCTGAATTCGTTAGAGAATAACCGGCTCCGCGCACCGCCGTCTACATGTCCATACCGCGAACAGGCCGGGCAGCGGTCGCCTTTCATAGAACTGGCGTACAGCATAACACGCCGGGTGCCCCGGGTTTCCGGGCGGGTGATTCAATACGACCTTCTGCCCGAAAGGACGGACTGGGCACACCGGAGAAGCGCAAGAAATACACCCGGAGGTTATGGGGAAGGCGCCCGGATGGTGGTGGAGTCCGCCCGGCCGATTACTCATGTGGCCCGCGGGATCGGGGGGGCACGAGATCACGATCGGCTACTGGGTGAACGGCGTCAAGGCGTCCTGCCCCGGCGCCCGCCTAGCCCGGACGGAAGCCGAGATCGCCCCCGGCGATTGTGTAGCGGGCTGAGACGGTGAGCTCGCCTGCTGACGTGAGGCTCGCAAGGTCCGTGATCGTGACTTTGAGCGACCCGCCCAGCGAGATCTCGTAGGACATGTCGACACTCTCGAGCGCCAGCGTCTGGACGCCGATCATGACCGTCGAGCGGACTTGCGCGATGGCTGCATCGACAAGTTGCGACAGGTAAACCTGTACGCGCTTGAGTAGCTCCTGCTGCACGGCGCGGGCGCGTTTGCCGGCCGAGGCGACAAGGTCATTAGCCGCCTTGACGGCGGCGTCGACGTATTCTTTCGCCTGGTCGGCACCGAACTGGAATGCGCGGCTTAGCGCGCTAGCGAAGGCCTCCCAGCATGCGTCGCGCTGACCGGCGGAAGCGCCGAAGTAGTCAAAGTCTGCGACCATCCCGACACAGACAAAGGCCAGCTCCACCCTTTGATATGACCAGTCGGATATTGCAGAATGATAACTAACCATCAGGATAGGTAAGTATTACCCCCCCCATCGACGCCGCCGCCGCCCTCCTCGCCAGGCCAGGCGGCCGAATCCTCACCAGCGACCCCGCCGACAACGTCGGCGGCGGGTGTGTCATCGGCGGCGGCAAAGAGCCATCCCGCTCCCGTTCGGGATAGTCAGGAAAGTCGCGGTGTACTGGGCGCGCACTGAGCTGGTGCTCGCGGAGGGGAGGCCGTCCGGCTGCTGACAGCCGCAGGACCCCTGCACTATGACGGCGGCCCGCTACAGGCCGGCGACAGTCACCTGCGCCGGATGCTCGACGGTGAACCTGTGACGGATCGTCGCTGCCTGCCCGCCCTCGAGCGAAAGTTCCCAGGTCAGCTCGCCCAGGTCATCGTGCTCGGCCGGATTCGGGCTGGTCTCGCGTGACCGCACCTTGATCTCACCGTCGGCGGACACCGGAATGTGGTCGTGCACACTTACCTGGACCTTATTCGTGCGGTGATTCTCCACCGTGATCTCGAAGGCGATGTCGATAGTGCGGGTACCTCCGATGACGGCCTTGCTCGTGCTACGGCGGCGCAGCTCGCGTTCGACCCTGATCTGGTCGTCCACCCCGAGCTGCAACTCGAACTCCTCGCCAGCGGCGACGGTCTCCAGGAACGTTTCTCCGACGAACTGCGTGTCATGGAAGACACGTGCCGGGCCGGGGAGCAGCAGCAGCGACGAGCCGTTGGTGACGGTTGCCCGGAGGTATGCCTCGGGGGCGAGAACGGGAACCGCGAGGTGGTCGAGGGCGGCGTCGAGCTCGAACCGGGCCAGCATTATCTTGTGCGGGCCGCCGTCAGCGGGCACGGCCAGCGGGCGCGGCGCCCGGTAGAGCAGGCCAACCCCTGACTCGCCGGGTTCGACAGCAAGCGGCGCGACCTCCGATTCGGCAGAGCTGCCCACCGCGGCAGCCAGGGCAGCCGGCGCGGCGTCCTCAGCACGCGACCGCGCACGCCACTCCGGTCCGCCTGCCTGCATGCGCTGGTGGACCGGTGTGGCGCGGCTGACGTACCACGGGTGCAGCTCGGGCAGGGTCTTGTGCAGCCCGCGCCGTGTTGTGGACAGGACCAGCTCGACGGCAGGCCAGTCCTCTCCCGTCTGCTGGGTGACCTCGGCAAGGTAGGCGACGGCCAGCCGCTCGCCGGTGAGCCCCAGGTCATAGAGCGGTCGCCAGGAAGCACCGGATACGTGATAGGAAAGCTCCACCTCGGCCCGGGTAGCGGCGCTGGCCTCTAGAACCGCGGACACCTCCACGAACGGGACCGAACGGCCAGCTCGCTGCTCGGCGGCGGCCAGGCGCTGCTCGGCTGCCTCGAGTTCCCGGTGGGCGGCGCGTCTGCGCGCACTGATCTCGCGGCGGCGCCCGAGAGCGCTCGCGGTGCCGTCGGAGAGATGACCGGCCATCCGGGAAAGGTCGTCGTGGCCGGCACGGCCGGAGCTCACCGCCCGCGCCAGTGCGGTGGCGGCCGCCTCGGACAGATAGCCGAAGAAGCCGAGACGCGCCTGTTCGGCTGCGTCCTCATCATCAAGCGCCTGGACCGCATCGCGGCATCTCTCGACCTCGGAACGCAGCCGTGCGGTTTCCTCGCGGAGCGGATCGGCGGCGTAGCCACGGTGCACCTCGACGTTCAGCAGGGCCAGATCCCGCCCGCGGGCAGCGATGCGAACGGACTCCGGATCCACGGCTGCCGGGAGGTTGCCGATCACTACGGGCCGGAGCCCTGGCTCCACGTTCACCAGGCCGCTGCGCACCACGCGCGCGCCGTCCTGGAAGACTGTCACGGCCGTGATCGGAGCGTCGAGGCCAGTGCCCTCCGTCATACCTCTCCTCTCCATGCCTCTCCGCCCGCGCGTGTGCTGCCACTGCGCGGGCAATGTGTCCTGCCAGTATCCGCCTATGGCTGGCATTGCCGGATATTCCACCGGTAATGTCTGGCTCCAATAGCTACGGACACCAGGCAGATCTGCGCTGGACGGTCGTCGCACTTCGTGGAGATTGGGGAATCGATGCGCCATGACCGGAAGGCGGGCCTGCACATCATTGCCGCGGGTTCGGTGATCGCCCTGACAACGCTGGCCGGCGTGCTGCCCTCATCGGCATCCTCGACCCCGAGGCCCGGACCGGCCGGGCTGCTGCCCGCGCTGCACAGCCAGGTCAAGGCCGCCGCCAGCAGCAAGGACAGCGGCGAGGCGGAGGAGATCCTGGACTCGGCGGCGCAGTTCGCCGCCGTCCGCACGGCACCCGCGACCTCAGTCAGCCCGGCAGCCTTCACAGCCGGGGCCGCCGCGGCGGACCAGCTTGCCCTTACCGGAGGCCGCTGGCAGGAGGTCACGGACCAGCCCTACAACTCTGATGCCGTCGGTTACCGTGACCCGGTCTGGTCAAACTCGAGCGGGGGCGCGGGCCTGGTGGCCGGGCGGATGACGGCCCTGGCCGTCGACGGCCAGACCGTCTACGCCGGAGCGGCAGCCGGGGGCGTCTGGCGCTCGACCAACGGCGGCAGGAGCTGGACCCCGGTCTTCGACCAGCAGAATGATCTTTCCATCGGGGCGCTGGCCATCGATCCGGCCGACCACTCGGTCTGGGTAGGCACAGGCGAGCCGAACACCAATCAGGATTCGTACACGGGCAACGGCGTCTACCGGTCGGCTGACCACGGCCGGACCTGGCAGCTGGTAGGCAGCTCGCTGCCCGAATACCTCATCTACCAGATCACCTTCGACGGACACGGACACGTCTACGCGGCTACTAGCCGCGGTCTGCTCAGGCGCTCCGCGATCGGCCTGGCGTCCGGCTGGACGACGGTGCTGAAGCCGGATCCGAACCCCGCCAATTCGCCGTACCGCACCTCGTTCATCACCGACGTGAAGGTGCGGCCCGGCACCGACGGCAAGGTCGTCATCGCGGCGCTCGGCTGGCGCGGCGGCACGTTGCCCGCGGATACCTCGTACAACGGCTTCTACGAGTCCACCGACGGCGGCCACGCGTTCACGCTGATCGCGCCCACCGGTGCCCTGGCGGGAGCCACCGACATCGGCCGCACGACGTTTGCCTACCCGGCCGACGGCCAGGTGCTCTACGCACTGGTGGAGTCCACGACTATGACCCTGAAGGGCGCGTACGAGTCGGCCAGCGGCAATCCTGCCGGCCCGTGGAAGCTGCTGGCGAACAGCACCACGCTGGCCAAGGCTAATTCGGCCTACGCGCTGTCTGGCGGAACACCCGGCGCACAGTCGTGGTACAACCAGGCGCTCATCGTCGACCCGGCCAACGACGCTCACCTCTTCGTCGACCTCGAGGAGGTCTACGAGACCCCGGACGCCGGTGCCACCTGGACGACTACGGGCCCGTACTGGAACTTCCCGTATCCCTGCTGGAGCGTGATCCCGGCCGATGACACCTGCCCGGACACCACGCACGCCGACCAGCACGCGCTGGCCATCAGCGGGGGCACGCTGTACACGGCCAACGACGGCGGCGTCTATGCCCATCCTCTGACGGCTGTCGGCGCGGTGAAGTGGCGCGACCTGAACGCCACCTTGCGCAGCCTGCAGTACTACTTCGCCGGTATCGGCCAGGCGCCAGGAGGTGGTGACGACATCTGGGGCGGCATGCAAGACAACGGGGTCGGCCTGCTGCGCCCCGGAGCCAGTGCCATGGTCTCGCCGTTCGGCGGCGACGGCGGCGACGTGATCGTCAATCCGGCCAACGGTGACCAGGCAGTGAACGAGTACGTCAACCTCTCGATGGCGTCTACGGTCAATGGCGGCCGGTCGGACGGCAGCACGGCCGCGTACTCGACGATCTCGCCGTCCTGCGGGAACCCGATCTATACGTCGGTGCCTTGCGACCCGAACACGCGCTTCATCGCTCCGTTCAGCGCGGACATCACCAACGTCAGCCACTGGGTCGCCGGCGGCGAGTTCGTCTGGGACAACCAGTCCAAGGGCTGGAGCACGGCCTGCTCCGCGACGGCCTGTGACTGGGTTCCCGTGCACGACACCGGCACGGGCAACTCGATCAATGCCATCGCGGCCAGCGGGCCGGTTACCTACGCCGGCTGGTGCGGTGGTGGCTGCAACCCCGCCGGAGCAGCACCCTTCACCTCGGGCATCGACACCAACTACGGCGGGACCTGGCATACCGTCCACTCGCCTGTGCTGCCCAGCCGCATGCCGACATCCTTCACCATCGACCCTGCCAACCCGGCTCACGTGCTGGTAACGTACGGCGCCTTCTCTCGCAGGTGGATCCCGGGAGGCGGGGTTGGTCACGTCTTCGCCTCCCTGGACGGCGGCGCCTCGTGGACCGATGTCAGCGGCAATCTGCCTGACGTGCCGGCCGACAGCTCCGTCCTGTGGCACCACCGGCTGGTTGTCAGCACAGACATCGGTGTCTTCGCAACCAGCGCGAGCGCGCCCGGCGTCTGGCAGCGGCTGGGAGGCGACCTGCCGCCCGCTCCGGCGGTCGACCTCGCGGTGTCCCCGGACCAGGGCTACCTGCTCGTGGCCACCCACGGTCGCGGCCTGTGGAAACTCGGCGGCTGACCTGAGACCTTGTCCAGCACGTCACCGCGCTCCCATTCGGCTGCCTGGTAAGTCCTGCACAGCGCCTGACCGTCCGCGTAAGATGTCCCGACGATCCGTGGCGGGGCAACCGTCATGGACACAGTCTTCGGCGACGGACTGGCCGCCGAAGCTTAGTCACTTGGTTAGTCACTTTTTATCGAACACAGGTCCGGAAACCAGTGGAGCTAAGGGGACTCGAACCCTGACTTCTTGCATGCGATAAACCCGCAGTAGCTTTCCTGGCCAGGCACGATACGCGCTGACCAGCGGAAACGACTGCGCCACAGCGACAGGGACCGGCGCGGAAAGACCCCCGCTGACGCCGATGTGTCCCCCGAAGTGTCCCCCGCCATCATGGCCGCTGCACGGATCTGCATGCCGACCGTGCTCAGCGGTAGATCGCCTGCTGACCACCGCCGATGACAGCCATCGAGCCGGACAGGCAGATGTCACGAACAGCGGGCACTCGCCCGGCACCAGCGCCATGCCATCAGCACAAAACGCCGAATCGGTACGGCAGACATACGGTCTGGTCTTGCGGGTGGCAGCACGCAGATCACGCGGTTCTGAGTGTCTGTCCTGTTGGCCGGGTCCGGCTGTCCCGATCGCCTGTTGCATACTCAGGTGCATGATCTGCCGCCGGTGGCGAGGCTGGGCCACGAAGGACAATGCTGATGCCTACGAGCGCATCGTGCGTGGCCAGGTCATCCCCGGTATCGAAGCGCTGCGCATTCCCGGGTTCCGCTCCATCGACCTGGTCCGGCGCGAGCGAGACCACGACGTGGAGTTCATGACCCTGATGTGGTTCGACACCCTGGACTCGGTCAAGGCGTTCACGGGCGAGGACTACGAGGTGGCGCACGTGCCAGCGGAGGCACAAGCGGTGCTCGCAGACTTCGACAAGCGCTCGGCGCACTATGAACTGCTCGACCGCCGCGAACAGCCCCGGTGATTCTTCCGCCGCGCCGAACCGGTCCTGCGGCCTGGAAGGCTACGACTCGGCGGCTGCGGCTTCACGCACAAGAGGGGTACCGGGTGGCTGGTGTCAGCTTGCTGAGCCCGGCACCTCGACGAAGGCGAGCGAATTGCCGTCGGTGCCGGTGAATGAAGCCTTGCGGCCGGCATCTCCCACGAACTCGACTGGCCTGCCGGTGATCCCTCTGCCCGCAATGTCGGCAACGGTCTTGCCCAGATCAGCGACGGACAGCGACCAGTGCATGTCCGGCACGCTCCCGGTCACCGGCAACGTACAGCGACACGGCACTACTGCCTGGTGACGGTGAGACGACGCGAGACTCATCGCACGAGGCTATCCCGGTCACGCGCACCGGCTCATGGAGCGCCAGGATGAGACCGGTCTGAGCCGGACAGTGAGGGAGCATGGCGGCACCGTCGTCAGAGCCGACCCGCCGAACACGGGGGTTAGCAAAGACCGCTGGCCGCGGTGGTGGTGAGATGGCGCGATGGACATTGCACAGAACAAGGCGGTGGTCGGGGAGTTCGATCAGCTCGGCAATCGAGGTGGTGATCTGAGCCGCCTGGATGTGCTCTGCGCGCCGGACATCGTCAACCATGCCCTCGCGCCAGGCCGTCCCTCCGGCCTGGAGGGAACGCGTGAGTTCCTCCGGGCTGCTCACCGTGATGTTCACGGTGCCCGATGGCTGGAGTCCTTCATGGTCGCTGAGAATGACCTCGTGGTGCAGTTCGGATCACGGGAACATCACTGGCCTGGGGGCCAGTTCCGCGGATTCGACATTCCGGCGGGCAGATACGTCAGGGACACGGCCTTTGCCTACCGGGTCACTGACGGGCGCATCGCCGAGCGCTGGGCGATCCGGGACGACCTCGCGATGCTTCTGCAACCCGGCGGGCTGCGTCCACCGGGTCAGGCAACGTAGCCCCCCATGCAGTCACCGCTGGACGTTCCGCCAGGCACGAACTCACATCATGCACGAACGGACCCCTCCGCCGAAGCCCCAGCAGATCGCAGCGCCAGATTGACCTGATCTGCGCGCTCAGCTGACAAGGGCTGCAGGTCACGCCGAAAGATCGGTCCTTCGCAGCGCTCACCGATAGCAAGGCCGATCGCCCGTGCCGTGCGCGGCGCGAGCGGGACGGTAACAACCTTGCCGCCCTAATGGGTGATTGGAGAGAGATTGGACCGCCCCCCCGGTTCCTTGGAGGCCGTGACCTCTGGGAAAGTTGGGGCTCATGGCATCACGGAAGGCGCACCCCGAAGAGCTGCGGGAACGCGCGGTGGCAATGGTCTTCGAGCTGCGTGCCGACATGGGTAACGCGCGTGGCCCGATCGCAAGAGTCGGCCAGCGGCTGGGCATAAACACCGAGACTCTCCGCAACTGCGTGCAGAAGGTCTCCCTGCCACCTCGGCATGCCTGACGTCCGCCCCTCTGCGGGACGATGCAGTCCAGACTCGTGACGTTCCCCAGCCCCGCGCGCAGGCAAGAGGAAAGGCTGAACGCCCTCAATGCCGGTAAGCGGGCGCCGGGGTCGTTTCTGCCAGTCTGCCGGCAGGCCGGGCGCCGGCGGTTTCAGCATCCGCCGGGCGCGGGAGCGGCAGGATGGGGGGCATGGGGCTGCTGGACTGGGATCACAATGCCTACTATCACCGGCTGCTCATGCGGCAGGTGCCTAGCCCGTGCACGCAGGTGCTTGATGTCGGGTGCGGCGCGGGGGCGTTCGCCGCCGAACTGGCCAAACTTGCCGAGCATGTCGATGCACTCGACCGGTCACCTGCGATGATCGAAGCGGCCAGGCAGATGACGCCGGCCAACGTCACATGCATCCTGGGTGACGTCATGCGCGACCCGCTCCCGGCTGAACACTACGACGCGATCGTGTCGGTCACCGCGTTGCATCACCTGCCCCTCGACGACGCGCTGCGGCGCCTGTCCCGCGCCCTGCGACCCGGCGGCGTCCTCGCCGCCGTGGCCCTGCCCCGGCACGACCTAGCGCGGGAGCTGCCTGCCGAGCTTCTCGCCGCGACCGGTCATCGGGTATTCGGCGCCGCCTTCGCCGTCCTCAGAGCGTCCGGCCGTGGCGGCTGGTACCGGCTGGGGCCCAGCCATGCGACGATGCCGAAGGTCCTTGACCCGCCGCTGACGACCCGCCAGGTCCGTCAGCACGCGACCGCGACGCTCCCCGGTGCCCAGGTGCGGCGGCTCATCTTCTGGCGCTACCTCCTGCTCTGGAAGCGCCCGATCGAGACTCACACCGCTGATCCCCGGCAGCACCTTGCCTGACGGCACAACCCCACTCCGCCCGCCGCCGGACTGCTTCGCAGACGTGCACACTTCAGCGAAGAACCGCAGGGTTGAGGCGACAGCGCCGCCGAGCCTGCACATTCTGCTGCCCGTCACCAAACAACCGGTTCGCCGCTGGCCGGGTGGACTGCTCCACCGTGGCGCCACGCCCGGCTGCCCTACGCTGCCAAGATCCTTTTGTGACCGTGAGTAGCGCCGGGCGTCTTGGAAAGACTCGCGCCCAAACTCAAGATCATTTCGGTTAAACCTGCGTCCGCTGCCCCATGCTCTGGCCCGACCCAGCCCAGCAGGCACGCCTCGCCGAAATCCGCGACAACCTCACCGCCCGCATCGCCAAGCCGAACGCGAGGGCTGGCACGGCGAAGTCGAATGCCTCAAGATCAGCCTCGCCGGAGCCGAACACAAGCTCGCCCAGGTCCGCCAGCGATCCGGCAGCGCAACAGACCTCGGAATCCCGCCAGGGCGCCATGCACGCGGCAACCGAGACAGGCGAGCCCGCATGCGGGAACAAGCCCCATTGTCGGTGACGCCTGAAAACTGACCCTTTAGCAACGTCTGAAAGCTGACCCCCTGTGGTCACCGGGCGTGGCAGAAGAGGTCAGTGATTACTTTGGATGAGTGGGCTGAGATCCGGCGCCTGCACAGGTCTGAGGGGCTGCCGATCAAGGCGATCGTGCGGAAGCTCGGGGTCTCGAGGAACACGGTCAGGAGCGCGCTGCGCTCTGATGAGGTGCCGCGGTATCAGCGTGCGCCGAAGGGCTCGATCGTTGATGCGGCCGGGCCGGCGATCCGGGAGCAGCTGGCGCTGTGCCCGACGATGCCGGCGACGGTGGTCGCGGAGCGGATCGGCTGGGAGCGGTCGATCACGGTGCTGCGGGAGCGGGTCGGGGAGCTTCGGCCGGTCTGCCTGCCGCAGGATCCGGCGGGCCGGACGGCGTATGAGCCGGGCGGGCTGGTGCAGGATGATTTCTGGTTCCCGCCTGCCAGGCTGCCGCTGGGGCACGGGAAGGTCGCTGCGGGCGATGAGGTGCCGCCGGTGCTGGTGATGGCGTCGGGGTACTCGCGGTTGTTGCCCGTCACTGAAGATTCCGATGAAGGCGGCGCTGGTGATGCCGATGTGGGGGTGGGGTAAGGCCCCGCGGCCGGGGTGGCCGCGGGGCCTTGGTGGTGATGGTGCCGGTGGCTGTGGGTGAGGTGCCGGTGTTATGTGTCGGTGACTTCGGTGACGGCGGCGCGGGCGGCTTGCTCATCGACGATGGCTTTGCTGGCGATGTAGGTGGCTACGAGGGCCTGGAGGGCGAGGTTGTTGACGGCGCGGGGGTAGCCGCGGGCGGTGGTGTGGATGAGTGCGGTGGCGTCGTCGCTGAACAGGGTGTCGGCGCGGCCGGCCAGCTTGAGGTGGTGGCTGATGTAGCTGGCGGTCTCGCCGCTGGTCATGGGGGGCATGGTGTAGCGGAGGGCGACGCGCTGCTCGAGCGCGGCCAGGACGGCGAGTTTCATGGTGCGCCGCAGGGTGGGCTGGCCGATGAGCAGGCAGGCGAGGGGTGAGTCGGCGTCGAGGTTGTGGTTGGTGAGCATTCTTATGGTCTCGAGCTGTTCGTAGCGCAGCAGGTGGGCTTCGTCGATGACCAGGACGGGGGTTCTGCCGCGTTCGTCGCGTTCGGCGGCCAGGATGGCTGATGCCTGGGCGGTCAGCCGTGAGCCGCTGCGGTCGGGCTGGCCGCCGAAGGTGGCGACGATCATCTCGTGCAGGCCGCGGACGCCGATCATGGGGTTGGGCAGGTAGATGATGGTGTGCCGGGAGGCGTCCAGGCCGGCCAGGACGGTGCGGACGGAGACGGTCTTGCCGGCGCCGACTTCGCCGGTGATGACGCCGATGGCGCGTTCGGTGATGCACCAGGTGATGCGGGCGACTGCTTCGTTGTGGGCGGCGTGGCGGTGCAGCATGCCGGGGGCCAGGTCACGGCCGAAGGGCATGCGGGTGAACCCGTAGTGGGCTTGCAGCTTGTCGATCATGGCTGGTCCTGGGGGGTGCGGCGGTCGGGGCGGCCGTTGATGAGGGCGAGTTGCTGCTGGGCGGCGTCCAGGTCGCGGGCCAGGGCGGCGGCGGAGCGGCGGGCGTCGTCGAGGAAGATCACGGCGCCGTCGACGGCCAGGGCGGGGTCCTCGTCGCGGTCGTGGCCGAGTTTCCCGGCGGCCAGGGCCTGGTCGAGGTAGCGGGTGATCTGGCTGAGCAGCTGCCCGAGCCGGCCCGCGGCCTGGGACAGGGCGCCGGGGACGTCGTAGGCGACCGACGGCTGGTCCAGGCCGGCGTGGCAGCTGGTGGTCCAGTTCAGGCCGCGGATGGCCTCGGCGGCGGTGCGGGCCAAGGTGATGGTGCCGTCGCTGGTGAGGTCGTCCAGGCTGATCATCTGACGGAAGTCATCCACGGGAGTCTCCTTCCTCTTCCTGCTGGCCGGGGCTGCCTGCCGGGGGGCTGGCGAGGGCGGCGTAGTTGACCCGGCCGGCGGCCTGCCTGTCGTGCTGCTCGCCGAGCAGGGCGAGGTAGTCGATGCCGGTCGCGCGGGGGATGTCGTCGCCGGGCAGGGGTTCGGGGCGGGCTTTGGGGTGGGCGTGCCGGGTGATGTGGTGCGGGGTCGCGGTGCCGGCGTCCTGCCCGCCGGACCGCACCGACAGCTCGGTGAGGTCGAACGGGTCGAAGACGAGCTCGACGCGCCGCCCGGCCAGGCCAGGATCGACCTGGTAGCGGTTCCCTGTTAACTGAACTAATGAGGGAGTTCTCCCAGTTCAGGAGACGTGCCCGCTGAGTGGCCGTTATGGTCCCCGGCGTGATCGGAGAAGAGTCAGAGCGGGACTTTGCCACCTTGGTGGTTGCCCGGGTCGGTCGGCTGGAGGAGACGGGCTCCCCGTGGGAGCCTTACCGGCTCGTTGATCCGTCTGGTGGTGTGGTCCGGCCGGTTGGCGAGTTCCTGAAGGAGATCCAGGCGTCCGGGCGGGCTGAGGCGACCCAGCGGTCGTATGGCATGGACCTGTTGCGGTGGTTCCGGTTCCTTTGGGCGATCGAGGTGGCGTGGGATCAGGCCACCCGGGTCGAGGCGCGTGACTTCTCCCGCTGGGTGCAGGTCGGCGGCAAGCCAGAGAGCACCCGCTGGCCCCGGAGCGCCGACGGGCCGGCGACTCAACGGGTGGCGGCGGTCTCCGTGGCCGCGCCCAAGCCGAATCGGGTGACGGGGAAAGCGGCGCCTGGTCCGACGTACGCGCCGGCGACCGCAGGGCATGGGGAGAGCGTGCTGCGGGCGTTCTACGACTTGCACGTTGATACCGGACAGGGCCCGCTGGTCAACCCGTTCCCGCTGGCGAAGGAACGACGGCGCGGCCGGGCGGGGGCGCACCACAACCCGATGGAGCCGCACCGCAACCAGCGTGCGGGGTTGTATCGGCCCAAGCTTGCCCGGCGGCCGCCACGGTGCATTCCGGACGAGAAGTTCAACGAGTTGTTCGCTGCGCTCGGATCGCACCGTGACCGGGCGCTGGTGGCGTTCTTCGTCTCGACTGGAGCGCGCGCCTCGGAACTGCTGGGGGCGCGCTGCGGGGACCTGGACGTCGGTTCCCAGCTGATCACGGTGATCCGTAAGGGCACTCGGGCGTTGCAGCCACTGCCGGCCTCGCCGGATGCGTTTGTGTGGTTGCGGCTCTATCAGGCCGAGTTCCACGGGCGGGTGCCGACGGGTCGGGACGACCCGTTGTGGCAGACGTTGCGTCGGCCGTTCCGCCAGCTGGCCTATCACGCCGCCCGGGCGATGTTCGTCCGCGCCGGCGCCCTGCTGGGCGCGAACTGGTCGTTGCATGACCTGCGGCACACGGCGGCGTACCGGATGTCTCGGGACCCCGGCATGCCGCTCACCGACGTGCAGTGGATCTTGGGGCATACTCAGTTGACGACCACGCAGATCTATACCTCGGCCCCGGTCGAGGAGATGATCGCCAGCGTCCTGGCTCATCATGCGCGACGGGCCGCGGCCCCGTCCCTGCCCGCCGCGGGTGCGCCGGAGTACCGGCCTGAGTCGCTGGACGTGCTGTTCCCCGGAGATTCAAGGTGACCGGGACACCGGTAGCGACCGAGGTTGAGGCGAGGGCGGCTGGCGGTCGCGGGCGGCTGCTCCCGGATCGGAGGGACCTTTTCGAGCTGCGCAAGCAGTTCCCGCCGCGAGCCACTCCGGCGTCGTGGGAGGCGACCCGGGCCTCACGGGGAGGGGTGCTGGCCAGAGTGCTCGCCGCGCCGTTCATCTTCGAGGGCGCCGGCTATCAGGCCGAGGTGCGCCGGGGTATTTGCAGCGTGCTGGACTGGCTTGCCGCGATGCCGGGCCGGTCCTGGCAGCAGCGGTGGATCGCCTCCGGCGCGGAGCAAGCCGCCGACTGGCGGGTGCTGGCGGCGGCCGGCCGCACCGGCACCGCCGTCCGCAGCCTTCAGCACAGGTGTTCCCGTGGCCTGTCGGTCTTGATCTGCGCCGATGTGATCCGGCCCAGCGTGGGCTGGCTGCTGTCCACCCCATCGCCGAAGAACCTGGCCGTCGCGCTGGCACGCACTCGCGACCCTGAGGGGTTCGCCGTGCTGAACGAGTTGTGCCACAGGCTGGCCACGGGCGAGGCGACCCGGCAGATCGCGCTGGCCCGTATCGCCATGATCATGGCAGCGAAGGGCGGACGGGCCTGCGACATCACCGTCGGAGACTGCATGGAGATGGTGCAGGCCTCCGCGGAAGCCGCCAAGGCGGCCGGGCGCGGCAATGGATACCGCAGTTCGTTCTTCTATCAGATGGTCCGCTCACTGGGCCGGTTCCCCGGCAACGCGCCGCCCACCACCCGCGCCTTCCACGTCTTCGGCCAGATGAGCATCGAGGAGATGGTCGACCGCTACGGCATCCAGTGCAGGCCGATCCGGGACCTGCTCGTGGACTACCTGCGGGAGTTCGAGGTCAGCCTGGACTACACCACCCTGCTCCAGCTGTCGTATGTGCTGGCCAGGCTGTTCTGGCGCGACCTGGAACGGCACCACCCGGGCATCGGCTCACTGCGGCTGTCCTCCGATGTCGCTGCGGCATGGAAGCAGCGGATCTCGGTGAAGACGACCACCGTCGTCGAGAACGGCGAACTCGTCGAGCATCACGCGCCGCGGCTGTCGGCGATCCAGTACCTGGGCAACGTCCGCTCGTTCTATCTCGACATCGCCCAATGGGCCGCCGACGACCTGTCCCGGTGGGGGCCGTGGGTGGCGGTCTGCCCCATCCGCGACGGCGAGCTCACCAAGGCCCGCAGCAAGACCGCCGCCGCCCGCAAATCACGGATGGACCAGCGCACCCGCGAACGCCTCCCCGTGCTGCCCACCCTGATCGCTGCCGCCGAGAACCGGCGCGCCCGCACCGCGCAGGCGCTCGCTGCCGCGATGGCCGCCGAGCCCGGCCAGGAGTTCACGGCCGGAGGCGACGTCCTGCGCCGGGTCGCGCGCACGCCGGAGACCGCAAGCCATCTGTGGGCCGACGACCCCGCCACCGGCAAGCGCCGTGATCTCAAAGCCGAAGAACGACGCGCCTTCTGGGCCGGGGCCGCCGTCGAAGTCTTGAGACTGACCGGTATCCGCATCGAGGAACTGACCGAGCTCTCTCATCACAGCCTGATCCAATACCGGCTTCCCGCCACACGCGAATTGGTTCCGCTGCTGCAAATCGTCCCGTCCAAGACCGATGAGGAGAGGCTCCTGGTCATCTCCCCGGAATTGGCGGACGTGCTCGCCGGCATCGTCACCCGGATACGTGAATCCGGCGGCGGAATCCCCCTGGTGGCAGCCTACGACTACAACGAAAAAGTGTGGAATCCGCTGATGCCGCTGCTGTTCCAATGGCACTGGCGGCTGGAGGACCGGCCCTTGAGCGCCGGCGTCATCCGCCGCCTGCTCAACGACACACTTGCAGACAGCGGACTGACCGACGCCAGCGGCGCTCCGCTGCGGTTCACCCCCCACGACTTTCGCAGGCTGTTCATCACCGACGCGATCATGCACGGCATGCCGCCGCACATCGCGCAACTCGTCGCAGGCCACCGTGACATCAACACCACAATGGGCTATAAAGCCGTTTATCCCGAGGAAATCATCAACGGCCATCGGGCCTTCATCACGCGCCGCCGCAGCCTGCGACCGGGCGAGGAATACCGTACTCCAACCGACGAGGAATGGGAGGAATTCCTCGGTCACTTCGAGCGACGCCGTGTCGCTCTCGGCGAATGCGGACGGTCCTATTCGACCCCTTGCATTCACGAGCATAGCTGTCTGCGCTGCCCCCTCTTGCGGTCGTCGCCGACCCAACGGCCACGGATCGCCGAGATCCGCAACAACCTGCTCGACCGCATCACCGAGGCCGAACGCGAAGGATGGCACGGCGAAGCCGAAGGCCTCCAGGTCAGCCTCGCCGGAGCAGAAGCCAAACTCGCCCAGCTCGACCAGATGGCCCGCCGCGCCGCCACCATCCACCTCGGCATCCCGGCCTTCGGCGAGATCGCCGGCCGCACCGCCACAGCCACGGCAAGCTGACCAGCCAAGGAAAACCCATGACCAACGACATCCCGGCAGCGCTCCGCGCCTGCGCCAACGGCCTCTACGCTCTCGAAGCAAGCGTCGAGCTCCTCATCACGCATGCATGCTGGCTGGACCGGGAGGACTTCGCTCGCTTCATCCGCACCGGCACCAGCATCACCGGCGGAACCACCGAGATGGCCCTGATCGACTGGGCCACCGCGATCACCGCCCTGAACGCAGGCGGATTGCCGTGCTCCAGCGGCGAGCAGAAAATGCTCCAGCTCGCCGCCAGCCTCGCTGACCAGATCCCCGTCAGCCTCGGCGCAACCATTACCGGCCTCGACGACTGCAACATCCAGCTCCTGGTAAAGGCCGTCCTCCACGCCTCAGGACAACGGCAATTCCCACCTCATTCCACCTAGCGGGTCACAGGTTGGAGACCTCAGTCATACGCAGAGCGGATCGATTGTGCATACGATGTCGCTGACGACCTGAAGCGCGTCAAGCGCATCGTTCGCGCTAAGAGGGACCACGGCACCAGGGAGTGCCGGATCATAGTCGCATTGGTGAACGATCCTGTTACGCCGCTCAATAATGACTCCGAGCCTAGCCTTCGCCTGCTCAGCGTTTGGGAATGCAGTGCTCCAGACCGCGTTGACCCCGACCATCGCAAACGCGGAGGCTACATCGTCCGGGCGCTGGTATGTCTCTTTCGCCAGACGCTCCGCGAAGAAGGATCTTGCGGCCAGCTCACGATCTGCCTGGCCGGACACGTTCATGAGCGCAGCCACGGCACCGAGCGGCAGGCCGACCTTCGAGGACTTGCCTGCTGCCAGGCGCCCGAGCATAATCTCGACCGCACGGTCCAGCACCACACCGTGCACATACCGGTCCCACGCCGCGACCCCTTGCACCAGGGCAGCACGATACAGGTCCTGGGAGTTGACAAGCCCGTTCGTCATGGTGCCGATCGCCTGTCCGAGCCCGACCAGATCCCTCGCGCGGGTGACGTCATCCTTGAAGTCACCATGCCGCCGGGTTGGCATCTATGAGGCTGCGCCCGTGAGAAGCTCGATCCGGTCCGCCAACTCGCTGAACGTCTTCCGGAACCGCGTGATATTTTCCGCAGTGTTATCCCAGACCGTGCCAACTCGCCGGGCATCCTCCTTAGTCAGGGCGAATACCGGCTTGCGCACCCTCTGCGAATCAGCGATAAGAGTGTTGAAATCCGGGATAGAGGCCAGCCATCTCTGATCATCAAGCCTGGCGCGTGAGTAGAGCTCAGCAGGCAACAAGACTCCTGCTTTGTCAAGAGCAGGCCGGAGCTGGCCGTCGATTGCCTCGCCGAGGCGATCGAAGTATTTCTCAAAGCCCTGCGTCGGGGCACCACTGCGAAGTCGGTAGCGCTGGATGATGACGCCGAGAAACTTCAGGGTCGGGCTAGGGAACGGGTAGTCCGCCTCAGACAGCGCATCCAGCTCCGCCGCGCGACGCGCCCAGGACACCCACCGCGGGATGACCCGCGCCAGCGAGTCAATAGCCATTACCGAGAAGATATCCGGACTAGTCGGCACCAGAAAATAGTCAGCAGTCGCGACCAGGTTCTGGTTGATCGCCCCGAGTCCGGGGCTTAGATCAACCAGCACGTAATCAGCCTCATACTTGGCTGCCGTGATCTCGAAGAGGTAGTGGAAGCTGCCCGGCAGATTCTTAAGCGCCTGGACGGACTCAGATAGCTGTTGCGCGATACCTAGTGAGACCTCATCCTCAGCCAAGCCGACATGCCCCGGCACCAGATACAGGCCGTCCCGACCGTCCACTTGCACGCATTCCACCGGCTCTAGGAGCCGGGGACGTGACTGGAACGCTGGCTCGAGCGCTTCCCTCAGGTTCCCGAGCGGATGCTCGGCATAATACTTTTCGAGGCCGTCAGCCTCGCTGAGGTCCAAGGTCATGCCGGTGAGGTTGCATTGCGGGTCCGCGTCGACAATGACGACCTTCCTGCCCCGCTCAGCCAGCATCCAGCCAAGATTGAAGCACGTCGTCGTCTTGCTAACCCCGCCCTTGTTGTTGAACAGCGCAATGACCTTGGCCAAGGTGAGTCCTCCATATCAGCACCCAGTCCGCGTGACGCTCACCCGCCATGACAGATGAACCCCCGCTCCGTCCACGCAGGATACCCAGGTTGCCGACTCAGGACCCGGGCGCACGCCGGGAGAAGGCCGAAGTTGCAGGTGTGCCGGACGCAGACGCGGTTACCCGCGATCGGACACCGCCAGAGTCCATGATCATTTAGGAAGTTCAGAGAATGCCGTGCATGGACACGGTCGCGGTCTTGGTGACGGTCCGCCATTCGGACCAGCGGAACGCATCGGCCAGGGCGGCGGCCGCGGGGACGGGGAACGGGCCGCCGGCTTCCCACCGGGCCAGCGGCGGCTGCCCGGTCTCGGAATGTGCCCGGGTGTGGTAGACCGTCTCGGTCCACGCGGTAAACAGCCGGTTCAGCTCCGCGAGGTCCTTGACCTGGGCGGCGCGGTCCTCGGTCAGCTCGGCCAGGAACTGGCCGCGCACGGTGCGGAAGAACCGCTCGATCTTCCCCCGGCCCTGCGGCCTTCCCGGCTGGCTGTGCACCAGCTTGATGCCCAGCTTCGCGCAGGCCCGCAGCAGCCACGCATCGACGAACGCCGATCCGTTATCGACGTTATGACGAGTTCGTCATAACGTCGATTATGCCGAACTGCCGGTTATGCCGACTGGTAGTGCAACGACCCTGGTCACGGACGTTCCAGAACCGTTGCTGACGGCATAACCGGGGGTCCTGGCTCAGAGGTTCTCGAGGAATTCCAGGAGCGGGTCCGGGGGCTGGTAGCGTTTCTGCCTGCTGCCGGGCGGGGCGGTCTTCTCGA
>Ga0137391_10000677_pt1 | contig 24044 bp, 17 predicted proteins | sample 15con2h24BmetaG_FD_101399 | JGI IMG/M metagenome (GOLD analysis project Ga0137391, IMG submission 101399) | Vadose zone soil microbial communities from Angelo Coast Range Reserve, California, USA - 15con2h2.4B metaG | ecosystem: Environmental > Terrestrial > Soil > Vadose zone > Saprolite...
CGGCAAACGGAATCCGAGGTGCCGTTCATTTTTGTTTCCGGAACAATGGGTGAGGAAGCCGCGGTTGCCGCACTGAAAGACGGCGCACAAGATTACGTCATGAAGACCAATTTGAAGCGCCTGGTCCCCGCTGTTCAGCGGGAGCTCCGAGAACTGGAAGAGCGTCGGGAACGCAAGCGCCTGGAACGTCAGGTGCAACAGCTACAGAAGTTCGAAGCCATAGGACGGCTGGCGGGTGGCATTGCTCATGACTTTAATAATTCGATCGGAGCAATCATGGGGTGGGCGGATCTGGCCCTGCAAGAGGCGCAACCAGGCACGCGTCTCCAGGAACGTCTCCAAAAGATATGCGCCCAAGCCCAGCGTACTGCTGGGCTGACGTCCCAGCTTCTCGCGTTTGCACGGCAACAAGTCCTGCAGCCGCGGAAGATTGATCTAAACGGGTTGATCGAGGAAGGAACCAGTCTCCTGCGAAAAGTAATAGGAGCAGATGTTGAGGTTCGTCTTGTTCCCGCGCCGAATCTTCGCGTCACGGTTGCGGACCCCGTTCAGATCGATCAGGTGCTGATGAATCTCTGTTTGAACGCCCGAGATGCGATGCCCAAAGGCGGGCGACTCATCATCGAGACTCAAAACGCGGATTTAGAGGAAGAGTATTGTCGCCTTCACACGTACGTACGGCCGGGCAGCTACGTTTTGCTCTCGGTGTCCGACACAGGCATTGGGATGGACCCGGCGACCATCGAGCGCATCTTCGAACCCTTTTTCACGACAAAGGAAGTTGGCAAGGGTACGGGCCTTGGCTTGGCAACGGTATTCGGCATCGTCAAGCAACACGGTGGCTTTATCAACGTCTACAGTGAACCTGGAAAAGGGACAACATTTCGAGTCTATCTCCCGAGCGACAACGGCGTCGCAGAACCGCTCAGAAGCGAAGGCCTCGAGCGGCCCCAGAAGGGGACGGAGACCGTTTTGTTGGCCGAAGATCACGAGGGCCTTCGTGAGTTGGGTCAAGAGACCTTGGAGGCGCTCGGGTACCATGTAATCCTGGCCACCAATGGCAGCGAAGCCGTCGCTCTTTTCAAAAGCAACGCGCCTCGAATCGATGTGGTTGTTGTGGACGTCGTAATGCCGGGAATGAGCGGCCCTGACGCTTACGCGGAAATGTGTACGATTCGACCCGGCCTCGCTGTTGTCTTTGCGACCGGATACACGGCAGAGGCCGCATCTCTGACTTCCTTAGTTGCCAAGGGTGCGTCCGTTCTTCAGAAACCATATACCGCGACGAGTCTTAGTAAGGCGATTCGACATGTTCTGGAAAATAGCCCCTCAAATGTGTCGCGCTAGCGAAAATACGCGAACAAGAGTAACCGGTTTTATTCGACTGACTTAGTCCAAAAACAGTTTAAACAGCTCCCTGTTTCGCGAAATTGCAAACGTGCGGCGAACTCAGGGCCATCTGGGTTTGGTCATGCTAAACCAGTTGCCGGAATTCTGATCAGATCCGCTACGACCGGTCCTTCTCTTCGTATTCTTCCGGCACATCATCCTCCGGCACTTCGCGTGTCTTAACCGGGCCCTGATCCGCATCCGGAGCATCTTCCACGCCGCTCACAATTCCCGCTTCGAAGGCTTGCCCTTCTTCCAGCAATTCGTCGGCGCTCTCCGAGTCCACACTCTCCACTGTCGATAGGCCTCCGAAATCGCCGCCACCGGCGCCGGCCCGTGCCCGCATCGCGCGTGGCTTCATCTGCACCGTATCTACATTCTGGCTGCCCATTGCGGCTTGCCGGGATCGGCCCGCTCGTTTCTTCGGTGCCGTTCTGCGCTTCGCCGCTGATTTTTTCTTTCCGCTCTTCGCGCTCAATTTTGCTTTCGCCGAAACTCTGCTCTTGCTCGCTGCACGCTTCTTGCCGCTCTTCTTGTTCTTCTTTTTCATTTTTCGCACTCCGTCACGGCGCCGCGTCATTCGAAAGAGTTCAAAATCCCTTTGAACCACCGCGCCTCATTTCACTCTACGCCCTTTTTCCAAATCAACAAACTCTACGCTCCACGGTCTCTCTCCCAAATCCAGCCGCGCCACCGTAACCGGCAAATTGAATCGCCGCGGGCCCGCGCTCCCCGGATTTATGTATACCACTCCGTTCCGCTCGCTGCGTCCAGGTTTGTGTGAATGCCCGCTCACCACAATGTGAAATCCCGCCGCCTTCACATCCAAATCCAGCGCGTTCGAATCGTGCAGCACATAAATATGTACCGCTCCCGCTTCCGCCACCGCGCTCTCCGGCAATGACTTCGCCCACTCCGCCGTATCAACATTTCCGCGCACCGCCACTACCGGCGCAATCTGCCGCAGCGCCTCCAGTATCTTCGGATCGCCGACGTCCCCTGCGTGAACGATCAAATCCGAGCCGCGCAGCGCGTCCAGCGCTTCCGCGCGCAGCAATCCATGCGTGTCCGAAATCAGTCCGATTTTTTGCGCGTGTCTTGCGGCCGAGTTTCCCGGATTTCTACGAGCGTGGCTTGCTTGAATTTTCGCAGGCGAGTTGCGCGGATTTTCGGCAGGTGACTTTCGCGAATGCGGCACAACGAAAATACTCGCGAATTACAGCGAGGAAACTTTGGAGGAAATCGGCCGGCGCATCGGTCTTGCCCCCGGGATGGGGAAAGCCATGTGCCAGAAATTCGGATCCGCTTCCGTGAATTCGATCGCCACGTAGCGTTTGCCGTCGCGCCCGCGGCGGATGGACACTACTTTGCCTTCCACTTTTTCTCTGGTGATTTCGTTTTCGAGCTGAAGAATCTCGCCCAGCACCACGCCCTGTTCCAACTCGACCGACGCGCCGTGCAGGCTCACCGAATGCGACATCGCCCGCACCGAAAATCTCTCGCTGATTTCGGTTTTCCCGCTAACGCGCAGCGGCACAGTCAGCATCACCCGCACGGTGCGGCGTCGCTCTTTACATCGAAAGTGAAGTATCGCCATGGGGACTAGCTACCTCATGCGCGGCCGCCGAAGCGCGTGCCGCCTTTATCATTCTTTTCGCACTGCCCGCAATCGACCGCCGAGAAGACGACTGCACGTGTGAACAAAATACTGAAGCGAACCGACGAAACCGAAGAAGCGGCTAAAACGAACAAGCTCCACACAACCGCTATTGTGGATTCCTCCCGACCAAGGGGACAATGGCATGAAGGTACCACATTTGTCCAATCGAAAACAGTACAAGAGTACTTGTCTCGTAGGGCTGTGGAAATCGTCTCGAGCGATTTCGCGCCCTTGAATGCGCCGCGAACGCCGCAGTCCCTCCCGCCATCCAGAAAGCGGCGGTTCGCTCCACTGTTTACCCTCGCGAAACACCAAGAAGATGTGCGCTTGCAGCGCGTTCAGAGGTTCGAGACGATAGTAATAGTACTACCCCGCGTGGGGATGTCTTTATGGAGGGAAGAATGCGTAAATTGTTCATTCTGTTTGGGTTCGCTTTGCTCGCGAGCAGTGTCGCTCAGGCCCAGGAAACCCGGGGCATGGAAATTTCCGGACAATATCAGTACATCCGAATCTATCCTGGTGCGGGTGCGCCAAGCTCCAGTTGCCAAGGTGCCGGGGGCACGTTTGCGGTCAATATGAATCGCTGGCTCGGACTTGTCGGCGACGTCGGCGGCTGCAGAGTTACCGGCTTGGCGGCGGGAAGCTCGGCTCATGAAATCAACTATCTGTTCGGGCCGCGGCTGTCGTATCGCACGCACGGCCGCTTGACCCCGTACGGGCAAGTGCTGTTCGGCGGGGAAAGAGCGACGGCCAGCGCAACAGGTGTCCCGTCGGTGTCGACGAACGCGTTTGCCATGACGTTCGGCGGCGGCGCGGACGTGGAGTTGACGCGCCACCTGTCGTTCCGTGCGATCCAGTTTGAATATCTGTACACCCACTTTAGCGGCGCAAAGCAGAACAACCTGCGCGTCCAGAGTGGCTTGGTCTACCACTTCGGTAAGTAAGCCGTTCCGATTCATAGCAGCGGCCCCGCCGTAAGGCGGGGCCTTTTGCTTTTTGGGCTTGCCACGGAGGCCGAGTGAGTAGTGGGCGGTGAGTAGTGGGTAGTGCGCGGGAGGGGACCCCCCTCCCCCTGGTTTTTCATAAGTGTTGATTCTAAAGGTAGTTAAAGTCCTTTGTTTTGATACACTTTTGCAAGTGTTGATTCTAAAAGGTTGTTACGGGCGCGATCTGTTTGCAAGAAAGTAACTGGGTAGGCGCTGAAGATTTTGAAGAAGTTAGAAGAACCGCGTGGCGGGCAGGCATCGTACACGAGCCGGGAAAAATAAAGCGCCGACTCAACCAGCCGATTATAGCATATTGGTACTCTATGTCAAGGATTATTTTAAGTTCAAAGTTCTGAATGGGTTGCGGCGAATTGAGTGGGAGCTGGCTCTTAGGGAAGGGCCAATTCTCAATCGTTGACAGGGGTTCACTGGTCTTATAGTTTCTGAGTTGCTTACGTGGAGTTTTTGCAGGGGAAAGGTGTGTTCCCGTGGCGGGTCGGAAGAATCAGAAGGAAAAGAAGAATAACGGGGCGAATTTAGGCTTCGAGCAGAAGCTTTGGCAGGCGGCGGACAAGCTTCGCGGCAACATGGACGCCTCCGACTACAAGCACGTCGTCCTCGGCCTCATCTTCCTGAAGTACATTTCGGACGCTTTCGAGGAGCGCCACGCCGCCCTGGAAAAAGAGCCGCACGCCAATCCCGAGGACCGCGACGAATACGCCGCCGAGAACGTCTTCTGGGTCCACAAGTCCGCGCGCTGGCCCAAGCTCCAGGATGCCGCCAAGCGGCCCGGTATCGGCAAGCTTCTCGACGAAGCCATGCTGGCCATCGAGAAGGAAAATCCCTCGCTCAAAGGCGTCCTCCCCAAGGACTACGCCCGCGAGTCGCTCGATAAGCACCGCCTTGGTGAACTCATCGACTTGGTCGGCACCATTGGCCTCGGCGACAGGGTTAGCCGCTCCAAGGATATTCTCGGCCGCGTTTACGAATACTTTCTCGGCCAATTCGCCGCCGCCGAAGGCAAGAAGGGCGGCCAGTTTTACACCGCGCAATCCGTTGTGAAGCTCCTTGTCGAAATGATCGAGCCGTACAAGGGCCGTGTGTTTGATCCGTGCTGCGGCTCCGGGGGCATGTTCGTGCAGAGCGAAAAATTCGCCGAAGCCCACGGCGGCCGCCGCACCGACCTGAGCATTTTCGGCCAGGAGTCTAACCAGACCACGTGGCGCCTCTGCAAAATGAACCTCGCCATTCGCGGCATCGAGTCCAACATTGCCTGGAATAGCGAAGGCTCGTTCCACAACGACGCGCATAAGGATCTCAAGACGGATTTCATCCTGGCCAATCCGCCATTCAACGACAGCGACTGGGGCGGAGACCGCCTCGTCAAAGACGTTCGCTGGAAATATGGTGTGCCGCCGTCCGGCAACGCCAACTTCGCGTGGGTCCAGCATTTCATCCATCACCTCGCGCCCAACGGCATCGCCGGCTTTGTCTTGGCCAATGGCTCTATGTCGTCCAACACGTCCGGCGAAGGCGAAATCCGCAAAGCCATCATTGAAGCCGATCTCGTGGATTGCATGATTGCTCTGCCCGGCCAGCTTTTTTACACGACGCCCATTCCGGTCTGTTTGTGGTTCGTGACGCGCAACAAGTCGAATGGGAAGTTTCGTGACCGGCGACGGCAAACACTGTTTATCGACGCCCGCAAAATGGGCTTTCTCGTTGACCGCACCCATCGCGAGCTCCTCGTTGAAGAGATCGCTCGAATTGCCCGCACATATCACGCTTGGCGTGGCGAAAAGGAAGCTGGGGAATACACCGACGTGCCCGGATTCTGCGAAAGTGCGGCAACGAAGGTGATCGTAGGTCACGGCTACATCCTTACGCCAGGCCGCTATGTCGGGGCAGAAGATGTAGAGGATGATGCCGAGCCATTCGAAAATAGAATGGTAAGACTAACGAAGACGCTAAAGGAGCAATTTTCAGAATCAGACCGCCTTCAAAAAGCCATCCTGAAAAACATCGGAGCGTTGGGCAATGTCCGGTGAGTGGAAGCAATGCAAGTGGGGCGACCTCGCTACGCTCGAATACGGAAGGAGTCTTCGAGGGTACGAAAATGCTTCGGGTCAGTTCCCCGTATATGGAACGAATGGACTTATCGGACGGCACTCCGAGCCACTCTGCAAACATTCGGGCGTGATCATTGGGCGTAAGGGTGCCTATCGCGGAATTCACTATTCCTCAAAACCCTTTTACGTTATCGACACCGCATTTTACCTCAATCCAAGAGCGGACATTGACCTGAGGTGGGCCTACTACGCTCTTCTCATGCAAGACATAAATTCCATGGACAGCGGCTCTGCGATTCCATCGACGAGCCGCGGGGACTTCTACGCCCTTTCCGTGAAGGTTCCGCCCCGCGTGGAACAGCAAGCCATGGCCCAAGTTCTTAGCTCATTGGACGACAAAATCGCGCTGAATCATCGCACGAACGAGACGCTGGAAGCCGTGGCCCGCGCCATCTTCAAATCTTGGTTCGTCGGTTTCGATCCCGTCCGCGCCAAGGCCGAAGGCGGCCAGCCCTTCGACATGGATGCCGAAACCGCTGCCCTCTTTCCTGACTCCTTCGAGGATTCCCCCCTCGGCAAGATTCCAAAAGGCTGGCAAGTGCGGGGAATCGGAGAAGTGGTGAGCGTTGCAGGTGGGTCTACACCTAGAACAGATGAGCCAGAATTTTGGGAGGGTACGGTTAGTTTCGCAACACCCAAAGATGTCTTCGCTGAAAACCCCTATTCTTCTTGAAACTGAACGCGGAATCACGGAATTAGGCGTCAACCAAATAGGGTCGGGCTTGCTCCCTAAGGGCACTGTTTTGCTTTCCTCGCGGGCCCCCATCGGCTACCTCGCCATTGCAGAAAACGAGGTAACAGTTAATCAGGGCATCATTGCGATGGTCTGCGATAAAGAATTGCCGAATCTCTACGTTTTGCAATGGACCAAGCAAAACATGGAAACGATTATTGCGAATGCAAACGGAACAACCTTCCTGGAGATCAGCAAGGCAAATTTCAGGTCAATTCAGGTGATTGTTCCGAGTGCCCCTGCCCTTTGTTATTTCACCAATGTCGTCGGCCCACTCTACCGGCGCATGGTAAACAACCTCGTCGAAGCGAATACTCTCGCAGCAATTCGCGACGCCCTACTGCCCAAACTGATTTCAGGTGAGATTCGCGTTAAGGACGCCCCGAAAATGGTTGGAGAAACGGTCTAAATTCCCGCGAGGACCTACGACGTGGCCCAGCCCTTCACGGAATCCACTGTCGAAGAAGCAGCGCTGGAACTCTTCTCGGCGCTGGGCTACACAATTGTCCACGGGCCGCTCATCGCGCCCGGCGAACTCCTCGCCGAACGCGGTGAATATTCTGAAGTTCTGCTACTGGATCGACTCAGGCGGGCCCTCGCCCGTATTAATCCCCAAGTTCCTGCCGACGCCATCGCCGATGCCGTTCGTAAACTGTCTAGCGTCGCCGGTCCGAATTTGGAGGAAAGCAATCGGCGCTTTCACCAGTTCCTCACAGACGGGATCAGCGTCGAATATCGCGACAAGGGCCGCCTCGTTCACGACCTGGTGCTGCTCTTCGATGTCGCCGAGGCGGACAACAACGATTGGGCCGCAGTCAATCAGTTCACCATTGTCGAGAATCGCGCTAACCGCCGCCCGGACATCGCTATTTTCTTGAACGGCATTCCGCTCGCCTTGTTCGAACTCAAGAACCTAGCTGACGAAAACGCCGGCATCCGGGATGCTTTCCATCAATTCCAAACCTACAAGAGAGATATTCCCGGTCTCTTCCCCTACAACGAAATTCTGGTTATCTCCGACGGCATCGAAGCGCGTCTTGGCACCCTAACTTCAGGCTGGGAGCGCTTCATGCCCTGGCGCACCATTGCCGGAGATCAGATCGCTTCCAAAGGCTCCCTCGAACTCGAGGTGCTTATCCGCGGCATCTTCGAAAAGCGGCGCTTTCTCGACCTCATCCGCCACTTCATCGTGTTTGAAAGCACGAAAACCGGCTTGGTCAAGAAAATTGCCGGATACCACCAGTTCCACGCCGTGAACAAAGCCGTCGAGTGCACTCTTGATGCGGCATCCGCAAAAGGTGACCGGCGCGTCGGTGTCGTCTGGCACACCCAGGGCAGCGGTAAAAGCCTGACTATGGTGTTCTATGCCGGCAAAATCATCCAGCATCCGGGAATGTCCAATCCAACCCTCGTCCTCCTAACCGACCGCAATGACCTCGATGATCAGCTCTTCGGCACGTTCTCCGCCTGTAAGGAGCTGTTACGCCAAACGCCCGAGCATGCTGACAGCCGCGACCATCTGCAGCATTTGCTGCAAGTGTCTTCAGGCGGCGTAATCTTCACCACGATCCAGAAATTCCTGCCCGAAAACAAAGGCGACAAGTATCCGATCCTCTCCGATCGCCGCAATATCGTGGTCATCGCCGACGAAGCCCACCGCAGCCAATACGATTTCATCGACGGCTTCGCACGCCACATGCGGGACGCTTTGCCGAACGCCTCGTTCATCGGTTTCACGGCGACTCCACTGGAAGTCGGTGACCGCAGCACGCCCGCTATCTTCGGCGACTACATCGACGTGTACGACATCCAGCGCGCCGTCGAGGACGGCAACACTGTCCGAATCTTCTACGAAGGCCGCCTCGCGAAAATCGCGCTTAAGGACGAAGAGCGCCCCAAGATCGACCCTGACTTCGAGGAAGTGACGGAGCAGGAGGACGTGCCCACCAAGGAAAAACTGAAGAGCAAATGGGCGCGTATGGAGGCTATGGTCGGCACTCCCAAGCGCCTCGCTCTCATCGCCAAGGACATTGTGGATCACTTCGAGAAGCGGCTAGAAGCCATGAATGGCAAGGGCATGATTGTGTGCATGAGCCGGCGCATCTGCGTCGAGCTGTACAAGGAGATCGCCAAGCTCCGCCCAGGATGGCACGACAACGACGACGAAAAAGGCCGCCTGAAGGTAGTCATGACCGGGTCTGCTGCCGACGTTCTCGATTTCCAGCCGCACATTCGCAATAAGCAGCGCCGCGAACGGCTGGCCGAGCGGTTCAAGGATGAAAATGATCCGCTTAGGCTAGTTCTGGTTCGCGATATGTGGCTCACCGGATTTGACGTGCCCTGCCTGCACACCATGTACGCGGATAAGCCCATGCAGCGGCACGGCCTCATGCAAGCGATTGCGCGCGTCAATCGCGTATTCAAGGACAAGCCCGGCGGGCTCGTCGTGGATTATCTTGGCCTCGCGGATCAGCTGAAAAAGGCGCTCACGGATTACACAGAAAGTGGCGGGAAGGGTAAACCCGTTTTCGATCAGGAAGAAGCCGTCGCCAAAATGCTGGAATACTACGAAATCTGCGCCGGCCTGTTCCACGGCTTCGACTATTCACGATTCAAGACCGGCAAGCCGCGCGAGCGCCTTGCCGTCATTCCGCCAGCCATCGAACACGTTTTGCAGCAAGACAAGGACAAGGGCAAGGAACGTCTGCTAAAAACGGTAACACAGCTGTCACGAGCATTTGCTTTGTCCGTTCCTCACGAACGAGCCATTGCCATCCGCGACGATGTTGGCTTCTTCCAGACGGTCCGCGCGGCGTTGGCCAAAACCACGACAACCGGTGGCCGCGACGAAGAGGAGTTAAACGCCGCCGTCCGGCAGATTGTCTCGCGGGCCGTCGCTTCGGATCGCGTCATCGATATCTTTTCCGCAGCCGGGCTCAAGTCGCCGGAAATTTCCATCCTCTCTGACGAATTCCTGGCCGAAGTGAAAGACCTCCCGCAAAAGAACCTGGCCTTCGAGGCTCTGAAGAAACTTCTTAACGACGAAATCAAGGTTCGCTCGCGCAAGAACCTCGTTCAGTCGCGTCTTTTCTCGCAAATGCTCGAAGAGTGCATCCGCAAATACCAGAATCGCGCCATCGAAACCGCGCAAATTCTTCAGGAGCTGATCGACCTCGCCAAGCAGATGCGCGAAGCCGATAAGCGCGGCGAAGAGCTCGGTTTCAGTGCCGAGGAGCTGGCCTTCTACGACGCCCTGGAAGTGAACGATAGCGCTGTCAAGGTGCTCGGCGACGAAACCCTGAAAACCATCGCCCGCGAGCTGGTGGACACGGTCCACAAGAACACTTCCATCGACTGGACGGTAAAGGAGAGCGTTAAAGCCAAACTCCGCACCATGGTCAAGCGCATCCTCCGCAAACACGGCTACCCACCGGATAAGCAGGAGCAGGCGACGCAAACGGTCTTGCAACAAGCGGAGCTGCTTTGCCGGGATTGGGCGGCTTAAGCGCGGCGGATGGGCCAGGCGGGAAATGGAGGGGGAGCAAGACAAAAGCAGGTCCCTCGCACTGCCTGCCTTCCGCAGGCAGGTTCGGGATGACAAGGGGATGGCGAGGTGAACTCGCCGCTACAACTTAGCATGCAACCTGAGGGGCTAACGCGGCCAGAGCCAGCCGAAGGTGGCGGCGGTCAGCAGGGCGTAGACGAGTCCGTCGACGACTTCTTTCAGGGTCGCGCCCCAGGGCTGGCCCTTCCAGATGCCGTTGCTCAGATTTCCCAGGCCGTAGGCGAGGAACGCCGCGGTGCCTGCTACGCGGGAGACGGCGAGATAGGGGGCGCCGGGGGCGACGGTGCGTCCGGTGAGATAGGCGACGAAGATACCGATGATCAGGCAATAGGCAAACCACATCCCGAGGAACTTGGGCATGGCGATTGGACCACTGGGAAAGACGGTCAGCATGCCCACGGGTCCTTGCTTGAATTTTTCTATGGCGGCAGGCGACTTCATCTCTTTGTGGGTGCAAAACGGAAACATGTAGAGACCGCGCTGCAAACCAGCGGCGCGCAAGGCGGCAAGAACTTTGTCCTCGTCGGGGAGCGGCTGGTAGTCACTGCGGTGGTACGGCAGCAGCATGTGCATGATGGAACTGGCGATAAAGACGATGACGGCGGACAGAACAATCGGGAGCCAAAGAGCCGAGAGGGAAACCATACGCAGCCTCCGAAGGGCGAGGTTGAATGCCGGGGTTGTTTGCGCAAGAGGCTATCTTTTCAAAGGAGCGGTAGTCAAGTGACTCGTGCGGAGCGCGCGGCTCTGTCGTGGATGGCGACATCTATTGCGCGGATCGCTTCGACGCGATGACCGCCGAAGTCGTGTGCGGCATGTAGCAAGGACGGCGGTCGGATCTATTGCGAGTTGGTCGCGAGGAGGGAGATGAGTTGGAGGGGATTGGTGCGGGCGCGGTTTACGGTGGCGCCCCAGTGGAGGTGCGGACCGGTGACGCGGCCGGTGGCGCCGACCTTGCCGAGGAGGGCGCCGGTGTCGACGAGGTCGCCGGGCTGCACGGAGATGGACTCGAAGTGGCCGTAAAAAGTGTAGAGGCCGAGCCCGTGGTCGAGGACCACGGTGTTGCCGGAGAAGTAGAGCGGCTCGGCGAGGACGACGCGGCCGCGCTGCGCGGCGTAGATGGGAGTGCCTGCGGGAGCGGGGAAGTCGACTCCACCGTGCGGCGAACCGGCTTTGCCATTGAGGATGCGGCGCTTGCCGAAGTTGCCGCCGGTGGTAACGCCGGTGAGCGGGTAATGGAAGCTACCGTCCCAGAAGCGCTCGGGCGTGATGGTGGCGAAAATGGCGCGGAGGCGCTGGCGCTCGGCTTCGGCGCGGGCGAGCTGTTCGGGATTGGGCTCGACGAAATTTGGGGCGACTTTGAGGCTTTCGGTGGCGAACTTGCCTTCCTTCACATCGATGGTTGCGGAGCAGGGGATTGCTTCGGCGGATTCGGTTTTCGCGGTGAGCGTGAGCGGGTAATTTTCCGGCTTTAACTCCAGATCAACGCCGAGCAAGGCGCGCCAGACGTCGGGAGATTGTTCGTCTGTCTTGGGCTCCTGCCAGAAGGGGATTTCGCGATTATCCCAGGTGGCTTTTATTTCGGCCACTGGCTGGGTGGCGCTGCGGAGTTCGAGGAGGAGGAGGCTGCCCTGAGTGGCGTCGGGCGAGCTTAGATGAAGGGTGAGATTGTGGCCGCAATCATGAGTGGAGAGCGGCGTTGCGACGGCTTTGGCGATGCGGTGATGTGGACGCGATTTTTGGGCAACGGCGGGTGCGATAGCGAGTGACAAAGCGCAGATGGCGATGGTTAGGCGCATGAAGAGGAAAAGAATTTAACACAGAGGGCACCGAGCACACAGAGTACGGAGAAGATGAGCGTGCTTAGTTTGCTGCGGACCAGGCCATGCCGTCTACGCCGGGGGTCAGGTCGATCGTGGGTTGGAGCTGCCAGGTGCGGAGGTCGAGGACCGCGATTTTCCCCGCGGGCATGCAGGTGATGTACGCGACCTCGGCGTCGGGGCGGATGAGAACTTCGCCAGGCAACTGAGGAACGTCGAAAGATTTCACTACTTTGAGAGTCTTTAGATCGATGGCGACCGTGCGGTTTGCGCGCGGCAGGACAGCGAGGAGAAAGCGGCCGTCCGGCGTGGGCTCGGAGGCGTAGGCGTAATCGGGAATGTCGATCCAGGTGCTGATTTTGTTTGTGGCGGTGTCAATGACGGCGATGCGCGGAGCGTCTTGATCGTGGGTAAAGACATGGGCGCCGTCGGGAGAGATGGAGATACGCTGCACCGTTTTGGCCACCGGGATGGTGGTGATGAGCTTGCGATTGGTAATGTCTACGACGCTGACCGTGCCGGCGTGGACGTTGGAAGTGTAGGCGCGGCGGCCATCTTTGCTTAGCACGAACATGTGCGATTCGGGCTGGCCCGTGGGGGCTTCCGCGATGACTTTGCGTGAGGCGGGGTCGATGATATCGACGGCGTTGGCCAGTTCGGCGCTGACGTAGAGCAAGCCGTCGGGTCCGAACGCGGGTTGGTGCGGGCGTAAGGGCTTGCCGAGATCCATGGTGGCGGCGAGCTTGCGCTGCTGGAGATCGATGATGTCGATCGTTGCGCCGTCTGTGCCGGGCTTTCCGACTCCAGAGTTGCCATAGATGGGAACATAGGCGAAGCGGGCGTCCGGGGAGACGGCGACTTCGTGACCGTTGACGCCGACGGAAATCTTGGCGAGCTCGCGGCGACTCTCCGGATCGACGAGCAGCACAGTATGTTCCTTTTGATTTGCGACGACGAGGGTGCCACGCGACGGCGGGGCAGAACTGCTGGAGCTGGTCATCAGCAGCACCAGCAGGGTGGAACAAGCGGCGAACAGCGCGGAACGCAGAGACATGCAGCACCTCGACTGGCTATAGCGGACGGCATATTGTGTACCGAGAAGAAGAATTATGCCACGGCCGCCGCTGCGAGGTAGTGGTCAGTTCGAAGTGACCTCGTCAATTCCAGCGCGAGGCAGCAAAGCGGCCGGTAGTTGCCCGATTTGCTTGACCGCAGGCATCCCGTAGCTGATGGTCTCGGTGGCCTCCGGCGGCGCAGCGGACCGAATCGCCGCGCGAATCTTGTTCAAGGTGCCGCGGGCAGGTTCCGGGACGCCGGCAAGGTATTCGTCGACGTTTCTCGGAGCGCCGTTGCCTTTCGCCGCGGAACTGCGATTGCCAGATTTCACTGTTTTCATGCACGCAATGCTACAAGAAGCTCCAATTCAAGTCTATGCCTCAGCCCGGCGCGCAGATGTTCGGCATGAAAACTGCCGTAGCGTCTACCGACACCTTGCACTTGCCCGTATGATCGTGTTTATCAGGCGCTAGGAGGCTTGGTGGTCCCCGCGCAAGCGCGCATTCCCGAATTGCCGAAAATCGTTCAGAGTTGTCCTACAAAGCGCAGCGAGGCACCGCAACATCCAGGCTGTGCCGTGATTCGATTTGGGAGCCTTGACTTGAACTGACATGCGCCCTAGGATTTGGGCCTATGATGCTTCCTCCCTAGGAATCGATCTATGAGCCACCGCATCCGCATTCTCATCGTGCTGGCGATCGCAATGGCACTTCTGGCGCCAGATACAGTGGCGCAGAAGCCTCCGGCTTCAGCGCCTCCGCCTTCCACATCCCCTAGCCGTCCGGCGACTCCCTCTAACCCGAGTTCGCAGCCAAGTCAACCGAGAGAGGATCTTGTGATGTTTCTCCGGGGACGCGTTGCAACCCACGACGGAGCACCTGTTCCAAACGATATGCTGGTTGAGCGGGTTTGCAACAACAGAGTGCGTCAACAGGTGTATGCATCTCCTCACGGCGACTTCAGCATGCAATTGGGATCGAGGGCCGATTCTTTTCCTGAAGCTAGCGCCGACCCGACTTCGCCATATGGCGCGGCTCGCAAGGATTCGCTCATGGGAATTTCACGACGCGAGTTGACGAATTGTGAGCTACGCGCCTCGGCCTCGGGTTTTCACTCCAGTGTCATCAGCCTTCTGGACATCGATACCTTCGGCGGCAGCATTGACGTAGGCGTTATTGTAGTGCAGAGAGCGACAAAGATTGAAGGCACGACGCTGAGCGCCATCCCCTACAAAGCACCGAAAGATGCCAGAAGAGCTTACGAGAAAGGCGTCCAGGCGGAGAAGAACGGCAAACTTGCCGATGCGCGCAAATATTTTGAAACTGCGGTGGAGATCTACCCCAGTTCCGCGAACGCCTGGTTTCAGTTGGGTACCGTTTTACAGAGAGAAAACCAGAAGGACGCGGCTCGCAAAGCGTATACCCAAGCCATGACCATTGATACCAAGTTCCTGCCACCTTATCTGTCGCTCGCGTCGATGGCCTACCAGACAGGAAATTGGACCGAGGTCCTTACTCTTACGGATCACATCCTGGACCTCGATCCGTTGAATCACGCCGCCGTCACTAATTACATCCTGGATCTCGATCCCTTTACTTGCGCGGGCGCCTATTTCTATAACGCGATGGCAAATTACCAGCTCAACAAGTTCGATGACGCTGAAAAGAGCGGTCTCAAGGCGGAACACCTGGACCTGCAAACTCATTTTCCGCAGCTGCACCTCTTACTGGCGGAAATCTTTGCCCGAAAAAACAACTACGCCCTTGCGATCGCGCAGATACAAACTTATTTGGCGCTAGCTCCGCATGGGAAAGACGCGGATCAGGCGCGGGAGCAGTTGGCAGAATTGGAGAAGCTGAACGGCTCAGTGTCAACCAGGGAAAAACCCGATCAGAGGTGAGTATCGCCTCTTTAGACCTGCGCGTTACGGCTAGCACCAGGCTCGTGACGAGGCTCGTCAGAGGACCCGCTAGAAACTGGAGATAAGGTCATGCGCGAATGCGAATATGGCGGCGAGAGGAACGGCGGCGAATTGATTCGAGATGAAAAGACTGGGGGCGTGACGCGGCGAGAGTTTTTGGGAATGAGTGTGGCGGCGACGCTGGCGGTCGGTGCTGAGAAAATGGCCTGGGCGGAGGACACGAAGGCGGAAGTGCCCCGGCGGACGCTGGGACGCACGGGCGAAACGGTTTCGATGGTCGGGCTGGGCGGCTATCACATCGGCAACCAGAAGGACGAGCAGGAGAGCATCCGCATCATTCGAACGGCGCTGGATAACGGAATCAATTTTCTAGACAACTGCTGGGACTACAACGGCGGCGAAAGCGAAGTGCGCATGGGCAAGGCGCTGCGCGACGGGTATCGGCAGCGGGCGTTCGTGATGACCAAGATCGACGGGCGCACGAAAAAGGCGGCGGCGCAGCAATTGGAAGAGTCGTTGCGCCGGTTACAGACCGATCATATCGACCTGCTGCAATTTCACGAGATCATTCGCATGGAAGATCCCGAGCGCGTGTTTGCCGTGGGCGGCGGAATGGAAGCGGTCGTGGAAGCGCAGAAAGCGGGCAAGGTGCGCTACATCGGATTCACCGGGCACAAGAGTCCCGACATCCATCTGAAGATGCTGGAGACGGCAGACGCACACCTATTTCACTTCGATGCGGTGCAAATGCCGCTGAACGTGATGGACGCGCACTACAACAGCTTCGGGAAGAAAGTGCTGCCGGTGCTGATGAAGAAGGAGATTGGCGTCCTGGGGATGAAGCCGATGGGCGCGGGGATTATTCTGCGCAGCAAGACCGTGGAGCCGATGGAGTGTTTGCATTACGCGATGAGCTTGCCGACGAGCGTGGTGATTACCGGCTGCGATTCCGTGACGCTGGTGGAGCAGGCAGTGGCGGCGGCAAGGACGTTCAAGCCGCTGAGCGAGACGCAAGTGGCAGCGCTGCTGGCGAAGACGAAGGGAGCGGCGCAAAACGGCGAGTTCGAGGGATACAAGACCACGACGAATTTCGACGGCACAGCGCACAATCCGCAGTGGTTGGGATAAGCGCCGAAGTCAGAAACCAAGAATCCAAAATAGAAAACTAGTTGCCGGCCTCGGTGGCGTAGCGGCGGAAGAAGGAATCTGTCTTCCACTGTGGGCGCGCATCTGTGTTAGCGACGGAGATCAGAAGTTGGCGCACGACGTCTTCATACAGGCCTGCCGAAGCTAGGTCGACAGGTTGGTCGAGGTCGTCGGAGGGGGCGTGATAGCGGTTGGTGAGCCAGTCCTTGAAAATCTTCTGTTCGGGCGAGCCGGGATCGAATCCGACGTCCAACTTCAGTGCGGGAACTCCGTGGCGGATGAAATTGTACTGATCGCTGCGGATGAAAACGTTGCGTAACGGCTCCGGGTCGGGCTGAACGCGAACGCCAAAGAGCTGTGCGGCTTCACGGGCGCGATCGCCGAGATCGGATTCCGCGAGTCCCGGAACCTTGAGAACTTTCAGCGGGACGATAGGGAGAAACATGTCCAGGTTAATATCCGCGATCATCGATTTGGGCGGAACGGTGGGATGAGCAGCGAAATATTTTGAACCCAGCAATCCTTTTTCTTCCGCGGTGACGACGACAAAAAGAATGGAACGGCGAAGCTGCTCAGGGTGGGCGTTCCACTGGGCAGCAAGATCCAGCAGGACCGCGACGCCGCTGGCATTGTCCATGGCGCCGTTGTAAATGCGGTCGCCGTTGACGGGCTCGCCGATTCCGATGTGATCGATGTGCGCGGAGATGACCACGTATTCGCTTTTCAACGTGGCGTCATTGCCTGGGAGTTTGCCGACGACATTGGAGGATTCGACGGGCGTGCTTTTTACGGTGGCGCGGGCCTTCAGGGACACCCCAAGCGGAAAGTGGGGGAGCGGCTTACGATCTTTGCCTAGAGCGGCAATTTCCTCGAAGGTGTGCCCAGACGCGGCAAAAAGCTTCTCGGCTTGCGCTGGATTGAAGGTCATGGCCATCTTGAGGCCTTGCGTTTCATTGAACTCCGGATCGGCCAGGTCCATGGAGGGATGAGCGCGGTTGAGCGACATGCGCGACCAAGGAATGTCCATCGAGGCGGGATTGGGGATAGTGATTGTGCCAATTACACCAGCCTGCTTAAGAGACTTCCAACGTTCGCCGATGGTCTGGTAGTGAGAAGAGAGAGCGGTAGGAATGTTGGACGGGGAGCCGGCGAGGTAGACGACGATCTTGCCGTGGAGGTCAAGACTTGAAAGGTCGTCATAGCTGTTTTCCGGAATCTTAAGGCCGTAGCCTATGAAAACGAGGGGCGCGGTAATCTCTTCGGCAGAAAGCTCCGCGCGCGTGCTGAAGTAGGCGTCGTCGCCGAGGGTGAGCGGCTGCGCTTTGCCGGAGACAACCAACGCGGCGGAAGAGTCCTTCTCCGCGATTTGGCGGGAGATGAATTTGACGGGCTGATAGAAGCCGTTGGTGCCGGCGGGTTGTAACCCGGCTTTGCGGAAGTGATCGACGACGTAGGACTCCGCTTTGCGGAGGCCTTCACTGCCGGTCTCGCGGCCTTCGAGGTTATCATCCGCCAAGAACTTGACGTGCGCCCACCAGGACTGGCCATCGAAGTGTCGCGCCGGTGGAGCGGATTGTTGCGCGGCCAGGTTGAATGCGAGTGCAAAAAACGCGGTGGCATACAGAGCTTTTCTCGGCATAGAGCGTCTCCAGCTAATTTGGTCCGGGAAGCATAACAGCAGAGCAGAGAAGCGCCAAGTTGGGGGCGGTCCTTCGCGAGGAGAAGTTGCTCTTCGTTTTCGCAAAAGCCGCAGATGTCGCCGGCCGTGGATCAGTTCAATCCTTTTTCGATGGCGTAGTTTTTGTCCGCCCAGTCAACGGCCAAGCTGGTGCGTAACTCCAGCACGCGAAGATGTGTGAATCCCATCTCCCGAAACAGAGTAAAAGCCGGGCGAATATTGGGGCAGCGTTCGAAGGGGCAGCAGCCGCAGTAGATGACAAGATTCGTGGTCCGCGGAAGGGAAGCGGCCCACTTCTTAATGTCCGCCAAGCCCTGTTCGGTGGAGGCGCTGCCGTGGAACGTGGCGCCCGGGATGTGGCCTCCTGCAAAGAGGGTGCGAAAGCCGACATACACGATCGTGGGGCGAGCGTCGGCGCTTGCCGAGGCAAGTTCGCGGACGAAGTCCGCAGGCTGCACGAGTTGTGACGCCGGCAAGGGCTCGGAGGCACTTGGCTGACCCGTTTGGCCCTGCACGTAAGTCAATGATGCCCCGCAAACGATCAGCGCGCCGAGTGCGACGTACTTCACGAACCGCACAGCAGAACCAAATCTTTTCCGCGAAAGCATAAAGGCCCTTTCTGTTCTGCGCGCGATACGCCGTCATTACCACCGGAAGACATATGCGCGCAAAGCGAGTGCTATAGTACCGCGCGCTCGCAAACTTAGGGGAGCAGCAAAAGGGATGATTGATCGGCGGCGGTTCATGCAAACGCTCACGGGAAAGGGTCCAGGTTCGACTTTGGCGTTTGCGTGGGCGTATCAGGAAGCGACTGGATTCCACCGCAAGCACATGAAGCTGAGCTGAACGTCACCGAAGGCGGAAGCCGCGAATGAACGGCCATCGCGACGCTCCAGGCAAACCGCTTACCTACCTCTTGTTCTGTAGACGTTGAAGCTGGAGTTTACTCGCCGTAGAGCGCAGCGTCTCCGGAATATTTTTGTTGGTACAGAGGCGCTTGAGGTCTAACGGGTTGAGGTTGGGGAGCATGTGCAAGCTCACGTCGAGCGGCGTTTTTGGATTGTTCATTAAATTGCGGACAACGACGTAGTTCTTGCGGAAGTTGCGGTTCTTGGCGATGAGGCGAAGAATTTCATCGGTCAAGCTGGACATCGCCGCGAAGGCTTCCACTTCCTGCTCGGTCAGACGCGGCGATTGCAGCACGGCGCGCTGCACGACTTTGTTGGAGTCGCGAATCAGGGTGCGGCGCGCTTCGGAGCCTCCTTTGATGGCGAACTGCACGCGCTGCGCAACCGTCATGGTGGCGAGGCGCTGCAGCAAGGTCTGGCGCCTAACGAGATCGGGTTCGGCTTCGAGGGCGGCTTCGGCCAGGGCGCCGTGGTCGATCGCGGTGCCGCGCAGCTCATGCAATTGCGCTTTCTGTTCGGCGGTGACGGAAGTGCTGTGTTCCAATGCACCGGCCAGCGCGGGAGATTCGCTGACCCGATCGAGCTCTTCCATCAGGAGTTGAATGCTTTCAGTGGAAAGCGAGCGGACAACGTGGACCAAGTATTCCGAAGCACAGTTCTTGTTGCGCACCATGGCGTCGCCTATCCCGGGCTTGTCAGCCAGATTTTTCGCGGCGTAGGCAAAGAGAGCGGGAAGAGCGGTTTCGCGGGCAAGAGCTTCAACGACGGATTCAATCGGCTGCGAGAGAAACGCGTCCTGGGCGCGGTTGGCGACTACTTCATCGGCATCGTGCGCCAACACGGCAAGAATTTCGGCGCGATCTGCAGCCGCGAGGTGCGCGCCGCCGGTGCAAACCGCGATTTTGCGTTCGCGCGTGGCGCGTCCGTGACGCAGGGCTTCAATCAGTTCAGGGCTGAGAGTTTCCACCGGGTGCCGGCCTCAAATCTTTCTGGCTGAGCACTATTGTACCGGAGGCGCCAGGGGAACCGATGGGCGGCATAGTCTGGCCGTTCAATTCCAGCAACACCGCACTGGAGTCCGCCGCGGTGACCTCGAAAGCGGTTTCCGCCGAGAAATGGCGATTCTGGCCCGCCGGAATTTCTGAGTCGAGCACCACCTGGCCGTCGGCAAGAATGCGCACGCGCGTGGCAGCGGAGGTGGAGACGGATAGATCCAGCGCAGCGGAGTTTGCCTGGGGCGGGTCGACGGCGGGGAGGGAAGCGGGTTGCGCCGCTCCGAGCGACTGCGTTGTAACCGCGGACGATTGCTTAGCATGGCGATACGCGGAGTAGCGCCGCCAGCCGTAGACCCCGGCCGCCACCAGCGCGGCAATCAGCGCCAGCACGCCGAGCGCGAAGGCCACGGCGATCCATTTGGGTGGCGCAGGGATACGGTTCTCCGCCGCGGGCTGCGCTTCGGCGGACTGATCACCGTGCGCCAGGTCGTATTCGGCGAGCAGATTTTCCTCGTCAAGGCCCAGGTAGCGGGCGATGGCGCGCACGAAGCCGCGATTGAAAATGCCGCCCGGGAGCTTGTCCCAGTCTTCATTTTCCAGGGCTTCCAGAAATCGCAAGCTGATGCGCGTGGCCACAACGACTTCGTTAGGCGAGACTTCGCGCAGCTCGCGCTCGCGCTTCAGACGTTCCCCAAAATTTCCCGTGGCCATGGATCGAACCCCGTCCGGCGGAGCCAGCGCGACCAAAGCGCGGCCGGCGAGAAGCGGCGAGGCGCGGCGGCTGACAGCGGCGCACACTCGCGGAAGGTGTGGGCTCCCCTCGTCGGCACTATAGGCGGGGCCGCGAAGCGTGTCAAACAAAGGGTCGGGTAGTATCCTAAGGGAAAAATTCGGCTACAGAGCTTTATCTAAGACTTTTTTGCTCCTTTGCTACTGGGGTTCTTGATCCTCCTCCCCAGCCTTTACTAGACGGGCTTTGTCGTAACCTTCACGTTTAGCCGCTTCGCTCGGAGACCCCTCTACACGCTGAGCAAGAACTGTTTGGAAGAGACTCTGCAACTCGCTGAGCTGCACCTTCAGTTCATTTATCTCATTAAGAAAAGCTAACTGCTGCGGCGGGATGTAATAGCCGGGCTGCAAGTGAACGAGCACTTTGCCTTTCTGATCTGCCTTCTCCAAAGCATAGCCGATAATCTGGCCTGCGAGGGTTGCCCTCATCGCGACCCCTTTAGTGGAGGAACTGGTTATTGGATCACCCACTGCGATGGACCCGTTCTCTAGCGAAATCTTCACAGGCACCCTGCCCACAAGGCCTATTACGGTTTTCTCCGGCGTGATTCGCTGAGAGTTGTCTCCCGCCAGCAGAGTTTCACCTCTATCGAAAACCAAGCCGGGACTGGTGGAAACCGCTCCGAGCAGCAGACCCTCATAGGGCATCATGGACTTGCGCACCGTGGGCATCGAGGCTGACTGGCTTACTAGGACTACGACATCTCCTGGCTCGGTCGCTTCCTGAGTTGCAAATGTTTCAGCGACGTCCTGGTTGCAGTTGATTGGAGCACCTGGATCCGGAGCATTGGGCACGCACAGGCCGCCAAAGCCCTTAGCAGCCCTTACGACACCGCTGGTGTTTACGGTTATGACTTGGTCGTTGCCCAACTGGATTGTATTACTGAACCTAGTTGAGCCACCGGCGCCGATGACGGTCGCATTAGTTAAGGTTCCCATGACATCAGCGCCGGCACCGACGGCCGTGTTGTTGCTGCCGCCGAGGTTGTTCAAGAGCGCAGAATTTCCAAGTGCAGTGTTGTTGGAACCGGTGTTGGACACGAGCGCATTGAACCCGTTGGCAGTATTGTTGTTGCCGGTGGTGTTGTTCTGGAGCGCACCGCTCCCAGTGGCGGTGTTGTTGTTGCCGGTATCGTTGTTGAAGAGGGCCTGAAGCCCAGTGGCGGTGTTGTCGCTGCCAACAGTATTCTTGAAGAGCGCATTGCCACCAGCAGCAACGTTCCTGAAGCCGTTGGTGTTGTTGGCGAGGGCGGTGACCCCAATGGAAGTATTGTTGATGCCGGTAGTGTTGGCCGCGAGCGCATTAGACCCCACAGCGATGTTGTTGCCGCCAGTGGTGTTGCTGAAGAGCGCTCTGACCCCGATCGCAGTGTTGTTGGTGCCCATGGTGTTGCTGGAGAGCGCGTTGTCGCCACTGGCTGTGTTGTTGAAACCGGTGGTGTTGATAACGAGCGCATTATTCCCAACGGCGGTGTTGTTGCTGCCGGTAGTGTTCTGGTTGAGCGCACCGCTCCCAGTGGCTGTGTTGCTGAAACCGGTGGTGTTGAACGTGAGCGCAAGGGACCCACTGGCGGTATTGTTGTTGCCGGTGGTGTTGCTCAGCAGCGCTTGGTACCCCGTGCCGGCGTTGCCGCTGCCGGTCATCGTCAGGTTGCCAGCGTTGTTGCCGATGAACGTATTGCCAACGCCGAAATTGTGAATGAAGAGAGCGCCGGCCTTCAGAATGTTCCCACTAACGGCATTGGAATTCGTGAGATTTACATGTCCAAAGACATCTAACTCCGCTATAGGAGCCGGCACTCCGACGCCCACCTTGGCGTTCACTTCCCAAATACCAGAATTTCCAATGGTGGTGGGCGCCGTGAATTTGGCGATCTGATTGGCTGTCCCACCGCCACCGATCCCGCCCCCCCCACCGGTGGGCTGGCAGACTACCGTGCCGTCTGGGTTAACCACGCGGATGGCATTCCCTGGAACACAATCACCCGAAACCCGTAACTGAACCTGCGCGCTGTTCACATGCACTGCGCCCACGGATCCAGCCACGATTTTGCTGCTGTCCACCGAGCCCGCGGCCAGCTTGGGCGTGGTCACCGCGCTATCCGCAATCTTCGGTGTCGTCACCGCCCCGTCAGCAATCTTCGGCGTGATCACTGCTCCATCCGCAATCTTCGGCGGCGTCACCGCCCCGTCCGGAATTGAATGGGCAAACCCTGACGAGGTGATCGGTATGCGGCTCCCTATCTCTACATCCGGTGTTGCATCCAATGCAAAGGCTATCGACAACGATGCGTTATCGGTGAAGCACGGAGAAGCTGGAATCCCTCCTGGTGTCCCATCACCGACGAAAGCAGAGAATGTCTCTGCTGCCACCTGCACGGTTTGGGTTTCCTCAAAGCACAGAACTCCTCCGCTAGCGGCGGGAAAAACTCGAAACTTCAGGACCACAGGTCCATCGGGTTGGCCCGGCATTTTCCCCGCATACGACAACAACTTCCCCGTAGGTTGCACTTGCGCGCTCACTGCCACTGACAGCAAGAGAAAAGCCAAGGTCAGAAAGCAGAATGTCTTGGGCTTCATCATCGTTGCCTCCATTTCGTTACACAAATGGTTTAAAGGAGGCGATTCGGAAACAGCAGATCAGTACTTCTATCTGGGCGGAAACCGTTTACTGGAGCTGCCTCTGATCGCGAGCCTTTACTGCTTGCGGGAATGCGCGGATTCTCATCCCGCCCGGCCCAATTGTCAATGACTCCTCATAAAGTGCTGCGGCGGAGGACGGTTTGTGGGATCGCAATGTGGGATCGCAGCGGTCAAACCAAATTGCACCAAAATAGTGCAAAAGAAACAGCTTGAGCGCGGAACAAAGAAATGTAGCGCCCGCCCGCAACGCGCGCACGCCGTAGGGTGGAGCCGAATTTTTCCCTTAGGATACTACCCCGTCAAACAAAGGGTCACTCTTTTGCGGAAAGCATGTGGCAGGCGGAAGTGATGGCAATATGGCAACGCCTGTACTACGAGTGTGTTGCGCCGGTTTTTGCGGGGAGCCTATACTTGCGAAGATTCGCGGGCGCGGGGTCGAGTCGCCTCCCGCGGCAAGCCGGTAGAGGTTTGCCAGGCCAGTCGAAATTCAAAAGGGTCAGGGTTAACCGAACGTGGAGGAAGTCAAGCCATTTCCTGCCGTCGAACGGCGCCGGAATCCGGCGCTGCCCTCTCAACAGCAGCAACGTGAAGCGGGCCAACTCGCGGTTTTCCAGGAGCTGGGGAAA
>Ga0137391_10000680_pt1 | contig 24011 bp, 11 predicted proteins | sample 15con2h24BmetaG_FD_101399 | JGI IMG/M metagenome (GOLD analysis project Ga0137391, IMG submission 101399) | Vadose zone soil microbial communities from Angelo Coast Range Reserve, California, USA - 15con2h2.4B metaG | ecosystem: Environmental > Terrestrial > Soil > Vadose zone > Saprolite...
CACTGGGGGCCGTGGGCACCAGCCGGCGCGCACCCCGGCATGGTCACTCCCGAGCTCGGCAGGGAGTACGCCAGGCGCGGGATCGCCATGATAGACCCGCGCCAGGGCGCGCTGAGCCTGCTCCGCGAGCTGGCCTGGGGCGACCCCGGGCTCACCTCGGTGATCTACACAGGGTCGGCGCCCGATGCCGGCTAGCAGGGCGGGACGCGGGAGGAGCGACGGCACGGCCGAGCCCGTGGCGATCGTGGGCATGGACGTGGTCCTTCCCGGGGCAGGCTCGCTGGAGGACTACTGGCACAACCTGGTCAACGGCGTGGATGCGATCACCGAGGCGCCACCGCACCGGGTGGAGCCGGAGTTCTACGACCCAGAGCAGGGGGACCGGCCGAACCGGCTCTACTGCCGGCGCGGCGGGTTCGTGGACGAGTTCGCCTACTTCGAGCCGGTGACATACGGCGTCATGCCGGCCTCGGTCCACGAGACCGAGCCGGAACAGCTGATCGCACTGCGGGTAGCCGCCGCGGCCATCGAGGACGCGGGCGGTGCGGACCGCCTGCCGGATCGCGACCGGATAGGCGTGATATTGGGACGCCTCGGCCAGAGCAGCATGGCCCACATGAGGTTCTATTCACGGGTCAGGCTCGCCGACCAGATGTGCAATTTCCTGCGGGAGCTTATCCCCGCGGTGACGGAGGACCAGCTCGACCGCGTGCACGAGAAAATCAACAAGAACCTCGGGCCGCACCACCCGGAAAGCGTGATCGGCCTGATGCCCAACCTGACGGCATCGAGGATAGCCAACCGGCTCAATCTGCGCGGCCCGGCGTACACCATCGACGCCGCATGCGCCTCGTCGCTCATCGCGGTGGACCATGGCATCGCCGAACTCGCGAGCGGCCGGCTGGACGCGGTCCTCGTCGGCGGTGTGCACCACAACCACGACGGCGCGTTCTGGTCGGTATTCAATCAGCTCAGGGCGTTGTCCAGGCGTCAGGAGATCCGCCCGTTCGACGCATTGGCCGACGGGCTGCTGATCGGCGAGGGAACCGGCGTGGTGATGCTGAAACGGCTGCCCGACGCGGTCCGCGACGGTGACAGGATCCACGCGGTGATCCGCGGCACCGGCACGTCAAGCGACGGCCGCTCCGCGAGCCTGGTCAACCCGGAGACCTCCGGCCAGGTCGTCGCCGTCCGCCGGGCGTGGGCCGCGGCCGGGCTGGATCCGGCTGCCCCTGACTCGCTGGGGCTGCTTGAGGCGCATGGCACGGCGACCCCGGTAGGCGACGCCGCGGAACTCGCCACGATGGCCGAAGTCTTCGGGCCGCGGCGCGGCGACTCGCCGCCGGTGATCGGCTCGGTGAAATCCATGATCGGTCATTCGATGCCGGCCGCCGGGGTCGCGGGACTGGTCAAGGCTGTGCTTGCGGTGTCAAGGAAGATGCTGCTGCCGACGCTGCACTGCGACAACCCGCGGCCGGAGCTGGCCGGTACCCGCTTCATGCCGATCGCCGTGGCGCGGCCCTGGAACGGATCCGGGCCGCGGCGGGCTGCCGTCAACGCTTTTGGCTTCGGCGGCATCAACGCGCACGTGATCGTCGAGGAGGCCCCTGACGCGCCGCGGTCGCGGCGCCGGACCCAGGAGCCTGCGGTGCCGGCCGCGTCGGCGCAGGTAGAGGAGCCTGAACAGATCGTCCTGCTGACCGCACCGGATCAGGCCGCTGTGGCCCGGCTGCTGGACGCCGACGACCGCGAAGTCCGGGCTTACGGCACCGCCCATGGCCTGAACGGCGCGGGCAGTGCCGCCGTGGATAGGGCCGCCGCCGGAGGCTGTCGGCTCGGTATCGTCGGTCCGACCGCCGAACGGCTCGCCGCCGCCCGGAAGGTAGTAGCCGCGGGTGCCGCCTGGCGGGGCGGACGGGACATCTGGTTCAGCCCGCGACCGATGCTGGCCGACGGCGAAGGCAAGATCGCCTTCCTCTTTCCCGGCCTGGAGGCGGAACTCTCGCACAGCGTGGACGACGTCGTCGCCCACTTCGGCCTGGCGGCCGCCGGAGCCACCGGCGGGGAGGAGGACTTCTCCGGGCGCTTCATCGAGGTGATGCGGCTTGGCTGGCTGCTGCACGACGCCCTCGGGCGCATCGGTGTCACTCCCGACGCCGTCGCCGGCCACAGCCTCGGCGAGTGGACGGCGGGACTGGTAGCCGGGCTGGTTGACGAATCAAAGCTGGGCGACTACGCGGCCGTGCTGTTCAACCCTGTCATAGAGCGGCAGGACCTTCTCCATGCCGTGATCGGTGCCAGCGCGGAGTCCGTCGCAGCCAGGCTCCCCGAATACCCGGGGGTTTCCCTGTCACACGACAACGCACCAGCCCAGTCGGTCGTGTGCGGGCCCGTCGAGCAGGTGACGCGCCTTATAGAGGAACTCGGCAGGCAGAATACGCTCTGCCGGCCGCTGCCATTCGCCACCGGCATTCACACGCCGTATGTGGCTCAGTATCTCGAGCCATTGCGGTCACTCGTCGAGCAGCAGGAGACGCGATCGTCCCGGATCCAGGTCTGGTCGGCGACGCTCGCGGCGCCGCTTCCGGCCGATCCGCCGGAGCGGCGTGAGCTCTTCGTCCGGCAGCTGGTGGAACCGGTCAGGTTCCGGTCCACGGTGGCGGCCATGCACGACGCGGGGATCCGGGCGTTCCTTCAGGTCGGGCCCGGCCAGCTCGCGTCTCTCATACACGACAACCTGCGCGGGCGAGATCATCTGGCGATCCCGGTGAATGTGGCCTTCCGCAGCGGGCTCGCGCAGCTGCGCCGGGTCGCCACGGCGCTCTGGGTCGAGGGCTATGCGCCTGACCTGTCGGCACTGGACCCGGCTGCCCGGCCGAAGTCCGCCCAGCCGCCCGCCGCCCGCCCGGCTGCCGCTGGCCGCGGCCTCACGATGCGGCTGAACCTCGGCTCGGACCGGATCACCCTGGGAGAGGGCGCCGGCGACCTGCTCGGTGCCGGTGCCGTGGCGGCAACGCCGCGTGCTGGCGCCTCGTCGGCCGCCGCGGCCGGGACCACGGCCCTGGCCAGGCTGAATCTCTTCGCCGGGCGCTCAGCCGCGTCGGCCGAGCTCGCCGCGCTGCTGGAGGACACTGCCGACGCGGCGGTCGTGGTGCTCACGGCCGCCGGGCAGCGAACCGGCAAAGGGGGCTATGCCCGGCAGCCCGAGGCGCCGGCTTCCCGTCCTGCCGTGGGTGGATGGCACGACCATAAATCAGTCCTGCGGATCAGCCTCGACGCCATGCCCTACCTGACGGATCACTGTTTCTTCCCGCAGCCGGACGACTGGCCGCACATGGCGGACCGGATGCCGGTCGTGCCCGCGACCACGATCATCCAGCACATGATCGACACTGTGGCCGCCATGGCGCCGGGCATGCGCGTCGTCCGGGTCAGCGACGCGCGGTTCAGGAACTGGACCGTGGCCGAGCCGGCGCAGGACGTTGAGATCGTCGTCACGCGGGGCACGCCAGGTGAGTTCACCGTGGCTTTCGGCCCGTATGCGCGGGCCACGATCCATACCGCCGTTGCCTATCCGGCGGATCCGCCGCCGGAGTGGCGCCACGATCCCGCCACCGAATGGCCGACCCCGCTCAGCGTGGAACGCATGTACGCCACGCGCATCATGTTCCATGGCCCGAGGTACCGCGGGGTCATAGCGGTGCGCGCCGTCGGCGAGCGCCATATCCGCGGGCTGCTGCGGATGCCTATGCCCCCCGGAGCGGGACTCGACAGCGGCTTGCAGCTGCTCGGCAACTGGCTGAACGTGACTCAGCGCGACCGCAAGGTCATTTTCCCGACGGGCTTCAGGTCGATCCGGTTCTACGGGCCGGAACCGGCCGCAGGGGAGATGATCGAGTGCGTCGCCCGCTTCCCCTCGGTCAGCGACCGCGAGATAACGGCCGATATCCAGTACTTTTCCGGTGGCCGGCTCTGGGCGCTTGCCGAGGGCTCCGTCCACCGGCGCTTCGACAGCCATCCCCAGTCGCGCGCGGCCGAGCTGGCCCCCGGACGTCACGCGGTCGCGCTGCGACAGCCGGAGGGGTGGGTCGTGACCTTCGACTACTGGCCCGATCCGGCGACGCAGAACTCCATCGCCGCCCTGACGATGGGCGCCGGCGGGTATCTCGAGTACGACAAGCAGCCGGTCGCCCGGCGCAAGCGCTGGCTCCTGGGCCGCCTGGCGGTCAAGGACGCCGTTCGCTTCCTCATGTGGGACGACGACGGCGCCGCAGAGATCTTCCCCATCGAGATCAGGGTCAGCGCCGACTCCGGCGGTCGCGCCCGGACAGACGGGTGGCCCGGCCGGGGAATCCCCTCTTTCGAGGCCTCGCTCGCGCACGCAGGCGAGGCCGGCGTAGCGATCGCCAGGCCCGCCGTGCCCGCAGCGGTGCCAGGCGCTCCCGGGATGGGTATCGGCATCGCGGAGATAGCCGACGCCGCGGAACCCGCGCCGCCGGCCGCGCTATCCGACCAGGAACTGGCCACGCTGGAGGCCGCGTCCGCCGCCGAGCCCGGCTCTGGACGCGCCCTGTGGCTCACCCGGTTCCTGGCGGCCAGGGAGGCGGCAGCACAAGCGGAGGGCACCGGGCCGGGCGGGGCACCGCACCTGGTGACCGTGACAGGCGCCACGCCCGCCGTCATCACCGTCGCCGCCTCCGGCCGTACCTACCGGGTAAGCCATCGCGAGATCCGCAACCCAGACGAACTGCCCGCCCGCCGCTACGCCGTCGCGTGGACGCGGGGACCGGAACGGGGAGCGCCGCGGTGACCAGGCACACGCATGCCTTCCAGGGATCGCACCAACGAGGAGGACCCCGCGCATGAGCGCCGACCAGACACGTATCCTCGCGGAGATTTCCGAGCTGCTGCGCGCCATCTCGGACAATCTCCTGCCCGGTGAGGCCATCACCACGGAGACACGACTACTGGAAGACCTGGAATTGCAGAGCCTCGGCCTGGCCAACCTGAGCGGCCGCATCCAGACCCGGTACGGATCCGCGGCCAGCCTCGTGCCCTTCTTCGCCGGGCGCGACGCCGGTCCTTTCACCGACCTGCGGGTGGGCGAGCTGGTCGGATACCTCGCCGGCGTCCTCGACGAGGAAGAGGCACACCCGGCCGTGTCGGCACCGGAGGGGCACCGCGCGAGAAACGACAACGCGGCCGTGCTCGCCGAGCATGCGCCGGGCACCGCCCGGACCCTGCTGCGGCTGCCCGAAGGCAGTGTCGAGGTATTCACGGCCGGCGACGGCCCGCCGCTGATCCTCATGCACCCGATCAACGTCGGCGCCGGGGTCTTCGCCCGGCAGTTCGCCGGACTGGCCGGCAAGTACCGGCTGATCTGCATGCACAATCCGGGAGTGGGCGCGACGACATGGGATGCGGACGTGACGCTCACCGGGCTTGCGCGGCTCTACCGCACCGTGCTTGCGGAGCTTTCCGTCCCGCCCCCCTTCCATGTCACGGGATCCTCGTTTGGCGGTCTTGTCGCACAGGAATTCGCTTTGCTGCATCCCGCGGAATGCGCCTCCCTTGTCCTCGTCGGCTGCTCATACCGCGCTGGCGCCCGCCCAGGGATCCGCTCGCTGCCGGCCGTCGTACGGGGGGAATTCGACCGCATGCACAGCGACGGCGCAGACCAGGCAACGGGGGGCGACAGCGCCGGACTGGAGGAACTCCTGCTGCGCTGCGAGAGCATGGATACCAGGATCGGGCTGAAATACCTGGACGCCTTCGCGGGTCGGCCCAGTCTGTTCGCACAGCTCCCGGACATCGCCGCACCGGCCCTGATCCTGCGGGGACGCCGCGACACGATGGTGCCCGCCAAGCACGCGCACCTGCTGTACGGAGCGATCCCCGACGCGCAGTTCGGGGAGCTTCCTGATGCCGGCCATTTCCCGTGCCTGACGCATCCCGCCGAGACCCACCGTCTGCTTCTGCCGTTCCTCGCTGCCCACACCGGAGCAGGACGGCCGGCCTCCGGTCGCGCGCTCCCGCAGCTGGCCGCGGCGGCCCGCGGCAGGTCGGCCGCGGCGGCGCAGGTCATACCGCCGCCCCCCGACCGCTGCGCCATCATCATCAGCACTGGCCGGTGCGGGTCGACCCTGCTGTCGGCCCTGGTCGCCGAGGAGCCGCAGACACTGTCGGTCTCCGAGTCACTGGCGACGGTGAGACCTCACCTGACGCTCATGCCCCTCACCGAGCTCACCGGCGCTCAGTACTGGGCGTTGCTCAGCGAACCGGGCCATCTAGGGTCGCTCATGACGAGGATCGGGGTGATTCCCAGCGAGTACCGGTACCCCGTCAGCGGGCGCTTCGCGGCCGACAAAGCCGCCATCCCCCCGATTCTCTGCGTCACGCTGCCAGGACTCTCGGCGGATCCGGACCTGCTCTTCGCCGTGCTGGCCGAGAAGGTGCCGCGGTTCCCGGCCCAGCCGGTCGGCCCGCACCACAAGATGCTGCTGGACCTGCTGGTGGCCCTGACAGGCAAGCGCCGCTGGGTCGAGCGCTCCGGCGCGTCAAGCGCCGTGGCGGAGCCGATGCTCGCGGCGTTCCCCGAGGCGAAGATCGTGTACCTGACTCGTAACATCGCGGACACGGCGCTGTCGATGAGCAAGCACGCGTCCTTCCAGTTCGCCGCGGCCCGGCATGAGTTCCACGTGCGCTATGGCGCCGACCCGTACGGCGAACGGCGGTGCCAGGACCGGCTTCCCGACGCCGCCGAGATGCCGGAGGAGATGCGGCGCCTGCTGCCGGACCAGATGACCGCGGAAGCACTGCGGGAGATGGGCCGCGACATCGGCCGCTACGAGGCCATGTGCGCGCACATGATGGGATCGGCGGAGCAGGCGCTTGCCGACCTGCAACCGCGGCACCTGCACCGAATGCGCTATGAGGACCTGCTTTCCAGGCCCCTCGACGAGCTCACCCAGCTGGGTGAGTTCCTCGGATTCGCCGACCCGTCCGGGTGGGCGGCCCGGACCGCGGACCGGGTAGTTTCGCCGCGCGCCCGTTCGGCTGTGCCCGGATGACAAGGCACGCGGCGAAGCGCGCGCGTCATTCGGCGGGCCGGGTCGCGCCTGGAGTGGCTGCCATCACTGCGGAGCCCGTTAGGCATAAGGCTTGTCAGCATTTTCCTTGGCGTCCCCCCGGGAGGAAACCATGACAGACCAGCTGGCAGCGACCAGCCTCTACCGGGTCGGCCGGTGGAGCGCCCGGCACCCCTGGGTGGTGGCCATTGCCTGGCTCGGCCTGTTCGCCGGGGTAACGCTGGGGCACCGGGCGCTCGGCGGCGTCTACTCCGACGACTTCTCGCTGCCGAGCAACCCCGCGCAGCAAGGCGCCAGCCTGCTGAAGGCCCACCACCCGGCCGCAGGCGGCCAGGGCGGCCAGCTTGTCTTCACGGTCGCCACCGGCTCCCTCGCCCGTGACCGGGGCGCCGTCGAGCAGTCGATGACGAATACCCGCGGCCTCCCGGACGTGCTGGCGGCGAGCGACCCGCTGACGACGGCTGCCACCGCCGCGGACGGCCGGACCGCGTACTCGACCGTGCACTTCTCGACCAGCCCCGCAAGCCTCGGCCAGGCCTACGTGAGGAAGGTCGACCAGGCGGTCGCCCCCGCGCGGGCCGCGGGCGTCAGCGTCAGCTACGGCGGCCAGCTGGGCCAGGCGGCGCGGCCGAAGTCACGGGATGCCCGTTCCGAGGGGATCGGCGTCGCGGTCGCGCTCGTCGTCCTGCTCATCGGCTTCGGGAGCGTCTACGCGGCGGGCCTGCCGGTCCTCAGCGCCCTCGCGGGCGCGTTCGCCGGCCTCGGGCTGCTTGGCATGCTCGCCGCGGCGACCACGTTCGCGACGGTCTCGCCCACCGTGGCGATCATGATAGGCCTCGGCGTCGGCATCGACTACGCCCTTTTCCTCGCCACCAGGCACCGCCAGTTCGTCATGGACGGAGCCGGCCCGGCGGACGCGGCTGGCCGCAGCCTCGCCACGAGCGGGCTTGCCGTGCTCGTCGCCGCCCTCACGGTCGTGATCGCCCTGCTCGGCCTCTACGCCTCCGGCATCAGCTTCATCGGCAAGCTCGGTCTCGCCGCCGGCGTCACCGTGGCGGTCGCCGCCCTCAGCGCCCTCACCGTCGTCCCGGCCCTGCTCGGGATGGCGGGGAAGAGCATCGACCGGCTGCGGGTACGCCGGCCGGTCGCCGAGGCCTCAGCGGAGCACGGCGGCTGGCAGCACTACGCCGGGCGTCTCGGCGCGCACCCGTGGCGCTACCTCACGGCCGGCGTCGCCGTGCTCGCCGTCCTGGCTATCCCGTTCTTCTCGATGCGGCTCGGCCACGTCGATGCCGGCGCGGCTCCGGCCAGCTACACCGCCAGGCAGGCCTACGACGCCATCAGCGCCGGCTTCGGGGCTGGCGCGAACGGGCCGTTCACCGTGGTCGCCCAGCTCGGCCGGCCCCCGGCTACCACGGCGGCTGGCCGGCAGTCCCTGGAGGCCACGCTGCACTCGGCGCTCGCCCGCACGCCAGACGTCGCCTCGGTCACCCGGGTGAACGCCACGGCGGACGGCGCGCTGCTTTACGCCACGGTACTGCCGCGCACCGGTCCCCAGGCGGCCGCCACCGACCAGCTGATGAACACCCTGCAGGACCAGACCCTGCCCGGGGTGCTCGGGCCGGCCGGAGCGACAGGATACGTCACCGGCTCGCTGGCCGGGCAGCTCCAGTTCAGCAACCAGGTCAGCAGCCGGCTGCCGCTCATCATCGCGACCGTCATCGCGGCGGCCTTCCTGCTGCTCCTCATCACCTTCCGCAGCCCTGTCCTCGCGCTCAAGGCCGCCATCCTCAACCTGTTCTCGATCGGCGCCGCCTACGGGGTCGTCGTCGCGGTGTTCCAGTGGGGCTGGGGAAGCTCGCTGCTCGGCGTCAGCGAGAAGGTGCCGATCGAGTCCTACGTGCCCATGATGATGTTCGCCGTCGTGTTCGGCCTCTCCATGGACTACGAGGTCTTCCTGCTCACCCGCGTGCGGGAGGCATGGCTGCGCACGCAGGACAACCACGCCAGCGTCGCTCACGGGCTCGCCGCCACCGCACGGGTCATCAGCTGCGCCGCCCTGATCATGGCGAGCGTCTTCTTCTCCTTCTTCCTCTCGACGAACGTCGTCGTGAAGATGTTCGCGCTCGGACTCGGCGTCAGCGTGCTCATCGACGCCTCCGTCATCCGGCTGGTCGTCGTGCCAGCGACGATGTTCCTCCTCGGCAGGTACAACTGGTGGGCGCCCCGGTGGCTCGACAGGATCCTGCCTCGCCTCGACCCCGAAGGACCCCCGCGGGAACCGGCGGCCAGCCCGCCGCATCAGGAGTCACGAGCATGAAGACATACGGCCTCCGGGCGGCGTCTTCAGAGTCGGCGTCGTCAGAGTCGGCCGCGTCGGCGGGCGGCGGGGATGAGGCGCCGGGTGCGGGAACGGCGATCCGTACCGACGATCTGCGGAAGACCTACAAGACTCCCCGCGGCGATGTGCCCGCCGTCCGCGGCATAGACCTCGGCGTACACAGGGGCGAGTTCTTCGGCCTGCTCGGGCCGAACGCGGCGGGCAAATCCACCACGATCGGCATGCTGACCACGCTGGTGCTGCCGACCGGAGGGCGGGCCTGGGTAGCCGGTATCGATGTGGTGGCCGACCCGGTCGGGGTGAAACGCCGGATCGGGCTCGTAACGCAGAACAACACCCTGGACATGCAGCTGACGGTGACGGAGAACCTGGAATTCCGCAGCCGGCTCTTCGGCCTCAGGTCCCGGGAGGCCGCTCGCCGGGCGACGCAGCTGATCGACGCGTTCGGGCTCGGTGACCGGCGCAAGGCGATGGCTACCGACCTGTCCGGCGGGCAGGCCAGGCGACTGCTGATTGCCCGTGCCCTGGTGCACCGGCCGGACGTGCTGTTCCTCGACGAGCCGACCGCCGGACTCGACCCGCAGACCCGGGTGAATCTATGGGACATCCTGCGGGTGCTGCGCGACCTGGGCCAGACCCTGCTTCTCACCACCCACTACATGGAGGAAGCCGAGGCGCTCTGCGACCGGATCGCAGTGGTCGACCACGGGAAGGTGCTCGCCGTCGGCACCGTGGACGAGCTGAAGGCCGGCACCGGGGCGGAAACGGTGATCACCGTCAGGTACGACGGTGCCGTACCCGGCGGCCTGGCAGCGGCGGCAGGCGTGGCGGACCGGCATGGCGTCCGCAAAGTGGAGACGGATCACGATCGGGTCCGGGTGTTCACCCGTGAGCCTGATGGCGTGCTCGGCGAACTGATAGCAGCGGGCGCCGCCGCCGGCCTGGCCGTGCGCGACGCCGCTCAGCTCAAGCCGAGCCTGGAGACGGTTTTCCTCACCCTGACCGGACGGGAGTACCGGGAATGACGAGTACCACGGGAACAGCGGCACCGCCGGCCCACGTCGCAGGGAAGGCCGCGGGGACGGCTGGGGGGACGGCTGCGGGGCAGGCCGCGGGGCAGGCCGCTGCCGGCATCGCGGCCCTGATCGCCGGGGCGCCCATGCCGCAGCCGACCCTGGCGAAGACGTTCGCCGCGATGATGGCCCGCGAGTTCCGGGTGCTGCGGAGAAACGGCCTGTCCACGTTCTCCCGCGCGGTCATCCAGCCACTGCTTTTCGTCTTCGTGTTCACCTATGTGATGCCCAAGATCGGCGGAGGGATCATGCTCGGCCGGGGCGGCGCAAGCCGGGGCGGCGCAAGCCGCGGGGGGGTCACGTTCACGACCGTCCTCGTGCCAGGACTGATGGCGTCCATGCTGCTCATGCGGGGGATCATGTCGGTTATGTTCCCGCTGGTCATGGAGTTCTCCTGGCAGCGCACGATCGCGGACCGGGCGCTGGCCCCCGTGCCGGTCCAGTTGCTCGCGATACAGAAGATCATCGCCGGCGCGGTGCAGGCGCTGATCGGCGCGCTCATCGTCTTCCCGATCGCGGTAGTCGTGCACGCCGCCGGTCAGGCACCCCGCGTGCACGTCACCAGCTGGCCGCTGCTCGCACTCATCCTGATCACCGGGGCGCTGCTCATGGCCTCTCTCGGGCTGCTGCTCGGTACGGTCATGGATCCGCGCAAGATGCAGATGATGTTCGCGGCGGTCCTGCTGCCAGCGACCATGCTGGGTTGCGTCTACTATCCGTGGTCAGTGCTGCACAACATCCGCTGGCTGCAGATCGCGGTTCTCGTCAACCCGATGGTGTACACGGCCGAGGGCCTGCGGGCCGTGCTCACCCCCGGAATCGGGCACATGCCGCTGTGGGCAGTCCTGCTGGTGCTCATCGGCGGAACGGTGATCATCGGCTACCTCAGCGCGAGAACATTCACCAGGCGCGTGCTCACCTGACAGCATCCCTGCTGCCTTATTAAAAGTGCTGCCTCATTAAAGTCGCGTAAGGCGGCGGTCCGGGTCCGGGCTCCGGCACTGCCCAGCCGCAGGATGACGAGGTGGCGCAGGAATCGCAGCCCTTCCCTGAGCGAGGACTTCGACTCTCCGGCGAGACGCGGCTGGAAGGTATACGGCACCTCAACGATCCGGGCCGGCCGTGCCCGCACGATCAGCTCGAGCAAGATCTTGTATCCAAGCGGCTGAAGCTGGCCGGCATCGACCGCTGCGGCCCGAACCGCGAAAAATCCGCTCATCGGATCGCTGACCTGGGCCAGTGCCCGCCAGAAGATCAGCTTCGCCACGAGTGTCGATGCGCGGGAGACCAGACGGCGGTAGCCGCCGGACAGGCCGTCCCGGCCGCCGCCTGCGGCGTAGCGGCTGGCCACCACCAGGTCCGCGCCGGTATTCCAGCCTGCCGATACCAGGTCGGGCACGAGCGCCGGCGGATGCTGCAAGTCGGCGTCCATCACCACTACCCAGGCGCCACGAGCCAGCCGCATGCCTTCCACTACAGCTCCGCCCAGCCCGCCGTGGCGATCGCCGCGGTGGTGCACGGTGACCGGGACCGCAAGGGCCGAGAGCGCCCGCTCGATGACGCGGGGAGTGTCGTCAGTGCTGTCATCGACGAATACGATCTCGGTATCGTCGGCGGGCAGCGCTGCCGCCAGCTGGCCGAGCAGGGCCGTGATGTTGTCACGCTCATTGAAGGTCGGGATGACCAGGGTGAGGCGCGGCGAATTCAGCACACGCTGGTTCGCGATGGCAGCGTCATCGATGGCGCTCACCGCAGCGGCCGCAACCGGGATAGGTGCAACCGCGATAGGTGCCGCAGGGATGGGCGCCGCAGGGCAGGGCTGACCGCCATGCCAAGGGCGCCATGTGTCGTTGTCGCCATTATCTTAGTTTGACGCCCAGTACTTAAAATTTCTATCCTATGATGCTTAATAATTTCTTAAGAATAGTTTGCCGCGGCGTGGACGCACCCGGCCTGCGATGGTAAAATTTGTGCATGTGAACATCCACCTGAGCAGCGTGCCGCTGGCGGATGCCGACTCGACGGATGTCGGCGTAGCGGAGTAGGCGAAGATGCGGTCGCGGATTGGACGGGAGGAGTGGTCGTCGGGATATCAGTAGCGGGGTGATGGTTGCCTGCGTATGCCAGTGGCTGTGCCGTCGGCTTCAGCCGCGATTGGGCTGGGAAATGGATCGCTCCTGCCCGGAATGGCCCTGATCCGGGTACGTGCTCGCGCGGTGAGATCGCATCGCGCCTTCAGCGCGTCCGCCGCCATTCTCGGCCAGTGAATCCGGTCGTGCCCGCCGATGGCACGGTGAGTCGGCAAGCACCGGGCACCTCGGTGTTATCCGGCATCTTTGCAGTTCACAGCTCCTGAAGATTATTCTAGAAGAAGCACTCATTTCATTTCATGAGCTTTATTCAGATCATGAGCTTTATTCAGAACGGCCTCGCGGTGATGGCCCTCCGGTTTACGGCCAGCGCCCGGCTCCCGCCCCGAAGGGCGGCGGCACACGGCACCTGGCCGCGGTGTTCACCAATCTGATTCCCCATCCCTCCTATGGATTCGGCTGGCTCACGGCATCAGGTGACTGAACGCCCGGTCGATGAGCGCGCGTACGACTCGCGGATTGATCGCCGATTGTCGGGGCGCCGGACCGTCGCGAAAGGTCCATGTGGAGACCGTTTGGCCATGACTCACGAATTCGCCATGCACCACCAAGTCGACCGTGTCACCGTCGTCGATGCCCAGATCGGTGAGTGGTCCGTCCAGTAGCGCCCTGTCGCGGTACCTGAGTTCGTACGCGAAGCGGGCGCTTACGATTCCGTTGTACTTCGACTCGCTATCCCGCAGATTCAGCGCTTTCCGCACCAGGCCGAACAACTCCGAGCTGGTGACCGTCGACGGTGCCGCCACCACATGCGACACCGACAGCGCCTGGTTGCGCACGTACAACTCGATCGGGTGGACGTCACCGGAGCGGCCGGTGGTGAGCGGGGCGGGGAACACCGGCGTACCGACCTTGCGGTCCCGGTGCCACGTGGCCACGAGTCTCACCAAGGCCGCGTCCCAGTCGATGAAGGCGTCCAGGTACTTGCGGGTCGCAAGGAGCAGCGGCACCTCAGTCTCGTCCAGCCGGACGACGAATAGAAAGGACCGCTTCTCGTTCAGGTCGCGGTACAACGCGGCGGTCCACTCCACCTCGGCCCAGGGGCTGTCCTGAGTGTGACGTGACCACAGGAGGACGCAGTAGCTGGAGCGGGTCAAGGCCTTATTGATGGCATTGAGAAGGTCTTCGCCTGGCAGGATGCTGTGCTCGTCCACGAACGCGTCGAATCCCAGGGCCGCCAGGTCCCCGCGGAATCTTTCGGCCTTCGGCCGGTCCTGCCCGGCGAATGAGAGGAAGACTAGTGGCTGGTCGTGGTTGATGCGGTCAGTCATGTTGTCTCCGTTGGTCGAGCCGCCGACGTAGCAGTCGGCCGAGTGGCCCGGCGCCGGCCTGCCACCCCGAGTCGCCGTAGAGGGTCCAGCAGGCCCAGCGGGCCGGATGGTCGCGGTAGGGAAGGCCGTCGGGCGGGCCGGCTCTCCCCTCGCACACATCGAGCTGGGCGCGCTGGAGCGCCGCGTCGCGCGGAAGATAGCGCAGGTAGCGCTCGAACCGGTCGAGCACCGCCGCAGCGACCGGATCGTCCGCGACCCACCTGGCCGCGACCACCGCGCCCGCGCCCGCGTGTATGGCGGCCCGGACGAAGCCGGCCCGCTCGTCCCGGCCCTTGCGATGAGCCATCCCGGATTCGCACGCCCCGAGCAGAAGCGTGCCGCACCCCCGCAGATCCATGTTCTGCAGCGCCTCCGGCCGCAGCTGCCCGCTGGGCCCGTCAGGCGCTAGTTGCAGCCACGACCTGGCCGGATCGCGCTGGTCATATCGACCGTGGCTGTCGATCCGTACCCGGTGGTAGCGACGGGATTCCACCGTCGCGCGCAGCTGTTCCGGCGTCGCCTCGGATCCGTCGGATCCGTCCAGCACAGTCTGGCCCAGCACGCTCGCCGACGCGGTCAGCCCGTCGCCCGGCGGACTCACCAGCAGGGCCCGGTCACCGCGCTGACGCAGCGACCGCCGGTGCAGGGGAGATCGGGCGGAGAGACAGGGCAGATCGGAGAACGCGTATCGGTGCCCGAGCCGGGCCGGCGTTCCGGGCATCGCCAGCGCGGCGAAGGGGATTTCGGCCAGTGCCCCGCCGGCCACAGTCGCGACCCGCCGGACATCCGGCGGTATCAGCGGGACTACCGCGCGGACGGCGATCAGCTCGGTGACCTCGGCCAGCGCCTGGTCGAATTCGCCACTGGCCACGGTCGCCTCAAGGAACTTCCGGTCCCAGCAGTTGGTGAGGTCGTTGACCGCCGCCTCGAGCCGCGCGTGGCTCAGCGGAACGCACAGATGGCGGAGAAGTTCCCGGCCGATGATCGCATGGTGCACGTGATCCGGGGTCGCGTGCAGGAGCCAGACAACCTGCGAGCGCGGCAGGTACCGGGCGATCCCGCGCACCCAGCGCCATGCCCCGTCGAGGTCGCCAAGCTGCGGCAGGTCGCGGATGAGGTCCGTTCCGTTCGCCAGGATGCCGCCGAGTATGGTGGCGCCGCGTGCCGCATCCATGGCGACGACGATCCCCGCCACGGCCTCGGTGCCGTACGCGGCCTTCGCTTCGGTCGCCGCGCTGATCCGCTCATCGTGCTCGTCGGGAGCCGCCAGCAGCATGCCTATCCTGACGTCATCTGTGATCTGCCGGGCGGCGACATGTTCTTCCAGGCGATGCGCCTCGCCCCAGCACCAGGCGGTGGCCCGGCTGCCGTCGGCGCGCCGCGCGTAAGCGCGTCCGAGCCGGCGCAGCGCGGGAATCCGGATCTCGATCAGGGCGGGGTCCTCCGCGCGGTCGGCCGCGCGGCCGAGGTGGTCGATGGCGGTCTCGAGGGCGGACGGTGCCCCCGAGATCCGGTGCCGAGCCAGCTCCAGTTCCCCGATGGCGAGGTGCCAGGTGGCCTTGTCCCGGTCGGTGTCCGCCTGTGGGCGCAAGTAGACGAGCAGGCGCTCGGCATCGTCGAGTCGGCCCGTGTCGATCAGCCGGCGGGCGTCCTGCACCGCCTGGTTGAACCGCGGCGAGGTGACTGCTCCGAGCCACTCTCCGGGTGACAGCCTGGCCAGCGCCTCGTCGGCCGACGCATCGTAGGACTCGGCCGCGGCGTCCCGCAGCATCTTGGTCAGCCGTTCCGCGGTCTCATGCTGGCACGTAAGCCGGGCCAGGACGACAAGCTGGCTGAGCACCGGCGCGCGTAGCGCCGGGTCGAGGTCCGGGGCGGCCACCGCCCGCAGCAGTACGCGATACGCTTCCTCGTAGCGGAGTTTGCGTTTAAGGGCCGTGGCGACGCGTAGATGGTCGGCGGTCGTCTTCAACTCCGGCCTGGCGAGTGTCTCCGCCACGGCACCCCGGTCGCCGCAGCGGACGCCGAGCAACTTCAGGTCCGCGTCGATCACGGCCGCGCGGTCCTGCGCATTGACCGCCAGGAAGCACCGGCGGGCGTCCGTCAGCCGCTGCTTCGCGCGGGTCAGATCGCCTCGGTCGGCCGCGGCCAGCCCTTCGACGCGGAGCAGACGTGCGTTGTCATTGTCGCACAAGGGCTCGGCACGCATGGCGAGTACGATCCGGACCATGGTGGCGTCGGTGGCGGCGCCCTCGTGGTCACCGATCGCGCCGCGGGCTTCGGCCCGCACCAGCCAGAGGTCGAGCTCGTCCGCGGCGGCCGTGGCCAGATATTCGCCGCAGCGTCGCAGCGCGAGGGTTGCGCCGCCTCGTGCCAGCAACCGTGCGACGTGGTCTGCGGCGAGTGCCGACCGGAGTTCGTCGCTGTCGGCCAACGCGACTGCCTGGCGGCAGGCCGTGTCGATGCCCCGCACATCGGTACGTCCGAACGCCGCGTCGGCCTCGCCGATGAGCGATGCGATCGGAGTGCCAGGGGCGATCTCGATCGGTCCGGTCACTGGCCACATCCCGTGAGGTCCGATGCGCTGGCCGGGCACACGAGCAGAATCCGGTCGCCCGGCGCGGGTGGCTCGACGGTCTGATCCGACGTGGGAGTCGGCGCTGGGCTGGGGGTAGAGGTGGTTGTCGTCGAGACTCTCATCCATGTGGCGCCGTGGTGTACCCACACGTCGGGCCGTACGTGCGCACTGCTGGCGGCCACGAACTCCCGCACGGTCACCTTGGCGTTCAAGGGCAGTGTGCTGGTGATAATCGGACCGTCCTCGAATGCCAGCGTCGAGCGGAATGCCTCGTAGTTCAAGTACGTCGGGTCGGTCATCCTGAACGCGTCCGCGAGGGACATCGAGCGCCCGTGCGGACTTTGCACCGGGGTGAGGCCGCCCTTGTCGACGAGCAGGGCCTGATCGCCCTTGATGAGGATGAGCGGGGTCTGAGACGAGTGTGAGCCGACCGCTCTCTGCACCGGGGCGGCCCACGGGTGATCTGGGGATACCAGAGTCACCGTGTCGGCGCCGGCCAGCGCCACACCGGCGCCGTCCAGTACGACAGCGCGCAGGAGTCCGTCCCTGGCCCGGGCGGCGTCGCGCATCGCGCTGTCGATCCGGGTGAAGTCGCGGAGCATCGCCGCGCCTTCCGGCGAGCCGTGCAGCCCGAGGATCGGATCGTCGCCACGCACAAGCAGGTGTCCGTTCTGCTCATACACGGTGGTGGTCTTCCCCTCCGGCGTGGTAACCCGCGCCGAGGGGTCGCCCGGGTTGGGCGGGGGGCTTCCTGTCGTGACGACAGCCGTGTGACCAGTCCTGGCCGGCGCCGCGTCTAGCCACCCGCCGCGCTGATCGGGACCATGCACAAGTCCGCCGTAGAAGAAGGCCGGGCCGCCGCCATCCGCGTTCGGCGCGCCACCACGGAACACGAGGTCGTCGCCGGCCGGCGGTTCCTGTCCGGTGATCGACAGCCACGGGGCGTCGGAGCCAGCCATCCGGTACAGCGTCTGCCCGTCAGGTGTCTGATACTCGTACAGGACTCCGTCGGTCAGCACTCCGTCGGTCGCGGCCGACAGCCTGGCGCCGGGCCGCGCCGACAGCTTGCTCTGGACCGATTCGAGGGCCGTCCGGACCCGGTCCAACAGGCCTGAGCGCCACTGGACGGTGACCAGCCCGACGTTATCGCGGACCTCCAGCCCGCCCAGTTCCTGCCCCTGGAAGCCGACTCGCTCGGAGATCTGTCCTGGGTTGGCCGAGATCCTGAGCTGGAGCGTGCGGGGCGCAGTGTCAGCGCGCCACACCTTCAGGCCACCAAACGGGGCAACCCGCCGTCCACTGCCGGTGACGTCGACGATGTCCGTGCCATTGTCGGTGGAAAACCGATGCTCGAGGAAGCTCGTTACCTTGCCCGAGTCGTCCAGCGACACCTGCTTGATGTCGCCGGTCCCGCTCCCGTCGTCGTGGAAGGTCGAGGCATGATCGTAGGTTCCCGCGCGGCTGACGGACGTCGGCAGGTCGGGATGGTAGTTGGCGTTTCCCTCGCGGTCGCTGCCGTTCGCGAGGGAAACGCCACCCTCGACGCTCTGCACGCCGCAGTCCATAAACGTCTCAGACGGTAGGTGCGCGATGGACTCCCCGTAGCTTGTCGGCCACGTACCGTAGTTGACACCCCCTAGCGGAGAAACGAAGTCGATCGGCGACCGCTCGCGAAGCGCGTTGTGCCGGTGGTACCAGTCCGCGAACGTCAGATTCGACGGGATCTGGTCGTCCGGCTGCTGCGGGAGCCTCGCAGAGGTCTTGCTGACCAGCCAGTCGATGGCGTCGCTCCACCGCATGATCTGGTCGAGGCGCTGGTACTCGGGGTCGTAGTCGGCAATCACCTGATAATGCTGGTCCCACCACAGCAGCGCGCGGCCGAATGAGTAGCTCGGTTCGACCTCGCTCCCCTTGGGACCGTCGGTGCGAGCGTACAGCCGGGTCGGTTCCGCGCCGATGCTGATCCCATTCGCGTCGAACCTCACGGCCGAGTCGTTCTCCCCGAACCACAGCCGACCGGTCTGGCTCGTGGGCGCGCTGTTCGCGTCGCACTCGCTCCATATCGTCGAAGCGGTCGTGTTGGGCACGAACCCGGTCGCCGACTCGTTCGGAATTCCGGTACCGACGCCGGTGACCCAGGTCTTGGCTACATAGTCGGTGTAGAAGAGCGTCATACCGACCTTGGTACCGGCCAACTCGCCGTCGTAGCGCGCCTGACTGTACGCGGGCATGCCTTGCAACTGTGCATCCAGTGCCCAGAGCTGCGCCCGGTCCGCCGGAAGGCCATACTGGGACAGCGTCGCCGTCGGCACGCTGCCGAACAACGCCGGATTGACGACGTTCTTTTCGAGGTCGGTGGCGGATTGGAAAGCCGAGCCCGCCCAGTCATTGGTGATGATCCGGTTCGCCATGTCCTGGCTCAACCCGGGAATCACGGCGAGCAGATCCTCCGCCGTCGTGACGCGTTGCGGGTCGAGCGAGAACCCCGGACGCTGACCTCCCACGCCCTGTGCGTCCGTGTAACCCCGCTGGAGCGCCGAGACGTCCGCTAAGTCCATCCGCGCGTCCTGATTGGTGGGCCAGTCCCACCCGCTCGCCCAGAGATCCGATCCGCGCAGCTCGAGACGGGACAGATAGCTGGTTCGGGCGAGGAACCTCGTCAGCTCGTCGGCCGTGCCGAAGGGCATCGTCACGTAGCCGTTCGCGGCGCGGACCTGGCCGGTCGGTTCGACCGGATCGGCCGTCAGGTCGACCGTGTCGGTGGCGGCGTCGATCTGGTAGTGGTGCACCTGGACGTGCGGCGCGTCCGTACCGGCATCGGCCCGGTACTGATCGAGCAGTAGCCCGATGGTTCGAGCCTCGCGGGGATCACCGCGTGGCACCAGGATATGCAGCACACCGTCGCCGTCATACAGGTATCGACCCGGCCCGATGTCCTGCCGGGCGACGCCCGCGAATCCCGCGTCGCGCACGGGCAGTGTGTCGTAGGCGGCGTCGCGCAGTCGCGCCGTATCCATCCCAAGGTGGGACGCGAGGCCAAGGCGCGCCCAGTCACGCACCTGCTCCTGCGCCTCGGCCGAATCCAGTCCGCCCAGCCAGCCAGCCGCCCCCGCGTACGAGACCACGAAATCGCGGCTCACGGACGCAGCGCGCCGAGATTGACCGATTTCTCCTGAAATAGCAAATCCGGCAATAATCATCGAGGCGCCGGCAAGAATCAGCGCGATCGTTGATCGAATTCCTCGGGACTGGCGCATTTGAGATCCTTGGGTGTCTGCGGATTCGACTGTTCCATGGCGAGTTGGCGATCCAGGTGATGCCGCCGTCGACCCCGGCGCTGCACGGTGCAAAGCTCATCTGCCACCTCCGTTCCGGACGGTACAGCAGCGTAGCCAGGGTGGTTCGCCGGTCGCGGTTTTCCAGGTTTCCGATCGTTTCCGAAACGGGAAACCCGTGCGCTCGCCGATTTTCACCCCATGATTGACGCGTCGGATTCCCGCGCGAAGCTCACCACTTGAGGAGGTGTACCGCGATGCACACCCACGTCGTCTTCGTGTTGTAAGTCACCCGGACGGCCGCGATCCGCAACACTGTGGCTATGAGTGAGGGCCATGGTGAACTGACGGCGGGGTTCGGAGGGGAACTGCGCCGTCGGCGCGAGGCCGCCGGTCTGTCGCTGGCCAGGCTGGCCACGCGGGTCCACTGCAGCAAGAGCCACCTGAGCAAAGTGGAGAACGGGCATGCCAGGCCCGACCGAGCGTTCGCCGAGGCGTGCGACGCGGCGCTCGGCGCGTCCGGAGCCCTGACCGCGCTGCTCACCGATGCCAGACGGCGCGGGACCATCGGGTTCTCCGGCCTGCCGGCGGCGACGCGGTACTTCGTCGGCCGGGTCGGCGAGCTGACCCGCATCGGTGCTGCATTGCTCGACCGAGACTCTGGAGCCACCGCGTGTGTGTTACATGGTATGGCGGGCGTCGGCAAGACCGCGCTTGCCCTACGCGCCGCGTGGGACGTCGAAGCCCAGTTCCCTGATGGCTGTCTGTTCTTCGACCTGAACGGGGGCACGGTCGGATCGACTGGCGTGTCCAGCGCGGAGGCGTTGGACCGTCTACTGCACGCCCTCGGCGTATCCGGCGAGGACATCCCGCGGGATACGGACGGCCGGGCGAACCTCTACCGCGACCGACTGCGTGGCAGAGGGATGCTGCTCCTGCTCGACAACGTCCACAGCGCCAAGCAGGTCGCGCCACTGCTTCCAGCTGGGCCGAGGTGCGGAGTCTTGATCACCAGTAGGAATCGCCTGAACGCGCTCGACGACGCGGTCCATGTGCCGGTCGACATACTTCCGGTCGCGCAGGCCATCGCGCTGTTCCAGAGCGTCGGGGGTACGCGGGTGCCCGATGACGACGAGGCCGTGGCACGCATCGTCGAGTACTGTGGTCGATTGCCGCTCGCGGTGCGGATCGCCGCGGCTCGCTTCCGGAGCAACCCGATCTGGACGCCAGCCGATTTCGCCGCTCGGCTGGCGGATGCGGCACATCGCCTGCGTAGGCTTGATGACGGCGAGCGTAGCGTCAGCGCCGCGTTCAGCCTGTCCTACCGGCACCTCCCGGCCGACCAGCGACGGATGTTCGGACTCCTGTCGCTACACCCCGGGCGCGACATCGCGATGCGCGCGGCAGCGGCCCTGGCAGGCGTGGGCTTGCCGGAGGCGGAACACCTGTTGTGGCTGCTCCACGACGCGCATGTGATCACCCAGCGGCCCGGCGGCTACGTAGGCTTCCACGATCTCGTTCGGGTGTTCGCGACCGAGCACGTGCTGCCGACCATGCCCGCCTCTGAGCAGGACGCGGCGATGCGCCGGTTGCTGGACCTCGCGCTGTTCCAGACGGCCGCGAGTGACAGTCTGCTAACCCCCCACCGGTACCAGCCTCCTGTCACTCTGCCCGACCTGCCGGACGTGGCCGAAGGGTTCACCGATAAGGACGCCGCGCGGGCGTGGCTGGACGCGGAGTGGCCCAGCCTGGTCGCGTTGTGCAGCACGGCATCCGCTCACGGGCAACATGAGCGATGCTGGCAACTCGCGTTCTTTCTGCGGGACTACTTCTTCCACGCGAAACTCTGGGCCCCCTGGATCGACACCCACCGGTTGGCGCTGACGTCCGCGAGACTGGCGGGGGACGACCGGGCCACCGCCATGACGCTGAACAACCTGGGCATGGCTCACGTGGACCGCGGGGATCCCGAAGCTGCCCGAAACCATTACACGGAGGCACTGAGGCTGTTCCGCTCGCTCGCGGACGAGCACGGCGCGGCCAGCGCTCGATGCAATCTGGCGTGGGCCAACCTGTACCTGGGCAACCATATGGCCGCGTTGCGCCATCTGAAGATCACGCTGGACTTCTGTCGACATACCGGCGCGACACGCAACGCCGCGATCACGCTCCGCGGGATCGCGCTGACCGAAGCCGAGATGGGATCGTTTGCCGACGCTCTACGTCATGCGGAACAAGCGCGTGACGAAGTTCGCGAGTTGGAGCTGGAATTGGATATGGCGATGGCTTTGAACTGCATCGCGTGGATCCACTTCCGAGCGAACCGGTACCGGGAAGCCGCCACGTTCTACGAGCAGGCCGTCGAATCGGGTGAACGTAGCGGAAGTCGGTACGAGGTTGCTCGTGCCCAAACTGGTCTCGGAAATGTAGAGGCAGCGGTCGGAAACCACGCGAAGGCGGCAGAACTATGGTCGCTGGCCGCAGAATCGACGAGCGACCTCAGCCCCGTCGTGGTCGGCGAAGCTCGAGCTCGCCGTAGTCTGGAAAGCATCAACTAGAAGCTCGTATTTCCGAGTTAGGCGGCAGTAGTGTCGCAGGTCCAGGTGTAGTCGCCGATTGATCGGGTCGGTTCCGGCCTGGGAAATAGCGGAAAATTGGGACTTGAGGAATTCGCGGCGCAAAGCTGGCGAGCATGTCGCCGAGTGATGGCTCTCCCCAGCCGGTATCCTTTCTGCCTGGCCGGCCCGCCTTGCGGACCTTAAGGGTCAGCGCGTCGATCCACACGAACGTGTACGGGCCCGCCGTCCAGCAGCCGGGACCGGAACTGCTCCACCAGCCCATCAGCTCCGCCGCCATGGCACGGACCTGCGACTTGGACACGGTGGTCGCCGAGGGCCGCGGCGAGCTTCTCCACCCGCCAGATTGGCGCCAGGCCCGCGGCGTGACGATCATGGTCACACTTTGGCATGTCAGCGATGGGGCTGCCGCTTCACCTGAGCTGTGTGTCGCTAACTCTAGATTGGCAGCTAATTCGAATACGCACCGATTCCCGCCAAATCCGCCGTGCCCGCTGATGGCTCGGCGCGTGCTTTCGATGATGACGCTGACCTGCGGAACCTGCAGGGCCTGCTGGTATGCCTGGAGGGCCTGCCCGATCCGCGGCGTCGGCGCGGCATCCGGCACCGGGCGGCGGTGGTGCTAGCGTTCGCGGTGGTGGCTGTGATGGCCGGGGAGGACTCGGGCACAGTGATCGCCGAATGGTCACGCGATGTCCCGCCGGAGGTCCTGGATGCGCTGGACGCCCGCGGTGACCGGCGGGGCGGGCGGGCGCCGCCGTCGCGGTCCACGTTCCGGCGGGTGCTGCGGCGGGCGCTGGTCACAGCGGACGCTCTGCACGTGCAGAAGGAAACCGCCGCTACCTGGCCGAGGACAAGAGCGCCGATTACCTGTTCACCGCCGTCAAGGACAACCAGCCCGGACGGATCTCACGCGACCGGGCGCGAACCTGCCCGGCCACGTCGGCTGGCCAGGTCGTGCCGCGGGTCCAGATGACACTCGCGAGCAGGTGGGTGACACCTATCCAGATGGACAGGCTGGTGGCCGACACGTCGACTTCGATCGCATCGAGATAGTAGGCGAGCTTGCAGGCGCTATCGCTGGCGAGGGCACGGGCCGGGTGACGGAGCGGACGCGTTGCGCGCGGATCGCTGCCATCTACTGCCCGCCTGCGCATGGTCGCCCTGCAGTCTGCGCGGGGCCGCCGCTGCGGTCTATCCGCACGGCCAGCTTTTCATTACTTCGTGTATGCGTTCGAATCCTGATTGTGATCAAGACTTGGCTGGTGAGATGATTAGATCATAAATTCGAGACGAGATCTGGGGCGAGTGAGCGTTCCGGGCAGCTGGGGGGTGACGCCGTGACGATCGCGCCTGACCGCGACGGTGGCGGCACCGCCCGGCCCGACGCCGGGTCCGGTTCCGAGTTCGGCCCTGGTTCGGATTCTGGGTTCGGCTCTGAGTCCGGGCCTGGTTTTGAGGGGCGGTTGTCGGCTGCGTGCGCGGCGGTGGGGGAGCTGGCGGATGCGGCGGGGGAGCTTGGCGGGGTGGCCGGTGAGGATATGGCGGGGGTGATGGGCACGCTGACGACGCTGGCGTGCCGGATCGACGGGATGCGGGTGGCGGTGGCCGCCTCGGCCCGGG